>Ga0307990_1003473_pt1 | contig 12020 bp, 7 predicted proteins | sample EllFjometagen129_FD_203168 | JGI IMG/M metagenome (GOLD analysis project Ga0307990, IMG submission 203168) | Marine microbial communities from Ellis Fjord, Antarctic Ocean - #129 | ecosystem: Environmental > Aquatic > Marine > Unclassified | place: Southern Ocean | collected 2014-10-08
AAATAAAGGGGACCGGCCGGCACAGGACCAAATATCATCGAAGGGTGCCGATTGTCCAGCCGGGTATGCCAGAGTCTTTTTTGCGAATAGTCATTGAAAACCAGACTGCCATCACCAGACCAGCATAGATTATTTATTGATATTGCTCTACCATCTTCATCTTGAAAATTCAGTTTTTCTATTCCGGAGCCTGGTGACAGCCACACTTGCCCATCTTCGTAGAGAAAAATTTTATTATGCGGATCCAGCTCCAGCAAGGTTTTAAGGGCACTTTTTGTGGGTATATGCGCTATGATATTTTGTTGAGCCAGAAGCTTCCAATTTTGCATTGATGCCCTAAATATCTGTCCGTGATCAACGAGATAGAGATCACTGCCCGCCTGTGCTTTATTGATACAGGAAATAGAAGTAAAAGAATGTCTGAATGGATTCTGGATTATACTCTCCTTTTTCCCCCAGTTGTCCAGTCTAATTGCATTCACCTGGTGCCTGCTTGCCGTGACTAACAAATCAGGCAGTTCGTTCGGGTAAACTGAAAGCTGTGTAATTTCATTAGGAAATTCAATCGATGGAAATGGGTGTGTAGGATCATAAATAGCCGGGAGACTGAGGCGCTTGTGCAGGCGCGGCTTCCACCTCGCCAGCAGGGGGGTCCTATCTGAGGCAAGGAATATTCTTGAAAAGTGCTTACTGCTTTCATCATTTAAGTTTTGTCTGAATGAAAAAACCACCCTGGAGCCGGAAGGCAGCAGGGCTGGGCTTAAAGTAAAGGGATTTACCTCAATAGCCTCTTCTTGTTTTTTTAGTCTGAAGGCCCGCAATTTGCCTCTGATTTGTTCAGGTGAGGGGGTAATAAAGCACTCGATCAGATCAACGAGACGTGTGTGATCTCGTGAGCGTCTAACAAAAAAAGGCCTGCCACCGTCTACCCAGTCTAAAAGTATTTCAAGATAAATAAAAACCCCCTGCCTACTAACCCATATATTGTATGATTACATTCTCAAGAAAATCGGAGAATTGGTTATTTGCCAGCCGTGTTCTGGTCTCCTTTATTTGACTGGAGTGGAGAAGGCATCTTAAAAGCCTTTTGGTTATCCACCGACTGAGAGGTTTGTGACTGGCCAGCCCATTAATGAACTCTTGTTCTGAGATAGTTTTCTTTGTTGAGCTTTCAGAAAAGAAGATTCGGCTAAAACTATCTCTACTGCCCACAGAATTCCTCCACAGGTCATATTCAAAATAGTACTGCCCGTTTTCTTCCTTAAGAAGCACTGCTTCTTGCGCCAAATTCAGTATTTCATCTGTATCAGCCTCTCCCTGAAAAATCCTGTCCTTATTTGTATTCCATTGCTCAGAATTGCCCCCCTCAAACGCATCTGCCCGGAGCAGAGCATGTTTTAAGGTGCCAACCAACCATTTATCATCTCTGAATTTATCCTTCAACACGGAGAGATCATAGGACCTTGGTTCAGGATGGGGCTCATAAAAGAAATCCCTAATCCTCTCAGGTAGTACTTTTAGGATAGTGTCATCAATAAAGATATTGCCGTTTAGATTTGAAATCATCCGGCATTGAATGGCTTCGTTATAGAGATTTTCTGCATCATGTCTGTCTGGAAGCCCGAGCCATTCCAGGTAAGGCTCAACCATAATATCTTCCATCTCTTCACTGAATAGATGAAGGGGCCAGCCCTGTCTTTTTTGCACAATATAGGCCATTTCATACCAGTCTCTGATTCTGGCCATACTTTGGATAGGAAAGCCCATCCCCAGGTTTAAAAGAGTAGCCCTGTTTGACCTGCCTCCACTAAGCACCCGGAGTCCTTGTAAATTAAGAGTTTTATCCCATGCATCAGGCCCTTCAGTTCGGCAACCGGAAGTAACGCACCTGAAAATTTCAGGAGGCGTGCCAGTAAAAAGAAGGCTTATTTGTGACCTGTATTTCCAATCCATAAGGATATTATCAAAGAAAGTGGGTTTATCGCTGGGCAGAAAAAGATTATGGTCCAAACCGACCTGATAAAGGGAAGTTCCGTTTCCGGTTAATTTCCCTGCATCAAAATTATCTCCTAACGTTTTATCTTTACAATAGCTGAATAAGGCATTAACTATGTTTTCTGCCGAATATTTGTCCCATTGGGCAAAGGGTATGCTTGTTGCTTCAGACATTTGAAGCCCATTTTGTTTAATTTCTTCGGTTAAATCCTTCAGTAAAATATCAAGATTACCCAAACGATGTCTGAAAATATCATCAAAAAACTTCCCTGCATCAATGGCCGCTAACTGAAAGCGAAAAGTCTGGTTAGTTTCCTTGATAATTTCATTTTTTTTCCTGAAAATCTCTGACTTAAGATGATCTGCAAATTCACCACGACTCTTGTACTCCTGTTCCATGCTACCTAAGGCATCTATAATCTTAGATATCAATTCTATCTTTGCAGGCCAGACCAGCAGGCGAAAAGCCGTCTCCTGAAAACGCTGAAAAGAGTCCAGGATGTTGCCGATTTCTCCTTCAAACATATTGACAAAACGGCGGCGATAAAACCCACGGAACAAACGATTACCCCAAGTATTCCAGGATTGCTCCATGGCGTTGAGCATGTCAGCAACATCTTGATTCTGCAAGATATTTTGCTGTGAGTCAGTAGGGTTTAAAAAACCGGGAACTTCTCCTGCAGAGGCCTGGGATGTGGCGTTCTCCAGTTCTGCCTGAAGCCGTTCGCGATGCCTTATAAGCCCTCCCATTAACTCATCCAGTGCTTCATACGCACGAGACAGACCTCCCTCACTTGCCAGCCGCTCCAGCTCCTGCTCAAGAGGTCCTTTTCCTATGGTAGGGAAAATCCCCTGGAATTTCTGGTCCCGGTTTAGACCGGCCTGCTTGCGGATATAGTCACCCTGTATTACTTCAAGGAGGCTTGCCATGCTCCGCAGTTCTTGAATTGGATTGGCAGCCTCACGAAGCGACCACATAGAATTCTCGGTATCAGAAAGCACCGGGGTCATACAGGGAGTAAATACCCGGTCAAGGCTGTTCTCTGTAAGGCCCAGGTTCGAGGCTATCTGTTCACCAGCCCTGTTATCTATCGAGGATGGAGTTATTTCGTAAACATCTTCCAAGAGTTTTTCAGTCAAGCAATAACAGGAATACTCTATATGCTGATTAACAGGCAAATCAAGGGTTGAAAGCCCCAAGGTGGAGAAAAGGGACTGTTGCCTCTCTTCTCCCGTTTTATCTTGTATAGCGGGAGGATATTCCTGTCTGAATAAGAGATTGGCAGTAGAATCAACAAGTCGATTAAAAAATTCGGAATTAAACTTTGTCAGACTCAATTGCAAAGTGACCTGGGCCAGAAACTGGGCCACCTCCTTTCTGCCGCTCAAAGGTTTGTTGTCCTGGTTAGGAGTGTCAGCCAGGAAGGCTATGTCAAAGAGCTTGTCCCTTTCCTCCCGGTTTGAAAGCTTGATTTCATCTCCCCCTTCTTTACCGTAACGTGCCTGAAAAGGTTGGCCGCTCATGAAATGGTTGAGTTCCTTCAGGGCCGCATAGCTATTGGCCTTCATCCTTGTCCGATGATTCTCTTGATGCACCTTTTGATCCGAGGCAAGTACATCGGCGAGGGTAAAAATACCTACCACGGTCCAGTTTTCAGAAGGATAACTCTTTCTCCTAAGCAGTTGCAGCGCGGCAGCAACATCCAGAAAAGAGCTGCTACCGGTTCCTCCTGCCAATGATGAGATAACAAAGAACTGACGAATATTTCCCTGATCAATCTGAAAATTACCACCATATTGCATTGAACAACTCTCTATTTTTTGCTGGACCAGCTTTGCGATATCGCCATAAATTTTTTCCCAGTTGTAGAAAAAACCGATTCGGCCAAAGGGTCGGGTTGTGCCTGCGCCGTCTTTGAGGTTTCCCACCTCCTTTCTTGCTCTCCTGACAACTTCTGTGTCCACATAAAAATCCTTGATCCCTGGATAAAGCCCTTTTTTCACATCCCCATCAATAATTTGATTTAAATCACCTTCCATACGACAGAGTCGTGATCTGGCCCAATCATTTTCTGGAAGATCATAACCTTCCGGCGCGGCTGTATCAAGGGCCATGAAACGGGCTCCCTGAAATTGATCCATTCCCATACCATGGGGTAGATACTGACTAACATAATACATCAGCCAAGAAAGGATCAGATAACCCAAACCGCCGATACTGATAAAATAGGTGGGAGGCGCCTTCCAGCCAGAAACAGGCATAAGGTCCAGTTCACTGTATTCAGCCATAATATATATACTCCTTATTATTTGTTTATCTATATGAGCCGGCACCATATCTCAGGGTTCGTTATGCTCCAGACACACAAGGTTGTAAGGGCAAGCATCACCATCCAGACGAAAAAAGAGCGCCCAAGGTGGTAAGGACTCCTGAGGACCCTGATATTGAGAAGCATGGTCGTTCCGGCAGATCCTGAAACGCGTAGCCGATAGCGTTCTCGACCGCGGGTTACATTAATGATTGTTCCCTGCCTTTGTCCAACATTAACAGTGTTAGATGGGGCTAAGGCATCTGGTCTATCGCTGGATATCTGATACCCTCTTGTAGGTGTAATTTGCCAGTTGTTTACATTGGGCAGGTATTGCACTGCCAGGATATGATTCCAGGGGTTAGGAATTCGGATATTTTTACCGGTACGCCCTATTCGAAAGCCCCTTTGCTGGAAACGATTACGGCCCTGAATCAGGCGGCGTGTAGGCCAGAGGAGCCACAATAATAAAAAAAAGGCTGCGGCAATGATAGAATAAACCCTAAATCTTTCTACAAGGAAAGAGGATGGAATGATAAGGCGGAAAGGAACATACAGGGTTCGTCCAAGCTCTGCCCTTATGGCTAATTCTCCACTGTAGCTACCGGGCTCCATACTTTGGCTTTTTACCTGGGCATTGAAGGAAATATGAGTAGGCTTATTCCCTGTGGAAATGACCTTGTCTGCGTCTTGAATATTGCCGGGCAAAATAGTTATTTCGGCCTCCTCTGCTGCGATACTCTCACCTGTTTCCTCATTTATTAATAGCGAAGGAGCCATGACCCTTACAATTTGCTCCCTTTTGGCATCTGTCGTTAGCTTCAGTGAGAATTCACGCTCGTCTGGGATGCAACAATTCATCTCAATATCAATGCCTTCTTCAGAAAGGTTGGCAGGGACAGGGGTAAAATCAGGAAGATCAAGGGTGAATAAAAATTTTTGGCGGATATTTCTTGCGGCCTCTGGTGATCTTATCAACAATGTCCCGGCATAAAGACCATCAGGTATTCCTGCTGGTATTTTTTTGGGCAAAGCAATCTTGAAATCGAATTCAAATGGCCGGTCCTGACTTGCAGACCCTTGGGAAGGAAATACGTGACACCATTTTTTTGCACTCAAGGCAAAGTTTGTCTCGGCATGACGCAGAGCTAAAACACTAATGCTTATGGGCACGGACCTGCTGCTCTCATGCGACAACTTAATCCCCTCTATGGTGTAAGATTTTCGCATGGGAAACAGTTTCCCAAATCGAAAGATTTCACCTTTGGGATCCAAACCTGGTCCTTTCAAGGCAATCTGTTTGGCAGCTTGATTTTTCATCTTGGCCGCATCTCCATACGTTGGTAGGATGCTTAAAGCAGAAAAGAAAATCAAAACTAAATGCAAAACCCTAAAAACGGATTTTCTTTTCCATCTTAAAGGTCTGGGGAAGCAGAGTGCCTCAAAATTCATAAACTCCTCCTTCATTGTCTTTTGTTTATTTCCGGACCGGGATCACAATCTTTAATTCAATTGCCTGTTTTGGTTTCACCTCAAAGGAATAACTTGTATTGAGATAGTTTGTCTTTTCCTGATCAAGATATCCTGTTAAATTCATCCTATATAGACCAGGCTCAAATGGTATCCAGGAGGCGCTGAGAGCTTGACCAGAACCAGGTTCAAATATTAGGCTTTTCTCAACATGCTCACCATTTTCATTTAAGATAAGGCCGGAAGCACTTTGAAGTTTATTTGCGTCCTTTCCTGTCACGCGGCAGTAAAAGCGTACAGGCAAGCCAACTTCTCCTGATAGTGGTTCGGTTTGAATCGCCAATCGTAAATCGGTTCTTCCTTCAACAATGACCTGCATGGGAGGAAGGAAATTTGCGCTCTCAAATGACAAGGTGTAATGTCCATTTTGCGGATCATTAAGAAAAATACGTTCAAATATTGTCTTTCCTTTTCCATTTTTATCCCGTGCCTCTGCCAATCTAGCCTTACCTGGCTGATCAGGTCTTATCATTACTGACGGCCCTTTTAGTGCCCATGAAAGCTTATCCGGTGGGCGTTTGTACAAAATGAGCACACGCAATTTTTGTATACTTCTGTATAATTTAAACTCTACCGACCACCTGTTTTTTCCAGCAACCTCCAGGTTGTCTCTCTTGATATTCATCAGGCTAACCGGTTTGCGAACAATGGCGTCTAATCCGCTAATCATATCCATAGCCCGTAGTTTCTTAAAGGCGTTCTTATCATGGGTGACCTTGGTTGCCATTTGCTTAAGAAGTTTCTCCCCATAAGCCTGGATACCTGTTAGGGCAATAGGGTAGAGCTCAATTTCCTCTTCATTTAAAACCCCCAGAAGATTCTCCTCGATCCGCCTGATAGAAGCCTCTGAAAGTTTTCCTAAGATGTCTCCCCGTTTCACCTTATTTTTCGAACTAATTTTTCTCCATGTCTTAAACAGGTCGGGAAACTTTTCGATGGTGCGTTTCGATCTGAAATCCGGTTCCGGCTTTCCATCGGAAATCAATACCATCTGCTTGCGGGCCTCACTTTTTACAAGGAATCGTAGGCCTACAATCAAGGCCTCTTCCAAATCCGTACCCCCACCAACATTTGCAATAGCCGAAAGACTATTACGAACCTGCTCAAAATTAGATGTCAAGCCTGGGGCTGGTATGGTCTTGATATTGCTATTAAACAAAATCAAAGCACTGCGGTTTAAATCACTGGCCAGTTCAAGTTGATCCAGGAGATAGACAACAGCCGCCATGGAAAGCCCCTGCGGATCCCCTCCTTTATATTTCATAGAACCGGAACGGTCCACCAGGATGACCATGTCTGTCTGTTCCAAATTTGTTATAGCCCTACTTCGATGCGGACAGAGAAAAATTATAAGTAAGGTCAAGCAGATAAGACCAACTCTGGCCTTTTTTATTGGCATTACCTTTCTCCTTTTAAATTTTATTTACAGTTTCTACAAATTCTCCAAACGCTTTAATCCAGTCAACTCTGTCTTCAGATTTACCGCTTATTGGATAAGGGTCATTGTTTTTTAAATAATGTTTATAATTTACGTCTCTTAATCCTTTTATGGCCGCAGCCATAAAGGAATATGATTTTTGTAATTCTAATTCTTTTTCTCTGCTTTTTTTAAAAATCTCTTCATTTTCTTGAAAAGGCAGTAAGCACGCATTCAAGCTATGGATTTCAAGCTCCATGTTTCCCTTTTTCTCCTTCATACTCCTTAGCTGAACCTGAAGAGGCGTCAAGAGAGTTTTTTGCTGCTCTGTTATTGTTGACCTTAGGCTCTCAATTTCTTGCATGAGCTTCTGAACATCTGTCTTTTTACTTTCAATATCTTTTTTTAATTGTTTATGATTTTGAGAATCGTTTTCTTTTTTAGCTTCCCGATTCACCATTTCAATTTTTTTTTGTTCAATCGAATCTTTTAAATTCTTTAGTTTAATTTTGAGATCTTTTGAAAACATTTTTTCCCTTCTTCTCAAAATCAGATAAACTTTGTGCTATTTCTTTTTGTAGCTTTTTACATTTCTGTTCCTGGGCTGAAATATTAAAGCTTTCTATTTCCACATCTTCAAGTCTTGCCATTTCTGCAGAAAGATTTTTTATTTCAATGTCCAGGTCCGCAATTGTTTCCTTAAGTTCTTGGACCACTGTTGGAATAGAATTTATATCTTCAATTATCTTATCCCTCTCATTACATAAATTTTGAACCTTTTTTGCATATTCTTTTTTTTCTTCTTCCAGGCATTGAATTTCCCTATTCCGCATTTTTTTTTCGAGTTCATCAGATTCAATATATTTTTGCAATTTGCTCAGCTCTGTTTCCGCAGCCAAGATATCATTTCGAAATTTATTTTCCTGGGAGTCTGCTTGATTCAAGATAGAAATAGTCGTGTTTGGAGTAATGACTGCAGGCAGGGAAAAATTGCTGGTAACCATTAGATCAATCGCCTTCCCTGAGATATTTACCGCAAAAAAGGCGCCTGGGTAAACCGGCCAGCGAGCATTCTTAATGATTTGTGTAAGCTCATTTATCAAATCTTCAGGGAGACTACTTGTTGTCTGAAAGCTTATAATGTTGAGTTGGTTTTCACTAAAATTAGTCTTTAATAAGGCGGTATCTCCTTCACCTATCCCTAAGTATTCCATAAGGTCAGGGTCAATTTCTATCTCAGGCGCGGTATTTTCTTCAGACCATTCAGGCTTAATTTCAGGGCAACGCAGCCATACTCGTGCCAAACAGCTTTTTTTATCATCAATGTTTCCCAACAAGACTAAATCACCTGGGTCAAGACCGCACTTATCCATCAGCCTGGGGTGTAGTCGACAGAGGTTGGCATGTTGCAATTCCGTTGGAAGGGATCTAACATTGATATGCATAGCTTATTAAGAATCCTCTGAATAAAGACTACCGTTTTTTATTTGCTCCAAACACTCTTTTAAAGGGAGATTGGATTTCTTCTCTCCCATTATTGCCTGCTCTACAAATGGTCGCAGACGCTCCGGATAAAGATCGGAATTATCCGGCAACATATCTGTAAAATTTGTAGCCATAAGCGCGTAAATTGTCTGTTCGTCAATTTGCTTTATGTCTGTATTTGGCTTATAGAGCCCAATAGCCTTGAGAAGGTCACCTTTTCCAATTTCTGCACTGTTGGCCAAATCTGAAGCCCTGCGAACAATTGTCTCAATCGCCCTGCCTGAACTGCCTTCTAATTTTTCGGCAATTTCTTCCAGATCATCTTTAATTTCTTTAGAATAAGTTACGTTTACATTTTCTTCCATTACCTCAAGTATGCGTTTTCTCTCTTCAAGGGCATAAGGATGGAGGATAGCCATTACGGCATCAAAGCGGCTTATCATGGCATTGTCGAGCAAATCCGGTCTGTTGCTGGCACCTATCCAAAGGACATCTCCTCGGTGATTGTTGTCTCCCATAAATTCCAGCATTTTACCAAAGAGGCGACGATTGGTCCCACTGTCGCCTTCAGGACCTGCAGAGCGTCTGCCAATGCTTTGATCTATTTCATCTACAAACACTACCACCGGGGATAATTCCTCCAGCAAGTTAAGGACCATGCTCATGTTCCTTTCTGATTGACCAACCAAGCTTCCTCGGACATCCCCCATCTTAACCAGGGTCATCTTTCCCTGTGCAGCTAAGGCCTCGGCCAGGATAGTCTTTCCAGTTCCAGGGGGACCGACAAGTAAGATTCCTTTTGGGATGCTTCTACTACGACGAGATTTATCAACAACCCGGGCCTTTGGAATCTCCATAGCAAGTTTTTTAAAATATTCTATGGCGTATGTAATTCCTCCAATGGCCTCAAAGCCCCGTTTAGGTGGGATTTCTTCCAGTAAACCAAAACTCTCTTCCTTAATCACCTGAAATTTTTGCTTTCTGAAAAATTCCTCATCAATTTTTCCTTTTTGTTCCCCAACCTTGGACATACGAACCATTGTCTCAAGGTTTAAAAGTCGAAAACCATTTGTAAGGCCTGCAAGCCCTTTTAATTGAGATTCCTGGTTTTTGTCACTCTCCTCTGAGCCTACTGCCTCAAGGCCAAAATCACCGATTTCTACCTGCAAGGGATCGTTAAGACCTGTTGGATCTGACCAGTACTCAAGAAAGCTGTAGCGTTCATCCTTTTTGGGCATGGGGATTTTGATTTTTTGTATTTGACTGTCTGATTTACGCAAAAGCTCGGGCAAGGTATTCAAATCTACTGTAAGCCCAATTACCATATTCTTGGAGCGTTTTAAATTGTCAGACAAGGCCCAGCGCCGTATCATTTCTTCTGTCTTGTACTGGGCGCGACTCTCGCTTTGAGTTGTTATCCTCTCGAAAAAATCAAGGATGAATACCACATGGAACCATGCAGTCTCAAACAGCTCAAGATGAGGCTCCATATAAAAAAGCAGATCTATCATAGAACCCTGCAAGGTACGCTCTGGTGAGCTAACCTTATCCGGAAAATTCTTTACAAAGTCTGCTTTATCCTCGTCTTTTACATCATTTATTCTTGCCATCTCCTTTCGGAGTTTCTTCTGGTCAACATATACATGATTAAGAACGTGGGACTTAAGGACTTCATTGTATGACAAATAATACAATGTTAAGGGGATAGTTGCTGAGGCATAAAAAATCGTAGTAATGTTTTTGTCTTTCTCCTCTCTTTTACCTTCCTTAGCCAAAAGATAAATCAACATGTCTCTAAAAGGATGCGGGCGGGAAAAATAGATGTCATCATCAAATTCGTTGGGATAGTAAACAACATCATTGACGTTGTCATGCAAGACAAACACACGTCCCACATTTTGTCGATGCCTATCGATCAACTCTTTCCACCATTCAGGCAAGGTATTATCAATCATATTATGCTCCTTTCAATAAGTTGATTCACTTTACTCCAGACACTTACCTTTATACCACACGCTACATGACATTTATCAGCTAAAGAGCTGTTACCCACAAGGGCTCATATAATCCCAGCGAATTTTATAGCCAGTTCCCTGCAAGGCCTCCCTTAAAACATTAACTGTTTTATCATCACCTCTTACTTGAATGTTGCCTGAATGGTGAATAAGGACCTGGCAGTATTCAGGCTCAAAAGGTTTGTCTGTATTTGGCAATATTTCCATCATGGTGTGAGGATCAGACTTGCAGCCTTTCTTCTTCTGTGTCTTCAACTTCCTCCTCCTCTTCGACTAAATCCACTGTTTTGAGTTCTTGCATCTCCAGCCCCTTGACACTGGCATATTCTCCAGTTTTGGCATCAATTGTTATTTCCGCGATGTCTCCATTTGGATGATAAGCGGTTATAAGTTTGTCTTCCTCCACATCTTTTACGCTGATAGCTTCTTGTGGATATCCCATATTCTTGAGTCGTTGTTCCAGAAATTGAACCATCTCGGTCATCCAGGTTTTTTTATATTCCTTTAGTTCCACTAAAATTCCATGCTTTCGTAAAGCTTTTTGCACGTTGAGAAACTCCTTGTTACAGGCTGACTGGTTCTTGAACCCCCTTTGCGAAATATCTACTGAAAGATGCCCGTCTGGATTCAGTGAAAAACTGACGCTGGCCTTTTTATGTTTTGCAGATCCGGTTCCAATAACCCGAACTGCTCCCTCCTTTTCATCTATTTTTGTATCAGCATAACCCAAATCATCAAGCACATTTGCCAAAACATCCTTCACCTGGTAGTTCAGTCCTTGCTGGTGTTTCAAAAGAGAGTTATCAACCTCCTTATTAAAGAGTGCCTGTCCCTTTTCTAATGCCTCGAAGCAGGAAATAACATCCCCTTGCGGTTGGGTAAGAAACTGCCTGGTTTTTTTAAGAAGCTCGTCCAATTCATCGAGGGGATCTTTAATGATTTCTTTGAGTGTGGGGTCTTGAGTAGCCGTCGTATATTGATCATGCAATGAAAAATAGATAGTTTGAGCCTCTTCCCATACCTTACGATTCTCCTGGTTTTTTCCCACTGCTTTATTGAGATGATTTTGTAACTCCTGTATACGTCCTTCCAAAAATGCAATGTTATTATCGGAAATATCTTCCAGTGCTTTTTCAGTCTTGATTATTTTCTCCTTTATAGCGGAGCGATCTTCATCGGATAAAAAAAGAAGGCCTGCAAACTTCGCGCGATAAACTCCCAATTGCTTGGTATATTCATTGAGGTCGACAGGCAATTTCTCGGCAAGGG
>Ga0307990_1003474_pt1 | contig 12018 bp, 7 predicted proteins | sample EllFjometagen129_FD_203168 | JGI IMG/M metagenome (GOLD analysis project Ga0307990, IMG submission 203168) | Marine microbial communities from Ellis Fjord, Antarctic Ocean - #129 | ecosystem: Environmental > Aquatic > Marine > Unclassified | place: Southern Ocean | collected 2014-10-08
TTGACCGGGTATGAGAGCTTTGGCTTAATACATCGCTTAGTGCCAATGTAGCTCAGCTGGTAGAGCAGCTCACTCGTAATGAGCAGGTCAGCGGTTCGATTCCGCTCATTGGCTCCAACGCCCTAAAACCCCTGCAAACATAATGTTTTCAGGGGTTTTCTTTTGGTCTGGTCATGGATATTAAAGCCGTTTTTCACAAAAAAATGCCGCCAGAAATGGCCAAAAAGTCTATTGCTACGTGATTTTGCTACGGCTTCACCTTGACTTTATGCCCTCTTGGAATAGTTTGAAACAGACGGAATCAACCGGAACAAAACCAAAGGGGCGCAAAATATGCCACAGGTGTTTAAACGTGAGTGGAAGACAAAGGATAGGGAAACCCGCACATCTGATGTTTACTACGCTCGGTTTCAGGTGAACGGAAAAGATTATATCCGCTCGACCCGAGAAACAAAAAAAACCGCCGCCGAAAAGGTGATGCGGGAAATGATCGCCGAAGAAAAAGACGGCGACGGCGTAACGCTTCATCTTAAGCGGCTGGAATTCGCCGTGAACCGTTTGCCAGAACCCGAACAGTCCAAACAGCGGCGGCAGATAGCAAGCCGGTTGCTGGGCGGCATTGAACAGAAACTTGCTATGAATATGGTCTGGGCTGTTTGGTTAAAAAGCCCCAACAAACGCAAGCCCGGTCCGAAAACGCTAAAGAACTATGCTGGCCGATGGGAACGGTTTGAAACGTGGGCAACCGGAAAAGGAATTAAGTACCTGCATCAAATGACACCCGCGCAGGCGCAGGAATACGCCGCCGATCTAATGCAGTCCGGTATCTCAATGAGCACCTACAATACTCACCTTGCCCTTTTGCGCGGCCTGTTCAAGACGCTGCGGCTTGTGGCCGGCATTGAAGAAAATCCCTGGATGGATGATTTAAAGCAGGAGTCCACCCCGGAAACACGGCGCAATCTGACAACGGAAGAGCTGCAAACCGTTTGCGCTGCGGCAACGGGGATTCTGCGCTACCTGTTTGCGCTGGGTCTTTATACCGGAATGCGGCTGGGGGATTGCGTTTGCCTTCGCGGGGATGCCATAGATTTTGAAACTGGGATCATAACCGTCATGCCGATGAAAACCCGCCGGAAGAAAAAAGTGATTCGGATTCCCCTGCACCCTGTTCTTGATGGGATTCTTCACGAGCTGCGGGAAGACAGTGCAGGAGAGTTTCTTTTCCCAGAAGAGCAGGCACTTTACTTGAAAGATCCATCCAATTTATCCAAACGGATTCAGAAATTTTATACAGGCTGTAAGATCCAAACGCAAAAGACCGGCACTGGGAAAACGGATGAATACAAAGCGGATCTTAAAGCATGGAAGAAAGACGGACGCAAAGGCGACAAGCCAACCTATACCCGCGCCGTGGTCGAAGTGGGCTTTCATTCCCTACGGCATTCGTTTGTTTCGCTCTGCGCGGCCAACAGGGTTCCTCAGGTTGCTGTGATGGAACTGGTCGGACACGGAAGCCCGGCCATGAACCGGCTTTATTCCCATGCCGGGGATGAGCAGAAAATAAAAGCCATTGCCGCACTTCCGTCCGTCAGCTTTGAAGGGGAGAGTTGAGGCACTAACAATCAAATCATTAAGGCTGGGTGAAATTATGGCCGAGTTAATTCTGAAAACATTTGCTTTATGGTCGGTGGCGTGCGCCGAGGGCATCATCATTGGCGCGCCTCATAATAATACATTGGGAAAAGGTGGTACTGTTTTTATGTATGCCCTTGCACTTGGATTGATATTTGCGGCGAGTTATGTGCTTCCAGAAGGAAAAGATGGAGTTTGGGGGCATCTTCGATTTTTCGGAGCGTTCCCCGCATACCTTGCGGGATTATTTTATGCGGCGGAAGGAATTGGAAAAACCAAGCAGGTAAAAGATGATCAGGGGACGGTTCATAATCCGCCCTCAGTCGAAAATGCCCCGTACCTAAACGCCTACAAACAAGGCCGGTGGGCGTGGTCTGATGGGTTCTCTAAAGAATACTCTAAACGGTTTAACCGAATGATTACCTGCAACAAATCGAGTGAACTGGATAATCCGTATTTAGACCATGAAGACACAACACTGCGTGATACATGGGAGGATGGATTTTACGATATTCAGTACGAGGCAGAAGAGGAATATGAAGAAATCCTAAAGCAAAGAGAAAAAGAAAAAGCTGTGATGGGGGAAACAAAAACAGAACATCCCGAGTATAAAGAAGCCCCCTCCCCCGGCGAACTATTGGATATGGCCCTACAAGAGTTCGATGGAGCAACAGAAGAGAATTTCTACGAGCGGATAACCGCCGGGGTTGAATACGTCCGTGCTGCAAAAAGCTGGGTGGACGGTCATTTGCTGTTTACGGGAAAGGCCAAGTAAAATAATTCCTTTTGGAAAGCCGGAGCTGTTTTTATGCAACGAAAGCAATGCAGAAAACAAAGTGATAGACAAAGATTTCATGCCAGAGCTTCCACGATCTGGAAAATGGTGGTAAAGATGACAGCGTTTTATGCGATTTAATCACGGGGTGTTATGAAATTTGCGGAAGTGGCGGAAAATGTGAAGCAGCTGGTGGAGAACCCGCCGGCGAAGGATGAGTTCATTTATGAGCTGCTGCTGGCGTATGGCACTCCCAAGGCGACGATTGCCCGTTTGAAGTCGGGCGCGATTAATCTGTCCAAAGAGTCGGGCGAGATTTTGCTGAAGAAGAAGGTGTTTTTTAAAGCGGTTTCCACTGTGACAACCCACCCCGCCGTTCCGGCACCCCTCCCAGGGAGGGGATCTTCTCCATCTCAAATCCCCTCCATGGGAGGGATGGCCGAAGGCCGGGGTGGGTCGAATTTGTTCGCTGCAATCGAAGAGCTGAAGACCTCTAAAAAGACGAAGTCGAACGATCCGCGCTTTCTGATTGTTACCGATTTTGAGCAGATTCTGGCGATTGATCGAAAAACCACGGATACGTTAGATATCGCTCTGAGCGAACTGGGGAAATCTTTCGACTTTTTCATATCTCTGACCCCTGGGCTGGATAAACATAAACTGCCCAATGAAAATCCGGCAGATGTAAGGGCCGCCGAGAAGATGGCGAAGCTGTTTGATGTCATCCGGCAGGATAATCCCGATTACCTGCGGAACGATGCGCATGCGATGAATGTGTTTCTCGGTCGCTTGCTGTTCTGTTTGTTTGCCGAGGACACCAATATCTTTCCCGAAAATGCGGTGTCGAATGCGATTGCTTCTCACACGGCGGATGACGGATCGGATCTGGATGCCTTCTTTAAGCAGCTATTCGACTGGCTCGATACGAGCGATCAGGAACGGATTTTAACCACGAAATACACCAAAGACACGAAAGCAGGACAGGGGCAGGGTTTAACCACGGAATACACTGAAGACACGGAAGAAGAGTCTTTGCGCTCTCTGCGTTCTTTCGCGGTTAATGTTAAAAATCTTCCTTACGTCAATGGCGGGCTGTTTAGGGATCATTACGATATCCCGTCGTTTTCGGCGAAGGCTCGGCGGATGCTGATTGCGGCCGGGACGCTGGACTGGAAGGATATCAATCCCGATATTTTCGGGTCGATGTTCCAGGCGGTGATTGATCCTGACGAGCGGCACAATCTGGGCCAGCACTACACCAGCGTCACCAACATCATGAAAGTGATCGAGCCGCTCTTTTTGAATGAGTTTAAAGAGGAGCTGGAACGGGCGCGCAACCTGAGTCAAAAGAATGTGCGATCCAAAGCGTTGCATGCACTGCACGACCGGATTGCCAACGTGAAGATTTTTGACCCGGCCTGCGGATCGGGCAACTTTTTGATTATCGCCTACAAAGAGCTTCGCAAGCTGGAGATGGAGCTGTTCGATGCACAGAACGCCTTTCCGGTTTCGCGCATTACTGTCGATCAGTTTTACGGCATCGAGATTGACGACTTTGCCTGCGGAACCGCCGTCCTTGCTCTCTGGCTGGCTGAACATCAAATGAACCTGGAATATGAAAAACGGTTCAAACAATCACTCACCTCTCTGCCGCTGAAAGACGGTGCAAATATTGTTCAGGGCAACGCCACTCGCATAGACTGGGAAACCGTCTGCCCGAAAGATTTGACCGATGAGATTTATGTCCTCGGTAATCCGCCGTATCTGGGTGCACGAAACCAAAGCCCTAATCAGAAAGATGATTTGGAGGCGGGTTTTAATGGGCGCAAGGAATACAAGGATTCTGATTATGTCACCTGCTGGTTTTTGAAGGGTGCTGAGTATATTCAGGGCGTGAATAGTCGCTTTGCTTTTGTTTCGACCAATTCAATCGTGCAGGGCGAACAGGTTGGATATCTATGGCCGAAGGTGTTTGAGCGCGGTTTGGAAATCGGCTTTGCCCATCAGTCATTCAAGTGGACAAACAACGCCAAAGGTAGCGCAGGGGTTACTTGCGTGATTGTTGGTGTCCGCAATCCGTCAGACGACAGCAAAGTCATTTTCAAAAATGGCCTGTCTAAAATCGTCTCCAATATCAGCCCGTATTTGACGGAAGGCGGGAATGTTTGTGTTCATAAAATCACTGCACCCATTTCCCGCGTTCCAAAAATGGTTATGGGAAACATGGCTCGCGATGGTGGAAATCTAATTTTATCTCCTGAAGAGAAAAACGAATTGCTTTCAAATTATCCGCAGAGTGAATCTTTGATCCGTCGTTTGGTTGGTGCTCAAGAGTTCATCAGAGGGCAGGAACGTTGGTGTTTATGGATAGAAGATGAGCAGCTGGAGTTGGCTAAAAGTATTCCCCCAGTTGCTGAACGCATACAGGCGGTTTATGATTTTCGGATTGAATCAACGGCAAAGACGACACGGAGCTATGCCTCGATCCCTCATAAGTTAGCGCAGCGCGCCCATAAAGAAGCCGATGCTGTTATTGTTCCATCTACGACATCGGAACGGCGTGAATATATCCCAATGGGCTTTGTCGGCTCTCAGGTTATCGCAACAAATGCAATGCATGTCGTTTATGATGCAGAGCCTTACATTTTTGGGTTCTTATCATCCCGTATTCATTTGATTTGGGTAAGAGCTGTTGCTGGCGGCCTTGAAACTCGAATTCGATATTCAGCAGAGATTTGCTACAATAATTTCCCGGTTCCGGATTTGACGGAGGAGCAGAAGCAGACGATCACGATGCATGTGGGGAATGTATTGCAGGAGCGGGAGAATCATTCCGGCAAGACCATGGCGCAGCTGTACGATCCCGATAAAATGCCCGACGGCCTCCGCGAAGCGCACCACAACCTCGACCTCGCCGTCGACCGCCTTTACCGCTCTAAACCCTTCACCTCCGACGAAGAACGCCTGGAGCATTTGTTTAAGCTGTACGAAGAGATGACCGCCAAGGAAAATCTGATTTAGCCAACAAGCAACGAAAGGACTCAAAAATGAAACTCAAATCGTATCATGTAACCGACTTCAAAAACGTAGATGATTCCAACGTCATTGACGTTGATCCTGCAGTCACGTGCTTTGTTGGAAAGAACGAGGCGGGCAAAACGGCCTTGCTGCAAGCTCTTTATCGATTCAACCCTATAATCCCTGAATCATTTGATGAAATTAAGGAGTACCCGCGCAAAGGGCTTCTGCAATACCAGAGAGCAGTAGAAGCCGGAAAAGAAAAATCAGCCAAGGTTATAACTGCAACTTTTAATCTGGAAGATAACGATGTAGAAGCCATTGCCTCCGAGTTTGGGAATTGCATCAAACCAGAGCAGGATCTCACCGTCAGCCTTCACTATGATGGGACTCGGACAGTTAGTTTGCAGGTCGATGAATCAAATTGGGTTCAACACTATATTGAAAATATAGAGCTATCTGAAGCGACTCTTCTAAAAGTAAAATCGGCAAAAAATCTAGGTGCATTGGTCAAAATATTGGGCGACTGCGAAGACGATGCCCTTGCAGTATCATCTTTAGCAGAACTCAAACCTATAGAAGAAAGGTCTCTAATAATTGAGATTTGGAGCAAAGTGCTCAAAGCTCGCATCCCACAGATATTTCTATTCGATGACTATCGTGTAATGAAGGGAAGTGCCCCTCTCAATGCGATCACTGGATCACTGGATAAAGGAGTAAATACGTTAGAGGATCTTCTGGCTCTTGCAGGAGTTACTCCCGCTGAACTTCAAGACAATACCAACTATGAACACCACAAAGCGAAGCTTGAGGCTATTGCGAATGAAATCACGGATGATGTTTTTCATTATTGGAAACAGAATTCTTCTCTTGAAGTAATGTTTGATGTTCATCGGGCGCCAGGAAATCAGCCCGGCGAATTTCATATTCGAATTAAAAATAATAAACATCGGGTGACGGTTCCTTTCGATGAGAGATCACGTGGCTTTGTTTGGTTCTTCTCATTCCTCGCGACATTCAAAAAATTGTCCGAAGATCACGATCAACTAATCATCCTCTTGGATGAACCGGGATTGAATCTACACGCGAGCGCACAAGCTGATTTGCTTAATTTCATCGAAGACATTCTCGCTCCTAAGCATCAAGTGCTTTACACAACCCACTCTCCATTCATGATTGACGCCCATCGGCTAGAGCGCGTAAGGACTGTCGAGGATGTTGACTCACAAGGAGTGAAGGTTTCCTCGGAATGTTTGAGCGTTGATTCCAATACGGTTTTCCCGCTACAGGCGGCTATGGGATATAGCTTGGCTCAAACACTTTTTCTTGGCCCGAATTGTCTGCTTGTGGAAGGTCCCTCTGATTTGTTGTATCTGCAAATCATGTCAAACATCCTTGAGTCAGATGGCCGGGAACCATTGAGTGATAAATGGGTAATTACTCCTGTTGGGGGTGCAGACAAGTTAGCGACATTTGCAACGCTCATCGGGGCAAATCAATTGAATGCGTGTGTTTTAATGGATGTATCACAGAAAGATAAGCAGCGCGTAGGCAACCTAATTAAAAATAATTTCCTTAACAAAAAACAGGTCGTTCAGCTTAACGACTTTGTTGAGTCGCCAGAAGCCGATATTGAAGACCTGTTTGAACAGGGTGAATATATGTCATTGGTGCGCCTTGCCTATCCGGCTTTGGCTAAGAAAATCAAAGATAACAAGCTTGGTAAGCAACCGCGTATCATTAAACGAATTGAAACTTGCTTTGCGGATTGCAAAATTGGTCAGCGGTTCAATCATTTCGCACCATCACGAGTTGCGCTCACAGAACTTGGAACCTCGATCGAACTGCATGATGAAACAAAGGACAGGTTTGAGGCGGTGTTCAAAAAACTTAACTCTCTAATCGTTTAAGGGCCGGGGGGCCGGGATCCTATAAAATGATATTGGGGTCCCAATGTTTGGAAAAAGGATGGGGAAATTTTCCAAGGGTTGGAAAACGGTGTGGATGAAATTTGATTAACCGTGAAAGAGCGCAAAAAAGTGAATGTAAAAATTGAGCCATATTTGGTCTGCTTTTTAGATCTGCTTGGACAAAAGGACAAGATCAAGGAGTTTTCAAAGCTGCTTCACGCGCAGGATTATGCGGCAATAAAAGAAGTTGCTGATGACGTCATCAATGGGCCTGTTCAATTCCAAGAATTGTTTTCGGATGGAATAAAGGATTTTAGTGAGTTTGACTCGGACCTTGTTGCGCAGGTGATTGGGCTGGAGGAAGAAAAGATAAAGTTCCTGAGAGAGAATAAGGTCAAATATAAACGGTTCTCAGATTCTCTATTTGCTCATGTTCGATTGTCTCCACAAGAAGAGGCAACCCATGCTGTGTTTATTTCTCAGGTTCTCTTTAGTGCATCACGGACATTCTTAAAAGGACTAGCTTTAGGTCAGCCTTTGCGAGGGGGGATATCTTACGATTGGGGAGCCGAAATCAAAGGCTCTTTTTATGGGGGTGCTGTAGCAGATTCATACGATCTCGAAAGTCAGATTGCACAGTGGCCACGGATCGTAGTCAGCGGAACAGTTCTGGATCATTTGAACGCAATAGAGAAGAACCCTGATGTAACAGAAAAAACCAAAAAATTCCACAGTCATCCCATAGGGGCGCACAAACTTTCGTAACTCCTTGGAAATCAAGGTTACGTTAGCCCGTTTCTGAAATCTGGAATTCCGACTTTTCTATTTCGAGGTGCTATGGTTCTCCTATTGGATGGATGCTGTCCCACAGGACCGGAACTATTTGGGTTCAAACCCTACTAAATAGGCTTGTCCAGGCAGGGCAACCATCCGGGGGAGGCCTCCTGCTGTCCCATGGAATTGAAGAAGTTCATTCAGATCGAATCGATCCCAGCTATACGACCGCAACAACGCCATCAGGCGGCTAAAACTGTGCGTCCAACCGGAGACAAAGGCAACGTAACGTGAGAGCAACCACACCAACAGAGCAGCCCAAATTTGCCATTTGATGGCATTTTTACTGTAGCCGATGAAACCAGAGAGCTTCAGGGTTTGCTTAAGTTGCTTGAAGAAAACTTCAATTCCCCAGCGGGATTGATAGAGACCAGCGACGGAGCTTGCGGCCCATTTGAAATTGTTGCTAATAAAGGTCATTTCGACATTTTTGCCATTGATCTCCACAAGGGCAGTCACTATGCGTAGCGGTTTGGGGTAAGCGTTTTGACTTTTATCCGCGTTGAGAACAATGGTTTGGTCGTGGATGATCCCTTGCCCCACAGGGGTAGGAAGTTCTTCGATGACCGTGTAGTTCATATTGTCTTTCGATCGAGTCACCCAGAACAGACCTCGCTCATCGAGCTCGAAAAGGTGCTTAAAGTCAACATAGGCTTTATCAAAGACCACGATCTCCCCCTCTTTCAAGGGGATGCACAACTCGCGGGCGCGGGTGGAATCATGATGGGCTGCTTCTTCAACAATCGCAATAGTTGGCAGAAAGGTTTGCAGATTCAGCGTCAGATGAAGTTTCGCTGCGGCTTTTCGACGACGGTGTTTCGCCCAGTCTATACAATTAGCAACCAGGCTGATGGTAGAAGAATCAATCGCATGAATCGTCCTTCGGAATCGACGAGGAACTCCAGAATAGCGACCCGCAGGCCCAAACCTGGGAGAGCGAGAGGTCAAATGGTTGAGTGTTTCCCAAAATAGCTTCTCCATCAACTCGGGGTTGCGTTCTGTGTTCGCGTGACTCAGCGTATTGCGCCTGGGAGGTGTTGCCCCGCGTAATAATGAAAGTCGCGATTTCCGAAGAGCAAGTGCATCGCATACATCGGGGAGCGAAATGCAGTGGCACAATTGGGCATAGAGCAAACTGACCACATGGCTCCATGCGGAAAATGTACGCGCCTTCTTCTCCTCTCCCAGTTCGCGAGCAATACGTGAAACGGCGTGCGATGGTATGTGCTTGCAAAGCTGAGCAAGAACACAGACCTTTCTTCTGGCTGGTTTATGTTTTGTATTCATTCGCCGATTCTGAGAGGAATCGGCGGCCAGCCACTACTCTTTTTTTAGAATTCTGTGGGACAGCTGTGAAAAAATTCGTTAAACTGTCTCGGGGAATTCTTAAAGAAGATCCTGTTGATAAAAGGTGGATCGTGGATTATTTGAGCCCAGTTGTTCTCAAAATGTTTCACAGCGAAAATAATTTGAGGGAAGTGAAAGATGCGTTTGATTTCGTGAAAAGTGAGCACCAAAAAATGGTGGATCAGTCGAACACAAAACTATCCGTCAGATATAAGATTCTGTTGGATTATTTTGAAATGAACGCTGGGGATATTATCTCTTTCATACAGTGACCGAAAAATTTCCAGAGGTTGGAAAAGAGAAGCAGTTTATTGGAGAATGAGTAATGCCGAATTTAGTGGAAGTGAACTACGGACAGACGGGGCGCAGTACGAATACGGATGCGCTAGGGATGCGGGAGATGCAGGCGCGGGCGTTTGCGGCACGGGATGCTCAGCATCTTTTGATTAAAGCGCCGCCGGCTTCGGGGAAGTCGCGGGCGCTGATGTTCCTGGCTTTGGATAAGATGCATAAGCAGGGCGTTTCAAAAACCATCGTTGCTGTGCCGGAGCGGTCGATCGGTTCGTCGTTTGCGTCGACGAAGCTGTCGGAGTTTGGCTTCCATTCGGATTGGGACGTGGAGCCGAAGTGGAATCTGTGCACGCCGGGCGGCGATGCGGGCAAGGTGAAGCAGTTTAAGGATTTTTTGCAGAGCGATGCCCGCGTGCTGGTTTGTACCCATGCGACGCTGCGGTTTGCTTTCCAAGGTTTGGAAAATACGGCGTTGGATAATGTTCTGCTGGCCATCGATGAGTTTCATCATGTGTCGGCGGATGCGGACAATCGCTTGGGCGAGGTGCTTCGCGATGTGTTGAGTCAGTCATCGGCGCATGTGATTGCGATGACGGGTTCGTATTTCCGGGGCGACAGTGTGCCGGTGCTTGCGCCGGAGGATGAGGCGCGTTTTACGCATGTGGTCTACAATTATTACGAGCAGCTGAATGGCTATCAGCACTTGAAGTCGCTGGGGATCGGCTATCATTTTTATCAGGGCAAATACACGTCGGCGATTGGCGAGGTTCTGGATACGGATAAGAAGACGATTCTGCATATTCCGCGTCCGAATGCCGGGGAGTCGACGAAGGATAAATATGCGGAGGTGGATTTCATTCTCGATGCTATCGGCGAGGTGGTGGACACCGATCCCGAGACCCGCATCATGACGGTTAAACGACACGGTGACGGTACGCTGCTGAAGGTGGCCGATTTGGTGATGGATGATTCGGAGCGCGATAAGGTGCTGGGCTATCTCCGCAAGATCGAGAAACCGGAAGATGTGGATTTGATTATTGCGCTGGGCATGGCGAAGGAGGGGTTTGATTGGCCTTATTGTGAGCATGCGCTGACGGTGGGCTATCGCGGGTCGCTGACGGAGGTGGTGCAGATTATCGGCCGGGCAACCCGTGACAGCGAGAATAAGACGCACGCGCAGTTTACGAATCTGATTGCCCAGCCGGATGCGGCGGATGATCTGGTGACGTTGTCGGTGAATAATATGCTGAAGGCGATTACCTGTTCGCTTCTGATGGAGCAGGTGCTGGCTCCGAGCTTTAAGTTTAAGACGCGCAAGGATGGCGATGATGAGCCCTGCGGGCCGGATGAGCTGAAGATCCGGGGGCTGAAGGAGCCGACGTCGAAGCGGGTGCAGGATATTGTGGCGTCCGACCTGAATGATCTGAAGGCGACGATTCTGCAGGACGATACGATGCAGAAGGCGGTGACGGCCAGTGTAGACCCGGAGGTGATCAATCAGATTCTGATTCCGAAGATTATCCGCACGAAGTATCCCGATCTGACCGAAGAGGAATACGAAGAGCTGCGCCAGCATGTGGTGGTGGATTCGGTGCTGAAGAATGCCAAGATTGAGGAGACGGGCGATAAGCGCTTTATCCGCATGGCGGGCAAGTTTGTGAACATCGACGATCTGCACATTGATCTGATCGATAGTATTAATCCGTTCCAGAGTGCATTTGAGGTTCTCTCTAAGCAGGTGACGACGAATGTTCTCAAGTCGATTATGGAATGCATTGAGAGCACTCGTTTGCAGATGACGGAGGAAGAAGCGGTTCTCCTTTGGCCAAAGGTGAAGCATTTTTTTAAAACGACGGGACGGCAACCGTCGCTTACGGCGGTTGATCCGCTCGAAAAGCGTATGGCGGAGGCTGTGGTTTATATTAAGCATCAGCGGCGTCAGAAAGGGCTGTGAGGAATGTTGAATGTCGAACAGGGAATGTCGAATAACGAAGTGACTTGACCAGTTATGAATAAAGAAAAATTACTCGAATTGATCGATGATGATGATCTCGGCTTGCTGGATGTGAAGCCGAAGCAGGCGGTGGCTATGACGGAGGCCGAACGGCAGGCCGAGGAGTTTCTTGAGGTAGCGGATTTCTATCGTGAGCATGGCCGAGAGCCCGAAAATGATTTGACGAAGATGCAGGAGGCCAGTCTGGCAATGCG
>Ga0307990_1003475_pt1 | contig 12012 bp, 4 predicted proteins | sample EllFjometagen129_FD_203168 | JGI IMG/M metagenome (GOLD analysis project Ga0307990, IMG submission 203168) | Marine microbial communities from Ellis Fjord, Antarctic Ocean - #129 | ecosystem: Environmental > Aquatic > Marine > Unclassified | place: Southern Ocean | collected 2014-10-08
GATAAAGCCTATTGCCGCCGAGACGCTCAGGTTGATGTCCAGCAGGTATATCGCCAGGATGCCTCCGACGAGCGAAAACGGCAGCGTCGGCAGGACCAGCAGTGTGCTGCGGATGGAACCGAGCGTGGTGAACACGAGCACGAAGATCAGCAGTAGCGAGATCGGCACGACCACTCTCAGCCGGGCCATTGCTCGTTGCTGGTTCTCGAACTGTCCGCCCCAGCCCAGGCGGTAGCCCGTCGGCAGAGCTTGCTCGACGGCGGCGAGTTTTTCCTTGGCTTCGTTGACGAATGATCCTATGTCCCGGCCTCGAATATTGCACTCGATGATCAGCCGCCTGGTGAAGTCTTCACGGCTGACCTGTGCGGGCACCTCGACCTTTTCGACGGTCGCCAGCTCCGACAGCGGCGCGTTATACCCGGCCGGCGATGGCACGAGCAGGTCGCGGATGCTCTCGATGTTTTTGCGGGCCTCCTCGGGATAGCGGACCAGCACGTCGAACCGTTTCTGACCTTCGTAGACGGTCGTCGCGACCTTGCCGCCGATGGCGGTTTCGACCAGCGTGTTGATGTCGGATGAGTTTATCTTGCGACGAGCCATGGCCTCGTGGTTGTGTTTGACCTCGATCTGCGAGAAGCCCGAGACCTGTTCGATCTTGACGTCCTCGGCGCCTTCGATGGCCGCCAGAAGCGGGGCGATTTTTTCGCCGGCCTCGCGGAGCACGTCGATGTCGTCGCCGAATATCTTAATGGCCAGGTCGGACTTGATGCCACTGATGAGCTCGTTTACTCGCAGTGCGATCGGCTGGGAAAAAGCGGGTCTGACGCCCGGAAACGCAGCAAGTTCGATGGCGACATCGGCGACGAGTTTTTCGCTCGTAAGGCCCTGACGCCACTGGTCGCGGGGCTTGAGCATGATCAGCAGGTCGCTCTGCTCCGGACCCATCGGGTCTTCGGCGATTTCAGCCCGGCCTGTCTTGGACACGACCGTCGTGACCTCGGGGAACTTCGCCAGCAGACGCCTTTCCATCTCCGAGCATTGGATGGCGGAACCTTCCACGCTCGCCGTCGGCAGGCGGACCAGGTTGATCGCAAGGGCGCCCTCGTCCAGTGGCGGCAGGAACTCCGTGCCGAGTGTCGGCAGCAGCGCGAACGTGCCGACCATAAGGCCGGCCGCGATTGCGATGGTGATCCACCGCCCTCGCATCGCCAGCGAAAGGATAGGCTTGTAGGCCGCACGGATGGCGCGGACGAGCGGGTTGGTTTCACGGTGTTCGCCGCTATGAGGCCGGGCCGGGCCGGCGCCGGCGGTTCGCTTGCGTTTTATCAGCAGCGCCCCGAGCACCGGTATGATAGTCAATGACGCAGCCAGCGAGCCCAGAAGAGCGAAGATAATCGTCAGCGCCAGCGGCTTGAACATCTTGCCTTCCATCGACTCCAGCGTGAACAGAGGTAGGAAGACGACGATGATGATCGCCACGGCGAACGTCACCGGCCTGGCGACCTCCCGTACGGCTTGGAAAGCAATCTCCGTGCGGGTCAGGTCCGTGTCGGCCTTGAGACGCATGTGCCGGGAGATGTTCTCGGTGATGACAATCCCCGCGTCGACGACCATTCCGATCGCGATGGTCAGCCCGCCGAGGCTCATCAGGTTTGCCGTCATGTCCCGCCAGCCCATCAGCAGGAACGTCACTGCCGCCGTCAATGGCAGCAGAATCGCCACGATAAGCGCCGCTCGCAGGTCCCACAACAGAAGGAACAGCACGAGCACAATCAGCACGATTCCCTGGCCCAATGCGGTGGAAACGGTGCTCACGCAAGCCTGGATGAGGTCCGTGCGGTCGTAGAAAGGTGTGATCTTCACGCCCGCGGGAAGGGACTTCTGGATCTCGGGAATCGCCGCTCGTACGCGGTCCACCACGTCCTTGGAGTTGGCCCCCTTGAGCATGATGGCCATGCCAACCACGGCCTCGCCGCGACCGTCCTTAGTCACCGCGCCGTTGCGGGTCTGGCGACCGATTCGGACTTCCGCGACGTCGCCGAGGTAAACCGGGGAACCGTCCTCGGCCTTGAGCACTATCCGCTTGATGTCGATAATGTTGCGGATCAGGCCCTTGGAAACGACGTTCATCTGCTCCCAGTCCTCGACCAGGAATCCGCCTGCCGCGTTGGCGTTGTTGAGCTCAAGGGCCTCGACAATTTCCGTCAGCGATATGCCGTACTTGAGCAGCATTTCAGGCCGGGGCAGGACGTGGAATTGCTTGACGAACCCGCCGAAGCTGTTGATCTCGTTGATGCCCGCCAGTCGCCTGAGTTGCGGGCTGATTGTCCAGTCCTGGAGCGTTCGCAGGCCGATAAGGTCGTACTCGCTCTTGGTCAGTTTCTTGCCGCATCGGCCACACTTGGCGTCTATTCGCGACCACTCGTTTGGGTGGTCCGGGCAGTAGTAGCCGCTCTCGAGGGCGTACTGGTAGATCTCGCCGAGTCCGGTGGAGATCGGCCCGAGCTCAGGTTCGACTCCCTTGGGCAGTTTGTCGCGGGCCTGGCTGAGCCGTTGGAAGACGAGCCGTCGCGAGAAGTGGGTCTCGACGTCGTCATCGAAGATGACCACCACTTGCGAGAGGCCCGCGCGGGAGAGGCTTCGCACCTGGCGAACCCCGGGCAGGCCGCCCATCTCTATCTCGATGGGGACGGTGATGAGGCGTTCGATATCGTCGGGCGCCAGGCCCTCGGCCTCGGTGAGTACCATTACCTGCACGTTGGTGGTGTCCGGGAAGGCGTCTATCGGCAGGTTCTGCCACGCCACCGCTCCGGCCGTCAGCAACACCACCGCCGCCAGGATCACCAGCAGCTTTTGATGAAGCACGAAACCTATCAACTTGTCGAGCATCTATGATCGCTCCATTGGTTGGGTCAAATGACAGGGTCAGTCGGCGCAGCCTGCGCCCATCTTCTCGCGGAGAACGTCGCTCTTGAAAAGGAACCCGCCTTTGCAAACTACCGTGGCGCCGGGTGTCAGGCCGCTGGCGATCTCGACCATGTCGTCCCGGGTTTTGCCGACGACAACATTCCGCCGCAGCCAAAGATCGTCCCTGAAGTGCTGGAACGCAAAGTTGCAGCCCTCGTCACTGAGCACCGCACTGCGGGGAACGATCGCCGTCTTGGCGCTGGCGGGAAGCTCGACCGTCACTGTCGCGAACATGCCTGGCTTGAGCCTGCCACGTTCGTTGCGGACCTGCACGCGAACCTTGACCGTTCGGGTGGCCCGGTTCACCTCGCTGCCGATGAGGTCCACCGTGCCGGCGACGGGATCCTTAAACGCCGCCACTTTCACGAGGGCCTTGGCGGTTTTGCCATTGGACAAGTACTCGTGCAGCACGCCGAGGTCGCGTTCGTAAAGGTCGCACCAGACCCACATATTGGACGTGTCGGCCACGGTGAACATCGTCTGGGTGGTCTCGACAACCTTGCCTTCGGTTATGTTCAACGCCGTGATGGTTCCGTCGCGAGGGGCCTTGATGTCCAGTTGTGCGAAGCTGCCGTTTTCCTTGCCGTTGGTGACCGCCTGGATGCCGTCGGCGTCGAGTCCGAAGATGTTAAGCCGCTGTCTGGCGGCGTTCATCCGCGCATCAGCGAGGCGGGCGGCGCTTTCGGACTTGAGGCGGTCTAGGTTCAGGTTGAGGTTTACCTCCTCGACCATGCCGGCGTAATTGGCCTGGGCGGTCCGCAGTTCCCGCTGGGCTGTCTCCAACTCGGCCTTGCTTGACGCCCGCTTGGCAACGAGCGATTGCTCGCGCTCGTGGACCGCCTTGGCCTGCTGCAATCTGGCGGAGGCGCCGATGAGTTTGGACTTCCATTCGCCCAGCGGACTGCCGCTGCCGTTGGCGGATGCTTGGCCATTCTTTAACGACGCCAGCAGCTTCTCCAGGGCCGAGCTGACGGTCGCGTAGCGATCCTTTTCCTTGCCGGCGATGTCGGCGGCGGCGACGGCCTCCATATAGGTCGCCTTGGCCTCGCCGAAGTCGCCCGAGTGGATCACCGCCAGGACGTCGCCTGCGCTGACCTTCTGGCCCAGCCGCGCCTTCACGGCCACCACCTTGCCCGAGGCGATCGGCGTCACATCCACTACCCTCGTGCCGTCGTACCGGACCTCGCCGGTCAGTCGGAGTACTGCGGCCATCTCGCCCTCCCGCACGATGGCGGTCTTTGTCAGGGCGGCGGCGATGCCCGGCTGGAGCTTCACAACGCCAAGCTCGTAGCGGCACTCGTCGCAGTCAATCATGGGCATGTCGTGCTCGCAACGGGCCTTCTCGATCTCGTTGGGATCGAGATTGACTGCCGGACCCTCACCGTGGGCATGGCCGTCACCGTCCAACTCTTTGTGGGCGGTCTCGTCGTTATCGTCGCCGGATTTCTCGCCGGGGCAGCAGGCGTCCCCGCCGGCCGGGGCGGCGCTGTTTGCGCCGTGGTCATCGCCTTCATGGCCCGTCTGTCCCGCCTCGGCCGTCACACCGGTAAGGGCGCCCAGCGTGCCGGTCGCCCACACCAATCCGCCCGCTATCACTAAAAACACCGTGATCGCCAGGCCCGCGTGAGTGATATGTTTCATCATGGTTAATTCTCCTGCTCGTCGCCTTTGACGACTGATTCAAGACTCTGGCCGATTAGCCCCTCGACGCTTGCCGCCGAGGTGTGATAGTCCGTCAACGCCACCAGGTATTGGCTCCTCGCATCGAAGAGCGTTCGCTGAGCGTCCAGGACGTCCAGGTATGGGAACTTGCCCTGCTGGTAGCCTTCGCGCGAGGCGTCGAAAGCATTCTGCGCTTCCGGCAGGATGTCTGTTTTCAGGATGGTCAACTGTGCGTGGGCCGCCGCGAGCATCTGGTATGCGTCGGCCAAGTCGCTGTGTACTCTCGCCCCGGCCGCCCGGCGATCTGCTTGCGTCCTGGCCAGGCTGTAACGGGATTCGCGTATGCCCCCCTGGTTGCGATCGAAGATCGGTATCTCGATCGACAAGCCGCCGGCAAAGCCTCCCCGCGAGCTCTCGCCGTCGCGCTTTCCACCGGCGCCCAGATTCAGGTCCGGAATCGCCCGGGCCTTTTCCAGCTTCGCGACGGCTTGGCGGAGCTGCATCTCCGTTGCCCAGCGAGCGACTGCTGGGTTCTGCTCGATAAGCGCCGCCAGTTGCCCGTCCGAGGGGATGTTGCCCGCGTCGGCCAACTCGCCCCGGGCGTCGGAGAACTTCGCTTCCCTGTTGCCCCACATGGCTGCAAGACGCTTCCTCGCGCCTTGGGCGGCGATGCTTGCCTGCTCGATCCGGATTCGCACGGTGGCGAGTTCCACCTTGGCCTTCATCGCCTCAACGGGCGAGGTCTTGCCGGACCGCACTCGTTCGGAGGCCGCGACCAGAACCTTTCCGGCGACCTCCAATTGCTCCCGGGCCAGCGAGACGTGTTCCTGGGCGGCCAGCAGCGCCACGAACGCCTTGGTCGTGTCGGTGAGCACGGCGATTCGCTTGGCCTCGTAGTCCCACCCGGCCAAGTCGCGCTTAAGCAGGGCGGCCTGTCGCCTGCGGGCGAGCTTGTGGCTAAGGAAGATCACCTGTCCCAACTGGAGGGTCGTCTCGGCTGCGCTGAGGGCGCCGAGCGTTTCGATGTCGAAACCGATCTCGGGGTTCGGCGGCAGGGATGCCTGGAGGGCCTTTGCCTCGGCGATGCGGACATCCCAGGCCACCGACGCCAGGTCCGGGCTGCGGAGCATGGCAAGCGTAAGTGCCTGGCGAAGGGTGATCTCGCCGTCGGGTTCATCCATCCCGGCCTGCCTGGTCGTCGCGCCGGATTCGACTGGCTCACCGCGAGCGGACTCCACGGGCTTGCTACCTGGCGGTTCGACGGGCGGGTGGAACGTGGCGTAGTCCTTGCCCAGCGGGCGGCGGGGCTGCCAGCCGTCGTCGGCGATGTCCGCGACGCAGCCGACCAGTGGCAGGATCGCGATGCAGAGCAGTAAAGGCAGTGCTCTTCTTGCCATCAAATATCTCCAGACTAGTGAATCCAACAGCCAGGTGTGTGGAACTCGCGTCGAGCCTAACCGGCGAAACGCGCCAGGTGCTCACAGGGATGGTGCGCGATAGGGAGGGTGGATCAGATCAGCAGGATGGTGGCGCGCAGCGCCTCCAGTGAGGCAGAGTCCGGCGGGGCGGTCGCCGATGGCGATGGATGGGGAGCATTCTGGAGGATAGCCCCATAACAGTGCGGCCCGGCGGGGGAGTACGAATTGGTCTGGTTGTTCTCGCTGGTTCGCGGGCACAGGGCGAGCTTGCCTGGATTGCATTCAAGGCAAGTCTTGCAGTCAGAGTGAGTTCCGTGGGAGTGCGTCTGGCCGTCGCATGAGTCAAACGATGCGATGACATGCGATCGCTCTCCGGGCGCGATGGGGCCTCGATGCGCATGTTCTCCTTGCCGGCAGTGACCGGCCGCGAGGCACGGTGCAGCCATAAAGGCCACCCAAGCAAGGGTGAGTGCTACGAGTTTTCGCGTCCTGACAGTCAAATCTCTGGTTCCAGCTCCGCATTCCGCCATCCCCTCGGGCAATCAAACCATTATACCCCACCAGACAGGTGAGGTTCAATATTGTTACGATTCAGCCGGGCGGCGGTTCGATTGGTCCTGCGTCACGGTTCGGCTCAGCGGGTGGATGTTCTCAATAATAGCCCAGCGCGGTCGCTCTTTCGGGTGGCCAGACTGTGCGGTTCCATTCCTGGAGCGTTTTCAGCAGTCGGGCTTGTTCTGTGGCGGCGTCGGGGGCGTTGACGCGGTTGTCGAGTTCATAGGGGTCGTCGCGGAGGTTGGTCAGCAGCGTCGGCATGAGCGAGTGGTCGTCCGTGCGGTCGGCGGCGAGTTTCCAGTTGCCCTGGCAGACCATGCACCACTTGTTTCGTTCGGAGAAGATGGGGCCTGTCAGGTCCTGCGATTCGCCTCGCAGCAGTGGGGCGAAGCTCTTGCCGTCTACGGTTTCGCAGGCGGGTAAGCCTGTCAGGTCCAGCAGTGTCGGCATGAGGTCTATGCCCGATACCAGCGCGTCGGACACCCGTCCGCCGGGCGATCCCGGCACGTGAATTATCAGCGGTATGCCGGCTGACTCCTCTTGCGGGTAGCCCTTGTTAGTCAGGCCGTGGGAGCCATGCATGTCGCCGTGGTCGGATGTGTAGATGACCATCGTGTCGTCGCCGACGCCCAGTTCGTCGAGCGTTTCCAGCAGCCTGGCGACATTGGCGTCGACCTGTGTACACATGGCGTAGTAGAGGCGTATGTATTCGTCGAGATCGTTGCCGTACCGCCGGTAGTCGGGGTCGTCATTCGGCGGCCAGGGACTCGGCGGGCTCCACGTCCGGGTGAAGGGGTTTACCTCGCGGCTGTTAGGCCGACGGATGATTTTCTGTCCGGCGTACATCTGGGCGTATTTCTCAGCCGGCTGGACCGGGTAGTGGGGCGCCTGGTAAGCAAGCGTCATCATCCACGGCTGGGGCTCTTGGGACATCTCGCGGATGTGCTCGATGGCCAGGTTGGTGGCGATTTCGGTGCGATGGCCCTGGTAGTGTTTGACGTACTCCCTGCCATCCGAGAAGACGATCTGGTCGCGGAAGCCGTTGTAGCACTGATAGCCCCTGAATCGCTGAAAGCCGCCCTGGAGGCTCTTGGCGATGGGTCTGTTGCCGTTGCCCCCGAGGTGCCATTTCCCGATAAAGCATGTCTGGTGCCCGCCTGCGTTGAAGGCGTCGGCGAGCGTGGTCGCATCGTCTCTCAGCGGGTAGGCGTTGTCGATCACCCCGCATCGCGAGCTGTACTGGCCTGTCATCAGCGTGCCGCGAAAGGGTCCGCAGATGGGGTCGTTGGAATAGCACCGGCGAAACAGCGTGCCGCGCCGTGCCAGGGCGTCCAGAGTCGGTGTCTGAACATTTGGATTGCCCATGCAGCCCAAGCTGAAACGCTGCTGCTGGTCCGTGAATATCAACAAGACGTTCATGCGATCCTGTATACAGATGCTATCGCAAAAACGCAAGCGGCGATGGTGGGAGGTGCCGGGAGCAATGGCTTGCGGGCCTATTGTGTTACGCTCGCGCTTCCGGCTGGTTTGCGATCCAGCAGCCTGCGAACGGTCTGGGCCAGCGCAGTCGGTGTGAACGGTTTGCTCAGGAAGTTCAGGCCAGGCTTTAATGATCCGCCGGAGGACATCATCATCTCGGCGTAGCCGGAGACGAACAGCGCTTTCATGTCAGGCCGGCGGATTATCAGTCGGTCAGCGAGATCCTTTCCGCTCGTCCCGGGCATTACCATGTCCGCCAGGATAAGGTCGATTCTGCCGTCGTGGAGTCCTTCGATCGACATGGCCTCTCTCGCGTCGCCGGCTTCGAAGACCGTGTACCCGCACTGCCGCAGGACGCGAACCACCAGTTGTCGAACCCCTTCCTCATCCTCGACGACGAGTATTGTTTCGTTGCCGCGGGGAAGCAGCTTGGCGTCGTCGGTCGAGGAGGAATCTTCCGCGTTGCCTGAATTCCACGGAAGGTACACCCGGACCGTGGTGCCTGCTCCGACCTCGCTTGTCACGTCGATGTGCCCGCCGCTCTGCTTGACGAAACCATAGACCATCGACAGGCCCAGGCCGGTTCCCTTGCCGACTTCCTTGGTTGTGAAGAACGGGTCGAACACGTGCTCCCGGGTCGCCTCGTCCATGCCCGTTCCGGTGTCACGAACGGTCAACGTTACATACTGGCCTGGAATCAGATTGGCGCCGGGGTGGATCGCATCCTCGGCGAATCTTTGGATGGACGTCTCCAGCGTCAGGCTGCCTCCATTGCCCATGGCGTCGCGGGCGTTGACGCAGAGGTTTATGACTGCCTGCTCGAGCAGCGAGCGGTCGACTTCGACTGTGCAGGGGTTTGGTCCGCAGATGACAGCCACATGCACGTGCTCGCCGATCAGCCGCGACAGCGTGTCGTGCAGTTCGGCCAGGACTTCGTTGAGGTCCAGCACCGTGGGGATGAGGACCTGCTTTCGGCTGAACGCCAGCAACTGGGTTGTGGTCGCGGTAGCCCTGTCTGCCGCGGCTGCGATCTGTTCGAGGGCGTCCTTGTACTTGCCACCAGCAGGCAGGTCTTGAAGCAGCAGGTCGCAGTAGCCCTTTATCACGGTGAGCTGGTTTCTGAAATCGTGCGCCACGCCCCCGGCAAGCCTTCCGACGGCTTCCATTTTCTGTGCTTGGAGAAGCTCGGATTCCAGGCGCCGGCGTTCGGTTATGTCCTGCCAGGACTCGATTACATGGACGACCTCGCCGGCCTGGTCGAATATGGGTATGGCGGTGATTTCCATGAAGGTTTCGTTGCCCGATGCGTCGCGGCGGGTGTGAATGACAGATGTGGGCGACTTGGTTTCGATGACCGACTCCAGCGGGCAGGGGGTTTCCATGCCTTTGCAGGGCGAGTCTTGATTGTTGAGTATCTCGTAGCAGGAGCGATTCGTGCCGGTGGGATCCTGAAGCCCGCTGAGCTGGCGGGCATGGCGATTGGCCAGGATTATCTTGCGGTCCTTGCCGATGACCATGAGGCACTCGGGGATCGTGTCGATTACCGTCTTGAGGAACTTCTCAGAAAGCCGCGTCTGTTCCTGGCTGTCCGTCAGGGCGGCTTCGGCGAGGCGTCGTCGGCGGTTATTGATCACCATGATCACGATGGCCGAGACCAGCAGAATGACCAGGCCGATGGCCAACCAGAAATAGTTCGGGTGGCTCTTGTAAAGCATTGCACCTAAGGGAACAGCAACCACCTTGCTCTCCCAATAACGATGGCTGGAACGCCCGGCTTGCGGGCCAAGCTTCGGGTAACGTCCCAGACAAACCTACTTTGCGCCCCTGGCGTTCCTGAAAATCGATATAACGACTCGCTGGAACCATGAGCCTTTAATGAATTGTAGCGCCCCGCTGCGATGGCGACGGGTTAATGTATGATATCGTGTTGTGGCTTTCGATCATCACTTCGAGGTTGGGAGCCGCCGAAGATGCGACTGGTCGGGATGCCCAGGAGAGAATAATGATTCGCCGAGTTCGATTAACGGTTTTGGGAACCTTTGTTTGGGCCATCGCCATGGCCTTGCCGGCCCCGCAGGCCGGGGATGCGGCCTGGGGTGCTGCGCCCGGTAAAACCGTGAATACTCCCGCCAGGAAGCGGGCCAAGCCGGCCCGAAGGCGTAGCGCAAAGTCGCCAGCCGCGAGTGAAGCGATGCGGATCGAGGCTCGCCTGAAGATGTTCAGCCCCGATGCCATGCGTCGCGCGATCGCGGATATGGCGTCGTCCAGGCTGGCGGATAAGACATCACCCGCGGACCCGAAAACCCTTCGGCAACTCACGGCCTTTGAGAAGGCCCTGCCGGAAGTCCTGGCCGGTCTGGCTCGCAAGGATGCCCAGGCCCTGGGCAAGGCGAAGGAAGTACTCGATTTCCAGGCAAAGGTGTTGCTGGACAATGAGCTGCTGGATTTCGATAAGCTGCTGCTCGTTCGACGGGGCGGCAACCTGAACAAGTCCCTGCCGGCCAATTGGGTAGGCAACTGCAGCCTGGCCAGAAGCGGCTTTGACAACGAGATCGCCGTGCTCAGCCCCCTGCGCCCCGATGGCGCCCTCAGCACTGTATACAGGCCGGCCAACGGTTCGATGGTTGCCGATGTGGACTTGCACTGGGATGCGGGCAAGATGCTTTTCTCCGCTGTCGGGAAGAACAAGAAGTGGCAGGTTCACGAGGTGGGTCTCGACGGCGCGGGCCTGCGGGAGGTGACAAAGGGCGAGATCGCCGCATACGATAACTACGATCCGGTCTACCTGGCCGACGACAACATTATGTTCGTTTCCAACTCCGTTTGTCATGGTGTGCCTTGCATTGGGGGCAAGGGCCTGGCGGGAAACATCTTCCGGATGGACGGCGACGGCGGGGCGGTGCGCCGGCTTTGCTTCGACCAGGATCACAACTGGTATCCCACGATGATGTCGGATGGAAGTGTTCTTTACACGCGATGGGAGTACACCGATACGCCGCACTACTTCACGAGACTGCTGTTCCGCATGAACCCTGATGGCACGGGGCAAGCGGAGTATTACGGCAGCAACTCGTTCTGGCCCAACTCGATCTTCTACGCTCGCCAGATGCCCGGAAGCAAGACGAAGGTTGTCGCCGTCGTCAGCGGGCACCATGGCGACAAGCGAGTGGGCGAACTGGTTATCTTTGACAATGCCAAGGGCCGGCATGAGGCCGACGGCGTCGTTCAGCGTATCCCCGGGTGGGGTAAAAAGGTCGAGCCTGTCATCAAGGACCGGCTGGTCGCGGGCGTTTACCCGCGTTTCCTGACGCCCTGGCCGTTGAGTGAAAAGTACGTCCTGGTCTCCGCACAACTCCAGCGGAACACGCCTTGGGGGATATACCTCGTCGATGTGTTCGACAACATGACGCTCATCAAGGAACTGCCGGACCAGGCCCTGCTCGAGCCGATCCCACTTGTCGCCAGGTCCAGGCCACCGGTGATTCCCGACCGCGTGGACCTCAAACGCAAGGATGCCCTTGTCTACCTGCTGGACGTATATCGCGGCCCCGGCCTGGCTGCCGTGCCTCGCGGGACCATTCGCAGCTTGCGGGTCTTCGAGTACCACTACGCCTACAACCGGACCGGCGGGCACATCAAGATCGGTGTCGAAGGACCATGGGACGTCAGACGGGTTCTCGGTACGGTGCCCGTGGAGCCTGATGGTTCGGCTGTGTTCCGCGTCCCGGCCAATCGCCCGCTGGCGGTCCTGCCGCTGGATGAAAACGGCGAGGCGCTGCAACTCATGCGGAGTTGGTTCACCGCCATGCCGGGCGAGATGCTCTCGTGCGTCGGCTGTCACGAGCGGCAGTCCGACGTCCCTCCGCCACTGAATGTTGCGGCCCTGCGACGCAAGCCCAGCGAGATCAAACCGTGGTACGGGCCGACGCGG
>Ga0307990_1003476_pt1 | contig 12011 bp, 10 predicted proteins | sample EllFjometagen129_FD_203168 | JGI IMG/M metagenome (GOLD analysis project Ga0307990, IMG submission 203168) | Marine microbial communities from Ellis Fjord, Antarctic Ocean - #129 | ecosystem: Environmental > Aquatic > Marine > Unclassified | place: Southern Ocean | collected 2014-10-08
TAATAGTAACAATGGGCTCAATGTAGCAAAGCCCTATGCAACCGACTTCCATGATATTGACATCACCTGAATCGCCGGTTTCATTTTTAATTTTGTTGTAGACCTTCATTGCCCCCGCAGATCGTCCGCAGGTCGCCATGCCGACGCGAACCAGCGGCTTTTGGCTTTGCTGCAATTGGTCCCAACTTTCCTTGGCACGATTTGCAATAGTTTCGAAATTCATTCCGTTTTTTCCTTGGGAAAGAGACCTATGATCTTCTTTGCGGTCAGCTTCGTTTCGACGGTATCACCGTCAACCATAGCTGGCGCGAGGGCGCAACATCCAATACAAGCTACAGTCTCCAATGTGTATTCCCCATCTTTTGTCGTCTCACTCTCCTCGACATCCAGATGTCTGCTGATTTCATCAAGAATGCGGGGCGCACCTTTGACATGGCAGGCCGTTCCCCGGCAAACCATCAGAAGGTTTTTGCCGATCGATTTGAATCGGAACTGCGCGTAGAACGACGCAACCCCGTAAACATTGCTTTCCGCCATCCCGACAAACTTTGATACTTCGAACATGACATCTTCGGAAAGGTAGCCGTATTCGCCTTGTGCATCCTGCAAGATCGGGATGAGCTCCTCAGGCTTTCCCTTAAAGGATGAAAAAATTGTTTCTAAGCGTTTTTCCATGATTACTCCAATGTCATCGCTTCAGATTTTCAATCCTAAACCGGCTTCTAATAAACCATCCCCGCCGCAAGCAGCGAAGTATTCAAAATAAGACCATTTGATTGTCTTCGTACATCTTGCAATATTCCTGGCCCTGGTTTTTGGCACATTTCGCAATCCACCTCACACCCATGCCTGCCAACTGTGCTCGCGAAGTATCCATCCGACCAAAACGCCCCTCCCCACAGTTGCTTCTTAACATGCGGACAACAGCGAAATACCTCTCTCGCCGTAAGACTCTTTATCAGCCTCACAAGCTTCGTCACAGTATACGTCGGAACCGATTGGGTCAAAAAATGAACATGGTCCTTATCCGTACCGATTTCCAAAAACTTCACCTCGTAACGCTTCTCGATTTCAAGACACACATCCCGCAACACGACGTCCACGTCCTTATTGATCACAGCTCGACGGTAATTGGCTGGAAAAACCAAACGGTAAAGCAATACCGAAACGTTATGGCTCTTGTGAATATACTCACCCATCCAACCATTCTACGCCGCAAGCGGCGGGGAATTGAATCCCAAGGAATTAAACCTCAATCAATGGGCAATCGGACGTCGGGCCGCATAGTTTTCCAGTTGGTCAACCCTTGTTTACCGCTATTTTTCAAACTCGGTGTGCCTCCTCGTTTTCCCCCTGAGGAAAACGGTGGGCGGAACCTAGCAGACCTGCCTTTTTTTTGTCAAGCCATATTGGCCCAGGACTTCCCTCATTTTTTTGTCAAACAACGGTTTTTACCAACAAGTCTACGTATCTTATTGAATTTATTGGGTTAATCTTACTGATGCGGTCTTTTTTGGGAGAAGTCCTGTTTGTGCTTCGGCAAGAAGCAAAATTAGGCATTTTGCAACGGTAAAATGCGTATCCCAGAGCTTGATGATAAGACATCGAAGCTTCTGCTATGCGTCCTTGTTTTCGATGCGCCTGGATTGCGTTTCGTGCAACGCGATCACGAGGTTTGTCAGCACTTCGTTCACAGGCGTCGCAATCTTATTTCCACGTCCAAGGCGAACAACAGCGCCATTGATAAAATCGATCTCTGTTCGCCGGTCGCCAAGAATATCCGTCAACATGCTGGAGCGATTGTTTGCGGTTTTCCGGGCGATTTCGATAGTGAGATTTTGCATCTCTTCCATGTCCAAATCCACGCCCATTTTCGCGGCCACCCTTTGCGCCTCGCCGACGGCGGCCCGCATAATCGATTTCGTTGAGTCGTATTCCGCCAACACGCCATTGCGCACGCGCAACACACCGCACATCGCATTGATGCCCACGTTGACGCACAGTTTTTTCCATAAGGGTTTGTTGATATTTTCCGAAGCCGCCGTCGGCAACCCAGCAGCGCAAAAAACATCCGCCACGCTTTGAGTATCCGCTGAAATTCCCCCTCGCGGCTCGCCAATTATCGTCTCGCCCTCACCCGCGTGATGGATACTTCCCGGACCTGTAACGAATGCTCCCATGGTTGTGCTGCCGGCTAAAACTTTGTCTATGCCGAATCTCGCCGTCAATTCCTCGACATTTCCGATCCCGTTTTGCAGACTGACGATCATCTTTGCGCCGCGTAGAAGGACGTCATGTTGCAAAGCTGCGGCCTCCGTATCGTATGCTTTCACGCAGATCAGCGCCAAATCAGCGCCGGGGTCATGGCTGACCTCCGTTACGATAGGTACGCGAACGCTAAGGTCGCCGCGCACTCCCGTGACCTTCAATCCATCGCGATTCACCTGCTCAACCACTTTGAGATTGCGCGCCACGAGCGTCAGGTCCATGCCGCTTTTGGTCAGATAGGCTGCGAACAGCGATCCTATCGCGCCGGAACCGATCAGGTAGATTTTCATTTTTGAAATTCCTTTGTTGGAATACGAATGATTATAGCGATTTTTTCAGCGACTTTCAAAGTCGGCGATTATATTGACTCTCAAACAGAATTTTGCAAAAGGTAGTTTTGTCTTTCGCGCAAGGCGTACGGAATCACCTGTAGCGTCAGACACCCGAATGTACTTGCTTGCAGGACGTTACGGGGAATTAGGTCGAAATTTGAGTTCTTAATAATCAAAGACCTTGTCGCCTGAACCGTAATTTTTCGGTCAGGACGCTTCCCAATTCCACAACCAAGATCATCGGTCATCAACAAACCACAAAAAGAGGTGTTTCTATGGAACGGAAGAAAGTGGACATCGGATACCTGCTCAGGGCTAAAAAAAATGGTGAGAAAATCTCCATGCTCACTGCTTACGACTACCCCACCGCGGCTCTGCTCGATGAGGCGGGCATCGAAACCATTCTCGTTGGAGACAGCGCGGCTAACGTGGTGCTGGGGTATTCCAACACCCTGCCCGTAACTGTGGACGAATTGCTGGTGCTGACGCGCGCTGTTTCTCGCGGAGTGAAATACGGCATGGTCATAGGCGACATGCCATTTCTTTCCTACCAGATTACGCAAGCCGATGCGATTCGCAATGCCGGTCGTTTTATCAAAGAAGGCGGCGCCGAGGCGGTCAAGCTCGAAGGCGGCGGCAAAAACATCGACACGCTTCGCGCCCTCGTGGAAGCGGGCATCCCCTCCGTCGGACATCTGGGCCTCACGCCGCAAACCGCCGGCATGATCGGCGGCTACCGCGTCCAGGGGCGAACGGCCAAAACGGCTGCCAAGATTTTGGACGATGCCGTCAAAATTGCCGAGGCCGGCGCCTTCATGCTGGTCCTGGAATGCGTTCCGGATAGATTAGCCAAATTGATTTCGGAGAAAATCGATATTCCGATTATTGGCATCGGCGCCGGTGTTCACGCCGACGGGCAGGTTTTGGTTCTGCACGACATGATCGGCATCCGCTCGGGTTTTTCGCCGAAATTCGTCAAGAAGTACGCCGATGTCGGTCCCGCGATCCTGGACGCGGCTAAAAAATATCACGAAGAGGTGAAAGCCGGAACCTTTCCTGGCCCGGAACATTCGTTTAATATGCAGGATGAAGAGTTCGATAAAATTTGCTGAAATACCGCCTGGAGACATTGAAAGCACAACCGAGAAAACAAAAAAACAACCGCAAAAAAAGGGAGCAAAAATGTGTGAATCCACCGCCTACATCAAACGTGGAGACAAAGAGGAAATGATTTTCGAGGACGTGGCCCATGTTTTGCCGAAGGGCGACACAGTAGTCTTAACAGGCGTGCTCGGAAAGCGAATGGAACTCAACGCGACTATCGAAGAGATGGACCTTATGACGCACAAAATTGTTCTCAGGGAAGTTGAGTAGGCATCGGTCGACAAAAGACTGCCGGGGAAAAGGCGTGAGCCAGTCAGCTCAACCAGGGCGCTATAATTTCACTAAATACCTTCGGCGCCTCGTCAAGATTGTCATAGGGACGAACTCCCTCGTTGTCTGCGCCGAGGAATTTTTCATCATAAGGAACAAATCCGAGAATATCGAAGTCGTGCAGATTTTCCTTGATTCGCTCAATGTCTTTTTCGCTTCGAATCCTGTTGCCGACGATGGAAATTTTCTCAAGGCCGATATCGGAGGCGAGTTTGCGTATGCGCGTGGCTGCGGTCTGACTTCTGACGCCAGGGTCCACGACAATTATCAGGCGATCCACCGAACGGGTCGTTGCACGACCGATGTGCTCCACGCCTGCTTCCATATCCATCACCACAACGTCGTCATGGTATAAGATCATGTGCTGCATCAATGCTCGCAGCACGGCGCTTTCAGGGCAAAAGCAGCCGCTCCCGCCTTCATTGATCGTGCCGGTGACAAGAAGACGCACGCCATCGCGCTCGCGACTGAAACGTTCGGGCAAGTCATCCACTTTCGGATTCAACGTGAAAACACCGCCGTATTGACCGGCTTGCGTGCCGGTTCGTTCCGCAATGAGATCGCGCAATTCTATGATTGGAGTAATGGGCGGATCTTCCGAGATACCTAAGGCGGCAGCCAGATTGGCGACCGGATCGGCGTCGATAGCGAACACCCGCTTACCGCTCGCCGCTAATTTTCTCGCGATCATTGCCGAAATCGTTGTTTTGCCAACGCCGCCTTTTCCGCTGAGCGCTATTTTTAAAGACATTTTATTATCCCTTTAGCTCACGCGAAATCCTGGCCAGATGCCCAACGGCCATGCCGCCCAGAACCGCGATACTCTCAATATCAAGAAAACCCTGAACACTCTCTTCCCACAATACGGAAGCTTCGGGCTCAAATTCCTCATCTCCTCGCCAGCAAACAAAGTGGACATTTACTTTCGGGAATGCCTTCAAGTAAAAGGAAATGTCGCCTTTGTCTTCAAGCTCCGCGCCCGCAGCCACCGCCGCTTCTTTTAAAGTATCCATGCTTGCGCCAAAAACGTCCAGCAAATAATTCCGAGTGCGCTTTTGGTAAGCGGCATGATAAAATTTGCCATCGGGAATCTCGGAAAAAGCAATTATTTTGTCGGAATCAAGGACCGGACTATCGGAAGCCAGGTAATGCAAAATCAGTATCTGCTCCCAAATGGATGGCTCTTTATCTGTTGCTGCATTGTGAAGATTGCCGGCTGGATGCGTCGCTTTTATGAGTTGCCCAAAAAACGGCAACGTGATGACGAATGTATCGCCATCCATGGAAAATCCGGCGCCGCAGTGTTTTGCCTGCAACGCCGGATCCAATTTTTCCCACTTGTCGCGAACCAGCTTTAATGCAACCTCATAATTGTCTTGTTCGACTATCGGAAGTCTGTTCATGGAGCTTTTTTTCTACAGGTCCAACCAGGAGTCAGAGTATAGGGACTCCATCTGAAGCACCTTGGCTGTTTTGACATAAGCAACTTCTTCTTTGCTCATGGCCGACAGGTCCAACTGCTCCTTGTTGACAACTTTTGCAATCAAATCGTCAAGTTCCTTGTTCTTGTCTTTGGCGATATCAAAAATCTTAGTGTCAAGCCCGTCGAGGATGGCTGACTTGATACCAGCATGCCGCAGAATGCAAAGGTAAGTTTGGTTGACCAGGTCTCTAAGCTCATCCGGGCACCCGTTGGACACATTGCTCAATCCACAAGTGGAAGAGGAATTGGGCGCAAATTCAGGAACCATCGCCATAAATTCGGTGCAGCCCTGCAACTCCTGTTGCTGCGTGTTGACCGGAACGACAATGGGATCATACCAGACTCTTTCTTCAGGAATCTCGGCTTCCATGGAACGACCGAGCAGGATCGCCGCCAATTCGCCGCGCTCGTTGCTGTCGCGCGGCAAACCATCGGGGCCATAAAGCAGCGCGACGAAGTTGGACTCATATTTTTGCGCCAGCGGAATCAGGGCATCCATTCTTTCATCACGAGCCATAATGGAGTTGATGATCGGCATGCCCCATGCGTTATTGTGAGCTTTCAATCCGGCCTCAATCGCTTCGACGTTCGAAGTATCCAGCGAAAGGGGTTTTTGAGCGACTTCCTGTACGGCCTTGACCACGAAGTCCATCATCTCCGGTCCGCCCTTACGCGCGGGACCGAGATTGATGTCCAGGTAGTCCGGATCGTTTTTCAGAAGCATCTCAGTCAAATCCTGAATGGGCTTTGCGTTCTTCTCACGCATGGCGACCCCAATGACTTTCGACATAATGTTAATGTTTTCAGCGATCACGAGCATCCGTATTTTCTCCTCGGTCCGTTTTGCCTTTTACGAAAACGATGATCTCCTTTTAATAAAGAGGAGATCATCGCCAGTTGATGTTGCTTAGTTGCTCATTTCCTTCAGGAAGGGTGTAATGTTGGCCGCCTCACGCGGACCGATCAACACCTCCCAATCCGTCCCCAATTCTTCCTCAAGCTCACCGCTGATAATCGCAGAAACTCCTGGAATGATGATCTTGCGGTTTTTAAACTGATCAGGGATTCCTGCCTTTTTGACAGCCATACCGATAAGATCGCCGGCGAATTTTCCCGCGGCCCAAGCCGTAAGCACCGAAAGACCTTCCGTATCCACAACTAACAATCTGGCCGGGATGCGGCTGGCTTCGATCTCACCGGATACGATGAAGTAGCTCAGGGCAAAGTTGCAGGTGACCAGCATCGGAGAATCGTCGGTTACGGCGCCGATCTCATAAACCATCGGTTCGGTAACCATCGGTCGCTGCGGGTCGGTGTAAATATTGAGTCTCTGAAGAAGCAGCGGGAACAGCGTTTCACCGTAGAAATTGGACAGAACGAGAATACCCGCATATTTGGCAATGAAGGTTCCGGCGTAGAGTGCCTCCTTGATTGGATCATCCGTCATTTCGCACGGGAAAGCGATCGTCGGATAACCCCAGGGCTTGTACTTTTTGAGCAGCGGCCCCCTGCGGAAAGCAATCTGGTCGCTAAAAGCCTGTTTGATTTCACGAGATCCTGTATCGATAACCAAGTCTTTGACATCCATGCCCACCAGCTTTTCCGTGAGAGCGGCGACGTTATCCAACCCGTCGGCCTTGACGGCCAGTGGGCAGCCGGTTTCTTTGGCCAGGGCACCCATTTCATCAACGTTGTCCGCTGTCGCGGCGTAGAGCAGCGGCTTGCGTCCGGCCAGCGCTTCCGCGTCGGCTTTGAGCAGATCAACGCTGTCGGCCATCAGCACAAATTCCGCACCTGCGACATCCTTGGCCTTATTGATCAGGCCCAGGAACTTATCCTTGTCGCCGCTAAGGCTTTTCACTGCGAACAGATCGCCCTTCAATGTCAGACCAATGCGATCATATTGAAGTTCGCCAAAGCGCGCCAGGCGCGCATCGATCTCAGCGTTGTCCATTTCGTCGGTCAGCAGCATAGCCAAACCGGTCTTGTTGACGAAGGTCTTTTCGTGACGGAAAAGCACCGTTTCGCCGCCCAGTTTCACCTGGCTGTCCCCGGCGCCGATGGCCAGCGCACGAATCGGGGGGGTGCTGGCTTCGGATAAAGCCGCTTTCCCCTCGTCCGAAATGTAGGGGCACTTCGCCAACTCCGCTTTGCCGCCGGCCAGAGCCATGGCAAAGGCGAGACAAGTCGGCACCCCGCACTCTTTACAGTTTGTCTTCGGCAGGAACTTGTATATCTGAATTCCGGATAATGCCATTTTCATACGCTCCTTGCTACATGATTGGTTCCATGGTTAACGCCGGATGCTTCTTCTCTTCCAGGAAGGACAGAATCTCCTCTTCCGAAGTGCCCACGGTCTCGTCGGCGATCCGATCCAGAAGGTCGGCGATGCCCTCTTCATCTGCTCGCTTAGCGAAACGTTCCCTGATTTCCTCTTTTAGTCGCTTGGGCATCCAGACGATGCGCGTGAGTCCGCCTTCCGCCTGGATAAACTTTTTGCTGGTGATGTAGAACTTGGAATGACCGAAGAAGCCGGGCGTAACGTTTCCGCCGCCCACGGTGCCGGCCAGAGTGGTGAATTTCATCCCGCATGGCGTCATACCCGTGTAATCGCGATCAACTGTCATGATGCCGTTGCATGTGGGCAAAACAGCCGCGATGGCCTCGAAACACCCGCAGGAAGTCATCGGCTCGCGCATGATGCTGTAAGCGTCGACGCTCGCGACATTGCCACGCGAAGCCTTAAAAACGAAATCGTTGACGCCGGACCATTGCCCAAACAGGGCATCGATCGTGGTGCCCTTGAGGACGGGCTGATTCGGCCCGGTGGGATTGATCTCGTTGGAGGCTTTGCAATCCAGCCAGGAATATGCGCCACAGAGTCCGGTGCGTTCCGGAGTAATAATGCACACGTGGTTCGGCGCGAAGCTCTGACACAGTGTGCAACTGTAGAAGGGGTCGGTATCCTCGTCAGTCATGCCCTCAATGCGCTCATCGCGCAGTTTGTAGCTGGCGCGCGCCTGGGCGAGGATTTCCTGGACTTTGTCCTCTTCCGTGTAAATTTTGACCTGAACCTTGTCGAAAATGCTGCCGAAGTCCTCGTGGTACTTGGCATGCAGAATGCTACCCAGGTGCTCCAATTTGAAGCCCTTTTCCACGGCGGACTTGCCGACGCGCAACCAGGCGATATCCCTTTGCCCGATGTGCATAACGCCTTGGGCATAATTGATCAAATGGTGAATCTGGCGTTCCAGGATCGGCTCGAAATCCGCCTGCATCTGACGTCCGGCGACTTCAACCTTAATGGCCAAAGGCAGCTTCGATTTCGGCTCCACATCAGCCAGTTCAGGACCGAAGACCTCAATCTTACCGTCTTCAACCTGATCCATCGGCAGCGATTCGGTCCATTCCACCGCTGCGGTGCGACCGCCGCCGGCCTCCAAGTAGATTTCATCGCCGCGAACTCGCTCGCCTTCGAATGCCGGTCCGTAGGATACAGGGATCGGCACTTCGGTAATCTGGACTTTTAGGCCGCGAACTTCCGTAGCCTTCTCGACGATTTTATCATGGGGAACGTTGCTGACCACATGCTCGTATGTGCATACGCCGGTGGGCAGAATTTCGGGAATCGGAGTATCAGCGATCACCGGGAAACCGTAATTCACCGCGCCCAGTCCCGTCGCGTACCACTCTTCCTCGACCAGACCCAGGGTCATGGCGAAAGCGAAGATGCGATCCTTGTTGTAGATCAGAAGCTTGCGGAAATCTCCCGGCTGGATGCTGCCGAAGCTCATGGCCGCCCTGGTGGCGAAACCGAAAGCAAAGACAGCCGCAGAAGTATCGGGACCGAAGGACACCAGACGGGTGCCCCATCCGATCTGCACGCCGGATTCGATGAGCTGTTCGGAAAAAGTTTTCCCGTTCGTACTGCCGGCCATAAAAACGTAGAGGCTCTTCTTTTGGAGTTCCTCAGCAATGGACACCGCAATCTCGGGTGTCGGCGCCGCGCCCAGAATGGCCGCAAAACCAGGGGCGGAGCCATCGACGAATTCCACTCCGCGCTTTCTCAAAATGACGTCGTCCGCCGCGCCCAACCAAATTTTCTCAGGCGTAATATCCTCGCCGCCCTGATAATATTCGGGATCTTCGACGTAGCGAATGGCTTCAATGAGTTCCTGCGCGAACAGCGTCGCCATGCCTGCGTCCAGCGCCGGCCCCAGGTAGGGCAAATGAACCCTTTCCCTGACCAGCGGCGGCAACAGCGTTTCACAACGCTCAATGACAGCCTTCATGTCTCCCAACGTCTTTACCGGGACGCCAAGAATACCGTAAATGACCGGAAGATAGTATCCAGTATTTGGGAAACCGGCCTCTTTTTCAGGACCATATTTTTCCAATGCCGCAGCCAGTTTTTCCTTAGCCTGGGCGACAAAACTATAAGCGCCTCGAATACCCGCAGCCGCTATGATTTTTGACATTTAACCTTCTCCTGCTTGCGTTTGAAGTTCGGTTATCAAACGAAACCAGCCGTTTTCTACTCGATCTCTCGACGGTCCGCCATATCCATCAACATTCTTTCCCTTGCCTTGTCGATGCCAAGAGCTTTGCGCTTGGAATCGATGTGATCAATCATTAAGTGAGCCGCCTTAATGGGATCAGGCTCAAAAGCCCATTTCCCGCCAAGGTCTTTCTCAATCCCGTTGAAGAGATAGTCGGTCAGTTTCGGGGCGCCCAGCGTCGGGAACGACACGCCGAAGACCGTATAAACGCCACTGGCAACAAAGTAGTGACCAATCGAAATGGCTTTTTCACTCATCCACTCCGGTGCAGCGCCCGCTACAGGCAGATCAGAGATATCATCGCCCAGGCCGCCTTCTTTTACGACAGCCGTAGCGGCCATCAATATGCGCGAGTTGTCCACGCAGGAGCCCATGTGCAGCACCGGCGGAAGTCCGACGGTTTCGCAAACTTCAGCCAATCCGGCTCCGGCGTACTTCGCCGCCGCTTCGGGAACCATCAGGCCCGCCTTGGCGCACGCGATAGCCGAGCAGCCCGTCTGAAGTACGATGACATCGTGCTTGATCAATTCCTTGACCATGTCCACGTGCCCTTGGTCAAGAGCTATGTGAGGATTGTTGCAACCCACGACGCCAGCTATGCCGCGAATACGACCGCTGATGATGGCTTCATTGAGAGGACGATATGAGGAGCGAAAAATGCCGCCCAACTGGTAACCGATAGTCTCGTGGGAGAAACCGCCCACCATGTCCGTCTTGCAATCCGGAACCAGTCCCTCTCCCTTGCGGTTCTTGAAGTTCTCAACAGCCTCTTTAACGATTTTCTCCGCCGTTTCCATGGCTTTATCTTCATGGAACTCGATATGCGTGGCGCCTTCGATCTTTCCACGAGTGTTCGTTGTAAAAACCTTGGTGTGGTAGCACTGGGCCACAACCGGCAGAGACTGGAAGATACACTGCACATCCAGAATCATAGCGTCGCAAACACCTGTTGTTATTGCCAGTTCCTGCTGAAGGAAATTGCCCGCGATGGGGATGCCGTGACGCATGAGAATTTCGTTGGCCGTGCAACAGATGCCGCTCAGCGTTATACCCTTGGCTCCCATTTTTTCCGCCAGAACCAGCATCTTGGGATCCCGCGAAGCCGCTACGATCATTTCACTGAGCAGAGGCTCATGACCATGGACAACGATGTTGACATTTTCCTTTTCGAAAACGCCCAGGTTAACCTCTGAGACCACCGGAGCGGGAGTGCCGAACATAATGTCCTGCAACTCGGTGGCAATCATCGATCCGCCCCAGCCATCGCCGATCGCTGTACGTGTGGCTTGCTTGATGATGTTCTTGTATTCCATGTCCACGCCAATGTGCGTGCGGTGCATCATCTCAACGATCTCGCGATCCACGCCGCGCGGAACAACTCCCATCTTGCGCCACAGTTCCTGGCGCTTAAGAGGAGCACGCTTGATTAACTCTATCTCGCCGCTTTGTTGACCGAAGATAGCCAGAGACTTCTCCGCAACATCAAGGGCAATGTCTTTAAGCTCACGTTCTCCGATCTCAATGCCGAAATCCATCGCCAACTTGTATAGTTTCTGCTCGTCCTTGATTCCGTAATCTTTGAGTTCGCCTTTGACAGCCGCCAAAAATGTTTCAGCAACTCCACGACCATGGTCCGAATGCGCAGACGCTCCGCCCGCCGTCATTCTTCCAAACTGGCGAGCCGCCATGGTGTCGGCAGTCGCACCACAGATACCGACGGCCAGCTTTCCGCCCTTGGGGCTGATTCGGCAAGGTCCCATGCTACAGTGGCGACAGCAAAGTCCGGCCTGGCCGAAAGTGCATTGAGGTTTTTGTTTTTCGTATCGATCCCAGCAAAGTTCAACATTATCGTCGCAAGCCTTAGTGATCAGCTGAAGAGATGCAGCATCAATCGCTTTGGCCATCGGTACTTTTTCTTCTTTCGCCATCGGGTCA
>Ga0307990_1003478_pt1 | contig 12010 bp, 10 predicted proteins | sample EllFjometagen129_FD_203168 | JGI IMG/M metagenome (GOLD analysis project Ga0307990, IMG submission 203168) | Marine microbial communities from Ellis Fjord, Antarctic Ocean - #129 | ecosystem: Environmental > Aquatic > Marine > Unclassified | place: Southern Ocean | collected 2014-10-08
ACTCGGGCGGTTAGGTAAGCTTCGTGCTGGAAAAAGCTCAGATGCCGCCACGTTTTCTCCACTGTGTCGAATGCCTTCAAACCAACCTGCTCACATTTAGGGCAGCTAAAGGTGCTTCCTCTGGGAAAATCAAGACGGATGTCCAAGCGTTTCTCATCAAGGTTAAATTTGGATGCGGACACCTGCCAAGGAGGTGTCAAACCAAGGGCCTTTTGGAATAGATCAATATCTCTCATAATAGGAATTAAATTATCACTTTCTTGACTAGCTAATCAAGGGTTTACCCACACAAAATAGCGAGGAGCCGTTAAGTTGAATTGCATCTGGGTTTTGATGATTATATGCACCGGCAAAACTTACGGTAGTAGAGTCGTTGTGAATCCGTTTCGTTTCCAATCCATGAACTTTAATGGCCGCTATGGATGCCGCAGACATAAGGCTATGGCGATCTGCGTAAAACAGAGCATCAAGGCAACGCCCCAAACGGTCATCATTATATTTATCTGCTTTCTCGATGTCTTCTGCCTTACCATCTAAATATTCAACCAACCAATTATCCACTTTATACAGCGGTTTTACCGCCACCACGATGTTCATTGCCATCATGCATAGTACCTGAGCAGGCTTGATTTCAAAACCATTGTCATTAGGTACATACTTATCAAAAAGTTCATGCAATCCCAATTCAGCCATGTAATGCTTAACCATTGGCAGAACATCCACCTGTTTAAATTTTGTGTTCATCATAGACATAATTTGGCCCCTTTTTATTTTTTTATAAAAAACCAAAATATTATTGACTATCTTAATAAAAATGTCTACTCTTTTTTTTGGGTGGTCTGTTTTGCTCAAAACTTATTTAACTTATTAATTCGAAAAACCCTTTCTTAAACACGCGGAATGTCCGTTATAAGCCGGACAAACTGGAAATAACAAATAGCAGGAACCAAATTACTTATTTTTTTGGTTATTGTTTTTACATAAAAACGCAAGATATCAGATATAAGCAACTGCGCTTTTCCCGTAGCGCTAAAATTCTGTCTTGCCTACCGTACCCATTTGCCGCCGGTTGCGGCTGTTTTTCTGGCAACCATGACCCATAAACCGAAATTCAGTTATTTCCTTGCTACTGAAAAATATCCGATACGGCCGGCCTTTCCCGAGTGGATATCCGCTCTTCCCATCAGCAGGACACCGCCGGGGCGAAAATCGGGTAGGCGATCGCTTACACTTGGGGATTATTTCAATGCCGTCCGAATTTTTTTAAAGCGGGATCAATACCGGGCGGTTATTGCGGCCCTGTATGGTATCGGCCGTGGCAACGTGGATGTTGAACAGATTCAGGCAATTCGTGTTTTTCTGGTAAAACACGGCCAATACTATCATCCGGCCCGCATTGAAATTGATTCGGGGAAAATGATCAGCTCTTTTGTATTAAATGTGGCTGTTTCGGCTACGGCCCGGAAGATGATTAGGAAAGAAGCCGCTGCGCTGGATCAACTATGCAGCCGTTTCCCGTACTCTTTTCTCCCGAAAGTATATGCCACAGGTGAGGTCAGCATTGATGACCGCCGGGGTTTTGGCATGCTTCTGGGGCAATGGTTTGATGATTATCATGAATTTCACCTGTCCCGGGGTAATGGGGGTAATCAAAATCGGATCCTCGTCTGGGACGGCAAAGTAGCTAAATGTTTTTTATCGCCGGAGCAGACCCGCGCAGCATACGACCACGCCGCCCTGATTCTGACAGCTTATTATAACATGGCAACCTTTGAGCATATATCCGTCTGGCATCATGCCGCCGGTGATTTTGTGATAAAACTGCACCGGGACCGGCTCGTCATGAAGCTGATCACCGTCCGGCGATACGCGCCTTTGCTTGATAATGTCAAACCGGATGTTCATCTGATATTAGAGGCCCTGCAGTTTTTTCTGCTAAACCTGTCCCTGCACATGCGGCTTGACCGGCTCGATGGTGTCGGAGATCCGGTATGGGCTAGCGATATAGCCGTTGCCGGATCTGTGGACGGTTTTTTAAAAGGGCTGATGCTGCAGGTAAAAGCCGGACTGATCCCCATAGAAATCGTTGAGGGATGCCTGAAATATTTGGGTGCCGTATCAAGCTCGGAATGGATTGATATGACTGTATCCCTGGTGAACCGATATGATCCGGATCTGCCGGAGCTCTCTTTGATTCAACGCAATCTGGATCAACATGCCATCTGCCTCTATAAAAGGGTGAAAGATATTGATCGATACACAATATAGAGGATATTCGTCGATATTAAAAACAAATTATTGTATAATCGGGATACCGAATTTTTCAATTTATTCAACTGTATGAATCTACAATTTTTTATTGACAAGCGGAAATAATAATTTTATATCTTTTCTGTGCATGACTAATAAAATTTCCACCCATTATAGTGATATATGGCAAATAAAAAAACATTTGAGAGGAGGTGCCCACTAAATATCCATCTATTACATTTACTAAAGTGCAAGTGGCTAATTATTAACAAAAATGGAGGTAATACAAGATGAAGCATGAAACACCTTTGCTGGACCAGTTGGAATCTGGGCCGTGGCCAAGTTTCGTGTCCGACCTCAAGCAGGAGGCTGAAACCAGGGCCAAGAACGAAAAAAATATCGAATACCAGATTCCTCAGGAAGCTGTGGAAGATCTTCTGGGTGTTCTTGAACTTTCCTACAAACATGGCCGAACCCACTGGAAACATGGCGGGATCGTGGGTGTATTCGGATATGGCGGCGGCGTTATCGGCAGGTACTGCGATCAACCGGAAAAATTTCCAGGTGTGGCACATTTTCATACCCTGCGCGTCAATCAACCCGCCGGCAAATTTTATACCACTGAGTATCTGAAAAAGCTCTGTGACCTGTGGGATTTTCGCGGCAGCGGACTAACCAACATGCACGGGTCCACCGGAGATATTATTTTTCTCGGCACCACCACGCGCCAGTTGGAAGAAATTTTTTATGAAATGACCCATAAGCTGGACCAGGATCTGGGCGGATCGGGCTCCAACCTCAGAACCCCTGCCGACTGTATAGGCCAGGCCCGCTGTGAATATGCCTGTTACGATACCCAGGACCTCTGCTATGACCTGACCCAGGAATATCAGGACGAACTTCATCGCCCGGCCTTTCCGTACAAGTTCAAATTCAAATTCGACGGATGTCCCAACTGCTGCGTTGCATCCATTGCCCGTTCCGACCTTTCCTTTATCGGTACCTGGCGTGATGAGATCCGCATTGACCAGGAAGCGGTACAAGGATATGTCGGCGGCGAACTGCCCCCCAATGCCGGTGCTCATTCCGGCCGTGACTGGGGTCCGTTTGATATTGAAAAAGAAGTCATTGACCTTTGTCCCACCAAATGTATGAAAATGGAAGACGGCAAGCTGCTGATCAACAATCGTGAATGCACCCGCTGCATGCACTGCATCAATGTTATGCCGCGTGCCCTGCGCATTGGAAACGATCGGGGCGTATCGATTCTGGCCGGCGCAAAAGCCCCGATCCTTGATGGCGCCCAGATGGCATCTTTGATTGTCCCTTTTATGAAAGTAGAAGCACCATATACTGAAATCAAGGAAACCGTTATCGAACCGATATGGGACTGGTGGATGGAAGAGGGCAAGAACCGCGAGCGGCTGGGTGAACTCATGAAACGTCAGGGGTTCCAGAAACTGCTCGAGGTCACCGGATTCAAACCGGTGCCGCAGATGATTCAGGAGCCGCGAACCAACCCCTACATTTTCTGGAAGGAAGATGAGGTTGAGGGTGGATGGGAACGCGATATCAATGAATTTAGAAAACACCATCTAAGATAATAAGGGGGCAAGATCATGGCATTTATATCCTCAGGTTATAACCCTGACAAACCGATGGCGGACAGAATTACCGACATCGGTCCGAAAAAATTCGATCTTTTTTATCCGAAAGTTATTGCAAAGAACAAGGGCAAATGGCTGTATCATGAAATCCTGGAGCCCGGCATACTGGTACATGTTTCCGAAACCGGTGACGAGGTATATACAGTCAGAGCCGGTGGCGCCCGGCTCATGAGTACCACGCATATTCGTGAAATCTGCGAAATCGCTGATAAACACTGCGATGGGCATGTTCGCTTTACCACTCGTAATAACATCGAGTTTATGGTAGACAGCAAAGAAAAAGTCGCCCCTTTGAAAAAGGACCTGGAAAGCCGCAAGTTTGATGCGGGCAGCCATAAATTCCCCATCGGCGGCACCGGTGCCGGTATTACCAATATCATTCATACCCAGGGCTGGGTTCACTGCCATACCCCGGCGACAGATGCCTCGGGTACGGTCAAGGCCACCATGGATGTACTGTTCGATGATTTCAAAACCATGCGTATGCCGGCCCATCTGCGGGTCTCCATGGCCTGCTGCTTGAACATGTGCGGCGCGGTCCACTGTTCTGATATCGCTATTTTGGGCTATCACCGAAAACCGCCGATGATTGATCATGAATACCTGGACAAGATGTGCGAAATCCCCCTGGCCATCGCAGCCTGCCCCACCGCTGCCATCAAACCGGCCAAGGTGAAATTAGCTGACGGCACCACCGTAAAAAGTGTCTCGATTAACGAAAGCCGGTGCATGTTCTGTGGTAACTGTTACACCATGTGCCCCTCCATGCCGCTGGCCGATGCAGAGGGTGACGGTATCGTTCTCATGGTTGGCGGTAAGGTCTCCAACCGGATCAGCGCACCTAAGTTCTCCAAGGTTGTTGTGGCGTTCATTCCCAACGAAACACCGCGCTGGCCCACCATGACCAAGACAATTAAAAGAATCGTTGAGGCCTATGCGGCAGACGCCAACAAGTATGAACGTCTGGGTGAATGGGCAGAGAGAATCGGATGGGAAAGATTCTTCGAAAAATGCGAAATTGAATTCACGCATCATCTCATTGATGATTTCCGTGATCCCGCCTACTACACCTGGCGGCAGACATCAAATTTTAAATTTTAAAAAAGTAATTGATTTCGGGGCACACCCGGTGTGTGCCCCGAAATATATGAAGAGAGGTTTAATATGGAATACGAAGAGGCAAAAGAACTCATTGTTCAATCGTTGACTAAAAAATTGAAAATCAAATCTAAATTTTATTTTAACGATCTTGCCAAAATTCTCGGAGAAAAACCGAGAATTGCCAAAAAAACGGTCAACAAACTTATAATAGACGGCGTGCTGGAATACTGGTCCAGTGGAAGCACCTCCATGTACGGGCTGCCCGGAACCGGGAAACAGGCTTCCGCCGAACACGAAGACAAATGATTCCTTTGTAAGCAAATATTTTCAGATCCGTTGTAGGGGCCTAACATGAGTGCTAAGGGAATCGTCATAGCGGCCCTGCGCGGCGGGTCTGGCAAAACCATTTTGTCTATCGGTATTATTGCAGCATTAAAAAAGCGTGATCATTTAGTTGCTCCCTTTAAAAAAGGCCCGGATTATATTGATGCGGGCTGGCTTGCGCTGGCAGCAGGCCGTCCCTGCTATAATCTGGATTCCTACCTGATTGATACCAAGATCCTTCTATCCTCTTTTTACACACACACCGGCTCATCTGAAATCGCCGTTATCGAAGGCAATCGGGGGCTGTATGACTGCATTGACACCCGGGGCCGGACCAGCACGGCCGAACTTGCCAAACGCCTTGGAACGCCCCTGATATTATGTCTTGACTGCACCAAAACCACCCGAACACTGGCCGCGCTTGTATCAGGCTGTATGGCTTTTGACCGTAACGTCCCCTTGAAAGGGGTTATTTTAAACCGCGTTGCCGGGACCCGGCATGAGACCATTATACGCGCCAGCATCGAGCAATATTGCGGCATACCGGTTCTCGGTGCATTGCCTAAAATGGGCCGGCAAAATTTTCCAGAACGACATATGGGGCTGGTTCCGACGCCGGAACATGCTTGGGCAGTCGATTCCATTGAAGCTGCAGCCCGGACAGCCCAAAAATACCTGGATCTGGATACCATTTTCAATATGGCTGAGTCTGCGCCCTGGCCTGAACCCAGTAATACAAACAAGCCATCGAAGCAGTCCGACTCAAAACCGCACGCCATCTGCGATGATTCAGCGCCTGTCATCGGTGTGGCCCAGGATTCCGCTTTTCAATTTTATTATCCTGAAAATATCGAAGCGCTGACTGCCGCGGGTGCAAACGTTGTTTTTATCAGTCCCCTTGCAGACAGCCGATTACCGGTTGTGGATGCCCTGTATATCGGGGGCGGTTTTCCTGAAACGCATGCCGAAAAATTGTCCGGCAATGTCACCTTTCGGAAGCAGTTAAAAGCGCAAACCGATAAGGGATTGCCTATATATGCCGAATGCGGCGGGTTGATGTATTTGGGTTTAGAACTCGTTTTAGAGAAAAACGCATACCCCATGGCCGGCGTTTTACCCGCAGTATTCGGTTTTTCCAAAAAACCGCAGGGACACGGATATACCGTTATTGCCGTTGATGGCGAGAATCCCTATTTTGATATCGGCACCGAATTTAAAGGCCATGAATTTCATTATTCGCGGGTACTCGAATGGCACGGAGAGGATAAAAATCTTGTTTTTTCCATGCAGCGAGGCAATGGATTCATCAATGGACGGGATGGCGTGTGTTATAAAAACGTGCTGGGCACCTATACCCACCTGCATGCATTGGGAACCCCCTCATGGGCCGGGGCCCTGGTGGATAATGCCCGAAAGTACAAGGCCGAAATGATGCTCAATAAACAACCGACGGCCGCTACGAATTGATAGATCAAAAAAGGCGACCGTCTAAGAACAGAAACGGTCGCCTTTTTTGATTGGCCTGTATTTATTTCTTTTTGAGATGACACTTGGTGCAGGTTGTGGGGGCCTTTTTGGTTTTCGTCTTTTTGTTGAACTTTTTATGACAGTCTTTGCAGTTATAGTGCAGGGCCTCGGCATGATACTGCAACCGCTCTTTTTTCTTTAGCTTGGGCGCATCCTTGCCCTTGGGTCTTTCACCCGGTATTTTATGGCATTCGATGCATCCCTGGACCGCGTCGCAGGCCTTCAGTTCCAGGGGTTTACCGTCTGCATCATGGTGGCACTCACCACATCCGGCTTTAAAAAGATCCGGGTTGGCCGTGGCATACGCTTCCGAATGCTGTTTGTGGGTAAACGTGATAATAGATTTTTTGTGCTTTTCATAGGCCTTGTTGTCCATCTTAATGATGTCAGGCACCGAGGTGCCGGCATAAATACCAACTGAAATAAAAAGTACGGCAATTCCGGCAAATACCGCTGTTGCAAAGGTCCATTTCCGCATAGTTTATTTTACCTCCCCATTTGTATTAAAAATTTAGCACTATAAAATTATTTAGCAAATAGATTTTCACATGTCAATCTAAACTAACTATCCCTTGATGATTCTGGGCAGGATCATCTGATGCTGGGGGCAGATGGATTTGGGGTTCTGGTAGGCAGCTCCGGCAAAAGCGACAAGATATTTGCGCAAATCCGCCACGTTGACGATTTCATCCACCAGACCGGTTCTGGCACAAAACAACGGTCTGGAGTTGTCATGATATTCACCGGCCAACTGGTTCATTTTCTCTATGACAGGATCCAGAGACCGGCCCGCATCCTTTTCTTTGACCAGGCGGCGGGCATAGGTAGCCACAGCCGCTGTTTCCCCGTGCATAACATAAATTTCCGTGGCAACCGTCCCAAGGGTAAAGGCATTGTGGCGGTTGGCCGTTGGGCCGCCCAGAACATAATGGGCTGCGGCGGTTCCCTTGCGCAGGACAATCAACATCATGGGGATATCGGTCTGTTGAATCGAATAGATCTGAGACTGGCCCAGTCCGAGAAGTTCGGCTTTTTCCGCCAGATCGCCCACATCGATACCGCTGGTGTCCTGAAGCCACACAATGGGTATCCGGTCACGGCCGCACAGGGTGATGAATTCATTCATCTTGATCAGGCCCTGGCGATAGAGCTTGCCCCCCATGGCCGGGTAATCGGCATATTCGGGATAACCTTTGCCGAGATAGCCCTGCCGGTTGCCGATGCAGGCCATGAGAAAACCGTTGATTTTGCAAAGCCCGGTGTAGACTTCAGGGCCGTAGTCCGGACGAAACTCCATGTGCTCGCTGCCGTCGGCAAACCGGGCCAGAATCTGATCAAAATCGTAGACCTGCTTGGGTTCCAGGGGCAGCAGGCGGTAGAGATCTTCTGCAGGGAATTTGGGTTCGGCAGGTTTGGCGACTTGATAAAATTCCGGGTCATAGGCCGGTATTTTCGTCATATAGTCTTTGAGACCATCTAAAACCCCTTTTTCCTCTTCATAGACAAATCTGAAAAAACCGGTTTCGTCATAATGGGTCTTGACCGATCCCGGGGGTTTTGCCTTGAATTTTTTGGCCTTTTCAATCAGGCCTTCGGCCATCTCCAGATCAAAAGACCCCTTGGGCGCCATGCCGCTGACAATGCCGGCCCCGCCCACGGCGATATTACAGTTCTTGTGGGCAAATAAAACCGTGGGGCTAATGCTCTGATAGCCACCACCGGCCGGGTTGGTGCCGTAAATGCCGGCCAGTATCGGGATGCCGAGCTGCTCGAGTTCGGCATGCCGGAAAAAAGGCGTGCCCGCACCCCGGCGGTTGGCGTAAAATTTTTCCTGTTCGGGCAGTTTCGCACCGCTGCAGTTCACCAGCCATACCAGCGGAATATTCAATCGTTTGGCAAGATCTGTCACACGCAGGATGTTCTCCGACTGGCCTGGAAGCCAGGCCCCGGCCATCACTTTGTTGTCAAAACCGATAATCACTGCCCATCGCCCGGATATCCGGCCCAGGCCATCTATAACATTGGTAGTGCCTTCTGTGTTGTTTGTCGGGTTATAAAGCATATGCAGCGGGCACCAGGTGCCGGGATCCACCAGATATTCAAGCCGCTGCCATACGGTCATCTGTCCCCGGGCATTGATTTTTTCGGTGGGAAACCCGGCATTTTTGACTTTTTCGACCTCGGTGTTAATCTCTTCTTCAGCCTGCTTAAGCTGCTTAAGGTTTTCTTCAGTTCTTTTGATCTGGCCCTTTTTCAACGATTTTCCGATATCGGGCATTTTTTCAAAATAGGGTCTCATGGTATTGCTCCTTGTGCCAAGGTTCAGTTTTCGATAACAGCCAGTACATCGTCCTCTTCCACCTCATCACCCACACTGACGTTAATCTCTTTTACGGTGCCGTCGCAGGGGATGTAAATCGGTGTTTCCATTTTCATAGCCTCGATGACCAATGCATCGTCATCTTCTTCCACGGCCTCTCCTGGTTTGATTTGAATCTGAATTATTTTGCCCGCCAGGGGAGCTAAAATTTCTTCTGTCATAATTTTTCCTCCGTTTAATGTAAGATTTCGATAAATGTTTAAATCGTTGTTATTGTTGATTTATGATTATTGCTTTCCTTCCTCCGGCCGTCCATGTCTCCTCTTTCCGTTATCCTATTTTTTTGTTTCTTAGCGTGAGTCATAGTTTTTTCTGCGTTCATCGAATTAAGCAATTTATATTCATGGAAACCCGCATAAATCCGTGTCCCCCCAAAGCCCGTCCTTGCCTGCTCCGGGATTGTCGATTGAAAAACTCAAGGACAACGCTGCAACCCACACCTGTCATCGCAGCAGGGTGAGAAAAATGCCGGCTGCGATGACCGTGCCAATAACGCCGGCCACATTGGGACCCATGGCATACATCAGAAGATAATTTTTCTTATCGGCCTTAGCCCCTTCCTTGTGAACCACCCGGGCCGCCATGGGCACGGCCGAGACGCCGGCTGCCCCCAAAAGGGGATTGATCTTGTTTTTGGAAAACAGGTTCATGAGCTTGGCTAGCAGTATTCCGGTGGCGGTGCTGATCATAAAGGCGAATAGCCCCAGAAAAAAAATAAAAATAACCTGCGGTTTAAGAAAATTTTCCGCATTCATGGTGGCCCCCACCGGCAGTCCTAAAAATATGGTAACGATATTCAACAGTTCATTTCCGGCAGCATGGGTCAATCTTTCCACGACCCTGGCTTCCCGGAAAAGATTGCCGATCATAAACATGGAGATGAGCGGCGCTGAGGCCGGAATCAGCAGAATGATAACGATGGTGGCTACGATGGGGAAGAGCCGTTTTTCCAGGGTCGTCACCTTGCGTGATTTTTTCATCTTGATAACCCGTTCCTGCTTTGAGGTCAAAAGCCTCATGATGGGGGGCTGAATAATCGGCACCAGGGCCATGTAAGAGTAGGCCGCCACCGCACAGGTGCCAAGCATGTGGGGGGCCAGTTTGGCGGCCAGAAAAATGGTGGTGGGACCGTCGGCACCGCCGATGATACCGATGGTGGCCGCCTCGTTGAGGTTAAATCCCATGGCATGGGCTGCAAAAAAAGCCAGATAAACGCCGGCCTGGGCGCCGGCTCCCAGAAAGATAAGTCTGGGGTTTGCCAGCAGGGGTCCAAAATCGGTCAACGCGCCAAGCCCTAAAAAAATCAGCGGCGGGATGATTTCCCATTGGATGCCGTAGTGATAAAATCGCCACAGCAGGCCTTCATCAGGTTCCATGAGTCCGGCCAGGGGGAGATTGGCCAGCAGGATGCCAAAACCGATGGGCAGCAACAGCAACGGTTCGTAATCTTTGGCAATGGCCAGATAAATGAGCACAAAAGCGATCACCCACATAATGATAATGCCGGGCGTCAAATAGATAAAGCCAGATGTTTCAAACAGCGACAACAGGGCTTCCACTATTTTTTCTCCTTCTTAGTTTTTGTTCGAGGCTGTCCAGCAGTTATTTTATCTGAAAGTGCGGCGGTTAACCGGATGGAGAGATAGAGTAGCGCCATTCCTATAAAGACGCCGCCGATACCGGCGAAAAAGACAGTATAGGCTTGATTCACTTGTTTTGACTCCTGTTTCTATTGAATTTTAAGACCAGAATAAGCGCCACTGTTCTAATATGTAAAACAGCGTTTTAAAAAAACTAATATTCGAAAATAATCTGCCTGTCAAGAAAAATTAAAACCGGATGCGGGTAACGTCCACAGATTCTTATACGGCCTGACGTGCGGGCTCAGAATGCATGCGGGTATGTCTGTCGGTGCTATAATGCCCCGGTCTTGATGAGGTGTCCTATCCGGCTCCGGTCTGTGCGTTCTATTTTGGGCAGGCTTTTTAAAAAAAATAATAAATAAATTTATTCCTTTTCAAAGAAGAACACAAGGCTCTTTTGGCCCCGGACCAGGGCGGAACAATTCAAATCAATCTTATTGTAGAAATTCGGGAGATGCCAATGGAAAAGCACTTACCCTGCGTGATATATTGTGGAATAACGGTTTCAGGATAACAGGGATAGGGAAAAGCGATACCCATACAAAGCTTTCAGCTTCAAAGCTTGGTCAGAGTCCGTCACAAAGGTTTATGCAAAACCGGATCAGAAGATATATAAACCCCTTGCACAGAGGGGAAGAAAAGAGAAGAATCGATCCTATATATCCTGCTTTTCATCCATTACAGATCTTTGTAGAGTGGAAAGTCACGGCAAAGTGCCGACACGGTTTTTCTCACCGTTTCGATAACGGAGTCATTCCCGGGGTTTTTTAAAACTTTCGCAATCAATGCAGCGATGATTTCGGCCTGGGCCGTCTTCATCCCCCTTGAGGTAAGGGCCGGAGTGCCCAGACGGATACCGCTGGTCACAAAGGGGCTTTTCGTTTCAAAGGGGATCGAGTTCTTGTTAACGGTGATGCCGGCCCTTTCCAAAAGATCTTCCGCATCTTTTCCGGTAATATCAAGCAGGGTCAGGTCAACCAGCATCATGTGGTTGTCCGTGCCGCCCGATACAAAATCGATGCCATGGGCCATCAGAGTCTCGGCCATAGCTGCGGCATTGTTTACAATATCCTGCTGATAACCGGCAAACGAATCTGAAAGCGCCTCTTTAAACGCTA
>Ga0307990_1003479_pt1 | contig 12008 bp, 9 predicted proteins | sample EllFjometagen129_FD_203168 | JGI IMG/M metagenome (GOLD analysis project Ga0307990, IMG submission 203168) | Marine microbial communities from Ellis Fjord, Antarctic Ocean - #129 | ecosystem: Environmental > Aquatic > Marine > Unclassified | place: Southern Ocean | collected 2014-10-08
TCCCTTTTTAGAGGTTATCCTAATGACAAATAAAATAAATATAGGAGCTAAAAATGGCAACTGTAAATCTAAAAAACCTTTGTAAGATTTATGATGGTAACGTAAAAGCTGTAGACAACGTTAACGTCGATATCGAAGACAGAGAGTTCGTGGTCCTTGTAGGACCTTCCGGATGTGGTAAATCTACCACTCTAAGAATGGTAGCTGGATTAGAAGATATTACTTCTGGTGAGTTATTAATTGATGATAAATTGGTTAATGATGTACCACCTAAAGATAGAGATATCGCAATGGTATTCCAAAACTATGCATTATATCCTCATATGACAGTTTATGATAACATGGCATTTGGTCTAAAAATTCGTAAATTTGCTAAATCAGAAATTGAACAAAGAGTTCGTGAAGCAGCTAAAATTCTTGATATTGAAGAATTATTAGAAAGAAAACCTAAAGCTTTATCTGGTGGTCAAAGACAACGTGTTGCTGTAGGTCGTGCTATTGTTCGTCAACCAAAAGTATTCCTTTTTGATGAACCTTTATCAAACCTTGATGCTAAATTACGTGTTCAAATGAGAGCAGAAATTTCAGCACTTCACCACAGATTACAAGCAACTATGATTTATGTTACACATGACCAAGTAGAAGCTTTAACTATGGCTGATAAAATTGTTGTTATGAAATTTGGTCTTATCCAACAAATTGGTAAACCTTTAGAATTATATAACAAACCTGTTAACAAGTTTGTTGCTGGTTTCATCGGTTCACCACCAATGAACTTCTTAGAAACAAAAGTTGAAGCTGAAGGCGAAAATATTTTCGTTAATGAAGGTACTTTCAGATTACAAGTTCTTCCTGCTCAAGCTAAACTTCTAAAAAAATATGTTGGTAAAACAGTTTCTTGTGGTATTCGTCCAGAAGATGTTCAATATAGTGAAAAAGCTGTTAATGGTAAAACTATCATTGGTAGTGTTACTGTTGTTGAACCTTTAGGTAGTGAAACTCACGTTTATATTTCAACTTCTAAAGCTCAAGTAATTGGTAAAATTGCACCAGAATTTGAAGTAAAACCAGATCAAAAAGTTGCTCTTCTTGTATTAATGGAAAAAGCAAAATTCTTTGATGTGGAAACTGACTTAACTATTAACAATTAATTCATTTCTTGTATAACAAAAGGCTGTTCAAATGAACAGCCTTTTTTATATCGAAAAATATTTTATAATTATTTAAAATATAGCATCAAATATTACTTGAACAGCTTTTTTAGCATTTTTTTCATCAACAACAAAGAAAAATCCTATTGAACTTGCTCCTAATACATTTTGATATATTTTGATATTATTTTCATATAATGCATCAACACATTTTTTTAGATATATAATATTGTCATTAATTTGTTGACCAACCACACCAACAACAGATAAATCATTTTCTAAAACAACTTCATCAAACTTAAAGTCTTCAATTATTCTATTCTTTAGTATATTTTGATTTGATTCGCTTATAGCACTTTTTTCAAATAATAGTGAAAAAGTATCAACACCTTGTGCTGAAAAAACAGGATTAATCCCATATGTTTTTAAAATAGAATGAAAAGTATTAATCATACCTGGATTTTTATATAGCATTAATTTTCTACAACTAAGTTTTGTAAAAATTCCAACTTGAGAAACACCAACAGGTCCACTAATTTGTTTAGAGGAAACAATCATTGTTCCTTTTGCTTCAATATCATTGGTATTTTTTATATTAATAGGAATTCCAGCTTCCATAACTGGAGCAATAGCATCAGAGTGAAAAACGCTTGCGCCAATAGCAGACAATTCTCTAACTTCATTATAAGTCATAATATCAATTGGATAGGCTTTAGTAATATATCTGGGATCTGCATTATAACACCCTGCAACATCAGTCCAATTTTCATATACTTCAGCACTCAAACCTTTAGAAAAAATTGCTCCACTAATATCAGAACCACCTCTAGAAAAGGTTGTTATAGCATCGTTTTTATTTCTTCCATAAAAGCCGGGAATAATATATTTTTTACTCTTATCTAAATTATTATTAATTAAAGTCCAAGTCTCATCATCAATTATACCATTTTCATTTAATACAATTAATTTAGCAGCATCAATAAATTCAAAACCTAAATATTGGGCAACTAGTTTAGCACTTAGATATTCGCCTCTAGATGCTGCATAATTCTCTCCAGAATTTGAGTTTATATTATCTTTTACTTCGGCTAATGCTATTTTCATAGCCTTTGTATCTAAATTCAAATCTTCTAAGATTTCTACGAATCTTTTTTCGATTTTTGAAAAGGAAGTATCACAAGAACCCATCTCTTCGACTTCTTTACAGCAGGAATACAGTAAATCCGTTACCTTTGTATCAGAATTATCTCTTTTGCCAGGGGCAGAAACTATAATTACTTGTCTTCTTGAATCAGATTCAATAATTGCTTTCACTTTTTTTAGTTGCATAGCACTAGCAACAGAACTCCCACCAAACTTACAAACTATCATATTCTTTTTCCTTATTTATATTTGATTTTAATATACATATAGATTGAAATTTCATCAAGATAAAAAGAAAAAAATAAGGGGAGAGCCCTCTATAACTCTCCCCAATGGAATATGTTAACTATTTGGAGACCTAACTTTCTATAAGTTCCCTTATAGATTCCATGCTCTGTTTCAACCGAAACACTAAGACATAATCTTTAATTACTATATGATAAGTCAACATTTTAAATATGGCAAGGAATATTTAAAATTTACTCCTCACCTTGTTATAATATTTTTGCTTATGCTCGCTTCTCACAATAGCTTTTTATCGATGAAGCATTTGAGTAAATACTTACCTCACCATTATTTATACAAACTAATGAAGGGGCTTGCATTATACCAAACTCTTTAGCTAGTTCAACTTGTTCACTCGCATCGACTACTTGATATATGATACCTGATTCATCTAAAAATCGTTTTGCAATTTTACAATTTGGACAAGTTGGAGTTGTGAATAGCATCATTCTATCATCAGCTTTAGTACTAATTTTTGAAATTTCTTTTTCGCTCTTTCTTGTATCTTTATCTAAAACACTCTTCTCCAGATCATAGACTTTTCTAGTTACAAACTCTTTACTTTTACCAATATTCCAATTTTGAACAGGTCTATAATAACCAGTAATTCTACTATAAACTTCTGTTGTAGTTCCACAAGTAGGGCAACTAAAATGCTCCCCGGCTATATATCCATGTTCAGGACAAATTGAATAAGTGGGACTTAAAGTATAGTAAGGAAGTTTAAAGTTATCTGCAATTTTTTTAACCATAATTGCTGCTTCTTTCCATGAAGATAATTTTTCACCTAAAAATGTATGAAAAACAGTACCTGAAGTATACAATGCCTGTAAATCATCTTGATGCTCTAAAGCCTCAAATATATCTGATGTATAGTCTACAGCTAAGTGCGAACTATTAGTGTAAAAAGGTTTTTCATCGTCTTCACTAGCTGTTATGATACCAGGAAAATGCTTTTTATCATGAAGAGCCAAACGGTATGATGTGCTTTCAGCAGGAGTTGCTTCTAAGTTATATAAATCACCATATTCTTCTTGATAATCAGATAACCGATTTCTCATGTAATTTAATACATCCATAGCAAAATTTTTACCTTTTGTACTAGAAATAGAATCACTAATCCATGAGGCATTTAAACAAGCTTCATTCATTCCAACTAAACCAATAGTTGAGAAGTGATTGTCAAAAGTACCTAAATATCTTTTAGTATAAGGATATAAGCCTTCTTCTAATAATCTTGAAACAATATCTCTTTTAATTTTTAAACTTCTTGCTGCAAGATCCATTAAATTATCTAATTTTTTATAGAATTCAACTTCGTTTTTAGAAGTATATCCAATTCTTGGCATATTAATGGTTACAACGCCGATACTACCTGTTGATTCACCACTACCAAAGAAACCACCACTCTTTTTTCTTAATTCTCTTAAATCTAAACGTAATCTACAACACATGGAGCGAACATCACTAGGGTCTATATCACTGTTTACATAGTTTGAGAAATAAGGAGTTCCATATTTTGCTGTCATTTCAAATAAAAGTTTATTATTTTCAGTATCTGACCAATCAAATTCTTTTGTAATTGAATAGGTAGGTATTGGGTATTGAAAACCACGACCGTTAGCATCACCAGCAATAAATACTTCAATAAATGCTTTATTAATCATATCCATTTCTTTCTTACAATCTTTATATTTGAAATCCATTTCCTTACCACCAACAATAGCTGGTAAATCAGCTAAGTCACTTGGAACTGTCCAATCTAAAGTAATATTAGAAAAAGGTGCTTGAGTACCCCAACGAGAAGGTGTATTTACACCAAAAACAAAGGATTCAATATTTTGTTTAACTTGATCATATGATAAGTTATCAACTTTTACAAAAGGAGCTAAATAAGTATCAAAAGATGAAAAGGCTTGAGCACCTGCCCATTCGTTTTGTAAAATACCTAAAAAGTTTACCATTTGGTTACAAAGAGAAGATAAATGCTTAGCCGCTTTACTAGTAATTTTACCAGGAATTCCACCAAGACCTTCTTTTATCAATTGATTTAATGACCAACCGGCACAATAACCTGTCAACATGGATAGATCATGAATATGGAAATCACCATTTCTGTGAGCATTACCAATCTCATCATCATATATTTCAGATAACCAATAGTTTGCTGTTAAAGCACCACTATTTGATAAAATTAAACCACCAACAGAATAAGTAACTGTTGAGTTTTCTTTAACTCTCCAGTCATTCAATCTTAAATATCCATCAACAACATCTTTATAATCAACAATTGTTGATTTCATATTTCTGATTTTTTCTCTTTGTTTTCTATATAAAATATATGATTTTGCTACATCACCGTATCCTGATAATTGTAAAATATTTTCTACAGAGTCTTGAATAGCTTCTACACTAATAATACTGTCTACTATTTTTTCTTCAAAATTTGAAGTTGTTTGTAAAGCTATTAAATCGATAACACTTGAATTATAATTACGGCCCGAAGCACGGAACGCTTTTTCAATTGCATATGAAATTCTGCTTATATCAAACTCAACAATACTACCATCTCTTTTTGCTACTTTATACATGGCTCTCTCCTTACCTTGGTTTTTAAAAAAGTTCTAAACCAATTATTTTAACTATATCACAGACAATTGAAAGACTCAATATATATAGGCAACAATTTATCACTACGCTATAGATAGTGTTTTACCTATATATTAATAGCCTCTAACTTTAACAGAAGCTATATAAGTCTTTAATATATCTTGAATAAGAATAGTTTCTTTCTCACTAAATCCTGTAAGATTTTGTACTATGTTTGAACCCTTATCTTCGAACCTTTGTAAATATAATTTCTGATCTTTTCTAAGCCAAGAACCTATACCTCTGATTTCTTTTTCACTATGAAGCTCTTTTACTAAAGTAGTTCTAAACTCATGATCAACATCACAATTTTGTAAAATATCAACACTTTCTTCAATTACTGAATAATCAAACTTTTCAATTCCTACCGCTTTGGCATAACCTTCTTTACTACTTTTTAAATCCATAGCTACATAATCAATAAGATTTTTTGCAATTAAACTTTCTAATTTCTTGGGAAAAGAACCATTTGTATCTAACTTGACCAAAAATCCTAAATCTTTTAAATATTTACAAAAATCACCTACATTTTTTTGTAATAAAGGCTCTCCCCCTGTAATACAAACACCATCTAAATATTTTACTCGTTTCTTTAAAAAAGTATTTAATTCTTTTTGATCTATAATAGGTTCACTTGCAGGATCAAGCACTAAGGCAGAGTTTTGGCAAAATGGGCACCTAAAATTGCACCCTCCAGTAAATAGAGTACAAGCTAGTTTATCTGGATAATCTAACAATGTGGATTTAACTAAACCATGGAATATCATACTTACACCTCTTTATTAAAACATTTAAATTAAAAAATAATTAATATTATTTTCTAGTTCTGCAAGTATAAATAAAAAAGATATAAACGTACACACACAGTTAATGATTATTTTATGACAAGAAAGGTATATAATTCTTTCTTGTCAAACTTTTTTACAACCCAGAATTTTATTGACAAAGATAATTTATCAGATTAACTTAAAATATAAGTTATTCGTATAATATTAATTTTTCACACAAAAAAAAGGGATAAAATTAATTTGTTGATAATTTATAAAAAGGATTTCATGTTTAAATTAGCATTTCGAGGTGTTTCTCGTTACAAAAAAAGAACTCTAATTACAGCCTTTGCTATTGCTATTGCTATAATATTCTCTATCTTTATGCAAACTTTAATAACTGGAATTAGATATCAATCAAATAAAAATCTTATTTGGAATGATACTTCAAGTGCAAAAATCTATGCACCAGGGTATTTTGATGATAGAGAATATTTACCAATAGATAAATTAATTTCTAATGAAGCAGGTAAAACCCTTGAGAAACTTTTAGATGAAAATAATTATACTAACTATACAAAAGAATTTGATTCTTCCGGCCAAATAATGTTCTATGAAGACCCTTTCCCAACTTCCGGATCATTAACAGTAAATTTTAAAGCTATCGATAGTTCACATTCTAATGCTTACAATTTAAATGATGCAAAAATAAAAGGACAGTGGATTTCTAAAAATATTGATGGTGTTGTACTGGGATCAAAACTTGCTTCTGATATAAAAGCCGATATTGGATATTATCTTACAGTCCAAACAAAAGGAAAGGACGGATTTATCCAAGCTTTTGATATCCCAATTATTGGAATAATCGGAATAGGCGATCCAATGATTGACGCATCTACTGTATTCTTTGATATTAACACCCTTGATGATTATCTAGAACTTGAAGGTTCTGCAACGTGTTATGCTGTATCTTATTCAATGAATATAGCTAAAATTAAATCCATCACAGATACTGAAACAATTAAATTAAAGAAAATTGCACAAAAAGCAAACTTAGAAGCTTACTCTTGGAAAGAAATAGCAGAAGAAATATTAAGATTTGAAGCAGCAGATGGTGGGTTTGCTTATATTTTCCTTTTTTTTACTTTTGTAATTTCTATAGTTGGTATAAGTAATACAATGTTAATGTCAATTAGTGAAAGGAAAAATGAAATAGCAATGCTAAAAGCATTAGGCTATGGTAATAGCTATATTAGAAAGCTATTTACTCTTGAAGGAACTATTATTGGCTCTATTGGAGTAATTATTGGGACTGTTATAGGATTAATTATTTCCTTCTATTATCAGATTGTTGGAATAGATTTTTCTTCCTTTACGAAAGATACAACCTCAATTGGATACAGAATAAATACTGTAGTTCATGCCTTTATTTCACTTAATGATATCCTTTTAATTGTTATCTTAGGGTTATTTTTCTCTATGCTTGCAGCTTACTTGGCTGTTAGAAGAACAGGCCGAGGTGAAATTGCAGAACTGTTTAGAAAAGTATAATAAGTTAATTTATAACTAGAAAATAATTGCTTATTTGTACTATATCTAATTAATACGTTATTTAATGAATTTACTAAATATTTCAATTTTTTAAGAAAAATATGCGTAATATGATATGATTTAGTGTAATTTTTTAGCATTTCCTAAATTTTTTTACTTTTTATATATCAGAGTATTGAAACAATTATTTATAAGTTATACATTTCCTGTATAAAATAATTAATCAAAAATTCTTTAATAGGAGAAAATATAAGATGAAAAAAGAATCAGACATCTCATGGATAATTAAAAAACATGAAACCAAAAACATTTCAAAAGCTAAGGAAATGTTCCCCATTGAAACAGCAAGATTAGCACGTCGACTACATAGCCAAATACCTGGCTATCATATGACCCGTCTTGCAGCCCTACCTAGTTTAGCAAACATGCTAGGCGTTGGTGGCATCTATGTTAAAGATGAAGGCGAAAGAATGGAACTAAATAGTTTCAAAGTTATGGGTGGTAGCTTTGCATTATTTCGATATTTCCAAGATCGCTTAAACTTAAAAGACGAACAATTGTCTTTTGAATATTTAACAAGTGATGCAATAAAAGAAAAACTAGGAACAATAACATTTGCAAGTGCTACTGACGGAAATCATGGTCGTGGTATTGCATGGGCTTCAAAAATGCTCGGACACAAATGTATGATTTATGTACATAGCGAAACAAGTGAAGCTAGAATTGAAGCAATAAAAGATTATGGTGCAACAGTTAAAATTATTGAAGGAAACTATGACCATGCTGTTCATCAATGTGTACGAGATGCTCAAACAAATGGTTGGGAAGTAATCAGTGATACAAGTTGGGATGGTTATACAGAGGTTCCAACAAGAATAATGCAAGGTTATACAACAATGCTTCTTGAAACTCAAAAACAATTTAGTAGCCAAGGTATTGATTACCCAACTCATATTTTTGTTCAAGCAGGTGTTGGTGCTTTAGCTGCGGCTGTTATTGGATTCTATAGTGCATTATGTAATGGTGAAAAAACACCTAAATTTATTGTTGTAGAACCCGATCAAGCTGGATGTATTTTTGAAACTGCAAAACATGATGATGGAAAAATACATAACGTTGATGGTTCTCTTTCAACAATAATGGCAGGTCTAGCTTGTGGAGAACCTTCTCCTCTTGCTTGGGACATATTAAAAGAATGTGCTGATGTATTCGTGGAAGTTCCTGACTATGTAGCAGCAAGAGGCATGAGAATCATGGCTACTCCTCTAAAAGCTGATCCAATGATTATCAGTGGGGAAAGTGGTGCTGTTACGTTAGGTGCTTTATTCCAATTATTAACCCTTAGTGGAAATGATGAACTAAAAGAATATTTAAATTTTAATCATGATAGCAATATTTTATTTATAAACACTGAAGGAAATACTGATCCAAAAAGCTTTAGACAAATTATTTGGGATGGGGCTGATCAAGTTCCTAGCAAATATGCAACAAAGCGTTAATAAACTTTTGCAAGTATAATACTCAACATATACTCCTTTTAGGTTAGCCAAGATTTGGCTAACCTTTTTTTATAAAATCAATTTTAAACAAAAAGAGAAAGATAGATATGTAGCATTTTATTTATAAAGAATATTTTATACTTTAACTCTAATTAAATAGATAACATCTGTTTAAACAAGTATTAACATTTCATTTTTTTTCCAATTGTGTAAAAATATAATAAACAATACTAAAATAAATTTTAATCAGCACTTCTAATAAGTTTAACTTATATGAATTATCTTCAACTATGTTGACACCTTTCAAATTTTACATTATTACAGTACTGAACATTCAATTTAAGTAGGTAAAGTTATGGATGAAAAACAAATTGGTCTTCATATTAAAAAACTTAGAATTCAACAAAAGATAACTCAACAGGAAATCGCTGATTATTGTGGTTTCTCAAAAAGCCTGCTCTCTAAAATCGAACATGGTGCTACAGTTCCTCCATTAGGAACATTAATAAAAATAGCAACTTCTCTACATACAACTCTCTCAACACTTGTTGGAGAAGATATGAATTCAGATACTGCTTATGATAGTAGTAGCAAAGCTGAGTCTCAATTATTTAAAACAAGTAAGGGATATACTATGTTTCCTTTTGCAAGCGAAAATGTATCAAAAAAAATGCAACCAATATTATATGTTGTAAAAAAAGATAAACTTAAATCACACTTTTCCGCTCATGCAGGAGAAGAATTTTATTACATTCTAAGTGGAGAAATGAAATTACGCATAGGTAACACAATTCATCATCTTCGCCCCGGTGACGGAATTTATTTTAATTCGTCAAATGAACATGAAACAATTCCAATAACAGATGAAGTAAGATTACTTAATATTGTTACAGAATAAAGCTTAGTTATACTTTATTATTAGATTCTAAAAATTTTATCAAAACATATTTATTATACCTGGCCGATCAATTATATTTTGGTAGGTCAGTTTTTTTATCCGTCAAAGATGTTTTATATCTGAAGTTATTTAAAATAATTTCAATAGCCTAATATTTATATAATATTATAAATTTCTTTACTGTGAGTAATTTAAAGGTATCAAATTACACAGAATCTGCTTTTTAGAAATTCTATTTCTATCGAATAGAATAAAGAAAATAAAATAGTTTATTTTTTATTTGACGATTCAACAATGTTGAACTAGAATAAAGCCTGTAGAATTAATTGAAAAAGGAGTTAATATGGAAGGAACAGATTCTAAAAAAAAGAAACAACTCGGCTATTCATCTCAAACAGCACTTGTTATTTCGCTTATTGCCGGATGTGTTGGAACGGGTAACATCTGGAGATTCCCTAGAGTCGCTGCAACAAACGGCGGAGGAACCTTTATTATAGCATGGACTGTAATGTGGGCATTAGTATGTATCCCTATTATGATTGGTGAGCATGTAATCGGTAGAGCTACTCGTCATGGTGTAATCGGAGCCTTTAAGGATTTTATTGGTGAGAAGTTTGCTTGGATGGGGATGGTCGTTGCTATAACAATGGCCGGAGTTGCTGCTTACTACTCTACTGTAATTGCATGGGTTTTACAGTATTTAGGACTATCACTAACAAAAGGATACTATGGCAATGAAGACAAACAAGCCTTGTTTGATTCAATCTCAAATGGGAATATTGTAACAGTACTACTTTTCATTTTTGTATTAGCAATATCGGCATTTATTGTATTAAAAGGAATTAAAGGAATTGAAAAAGCAAATAAAATATTTATTCCTATTTTATTTTTCTGTTTAATTATTGCCGCAATCAATTCGTTAATGTTACCTGGATCTTCAGCTGGTCTTCATTATCTTTTTGATATAGATTTCCACGATCTTTTACATTATAAAGTTTGGTTAGAAGCATTAACACAAGCGGTATGGTCAGCCGGACCTGGATGGGGACTTGTAATTACACTTGCTGTATTCTCGAGAGCTAAATCAGATGTAGGTCTTACAACTATTACTCAAGGTTTTGGCGACAATGGTGGTGCTTTACTAGCTGCATTAGTAGTTCTTCCAGCTATATTTGCTATCGCTCCAACTATTGCAGCTGCTGAAAATATCTGCCAAGGCGGAAATAATGGTTTAACTTTTGTATCAATGACAAATATTTTTGAGCATATGCCTGGTGGGTATTTTATTTCCATCCTTTTCTTTACTAGTTTATTTGTAGCTGCGATATCCTCAAATGTTTGTCATTTCATGATTTGTTCACTTCCATTTGTTGATTCAGGTATGAAAAAAGAAAAAGCTGTAAAACTTATGTTTGTAATTCTACTTATTTGGGGTTTACCTTCAGCTTGGAATATAAACTTCCTTTCTAATCAGGACTGGGTCTTTGGTCAGTTAATGGTAGTAGGTTCAATGTTTAGTTGTTTTGCAATTATTAAATTTGGAACTAAAAAAATCCGTAACCAATTCATTAACAATAAATATAGTGGTATCCATATTGGTTATTGGTGGGAATTATGTGTCAAAATAATTGCTCCAATTATCGTAGTAACTATGTTCCTTTGGTGGAGTATACAATCAATCGGATGGGAAGCAAATTGGTGGAATCCTTTAGGAGTCTTCAGCCTAGGTACATTCATTTTACAAGGTGGATTAATTATACTAGTTTCGATACTTTTCAACAAAAAAATTGCTGCTTCTGTAAAAGAAACATATTTTGATGGTGAATCATTTCCACCTATTCCAGATAATGGATTTAGTGGCTAAAAAGAAAGGAGAATTAAAAAATGACTTTAAGTTCAATAATTATGATGATTGTTTGTTTAGGATTTTATTTTGGCGGATTTGCCTTTGTAATCTTCAAAATTGGTAAAATGAAAAATATTGATGACTAATATGGTAATAGCAGACTATATACTTAATAAAAATGTTAATTATATAGTTTGTTACCAAAAGAGGGTTTATGAA
>Ga0307990_1003481_pt1 | contig 12007 bp, 13 predicted proteins | sample EllFjometagen129_FD_203168 | JGI IMG/M metagenome (GOLD analysis project Ga0307990, IMG submission 203168) | Marine microbial communities from Ellis Fjord, Antarctic Ocean - #129 | ecosystem: Environmental > Aquatic > Marine > Unclassified | place: Southern Ocean | collected 2014-10-08
TATGGTTATACATACTTTTCTTGCAAACAAAGATAGTGAAAATAATTTATTTTCACAACTTATTATACTGCATATCAATTGTATAATCTGATGTTAAGGAACGACTAAATAATTAAAAGAGGCTGTTTCAATATTTTGAAACAGCCTCTTTTTTTATACTATATTAGTACCTTAATTCTTAATAAATTGTTTTGAATGAACATTATCGCCAATTCTTATTTCGTATATATATGTTCCACTAGATAAATTTCCTATATCTATACTAATACGATGCTCTCCAATTGATTTAAAATATTCTTTTTCTACCATAACACTTCCAATAATATCATATACTTTTATAGTAATATCATTATCTTTTTCCATACTAAACTTAAAATTAAGATTATTGTTTGAAGGAATTGGATATACTATAAATTCAGAAATACTATAATCATTATTTACTCCAACAAGTGTTAAAAACCCAAGACTATCAATTGTTAATTTACTATCTGGAACATTACCCGAGCTCATTACAATTAATAAAGTATCTGGAGTACTTGGCAAAGAAACAGCTTGTGACCATAAGGTATATGTTGCTGCTGTTTGTGTAATGTGACCTCCATGGTATGCAATAGTTGCTCCAAGACTTTTAAATTGAAATGATAAAAACGCTGTGTCAGTTCCTGCAGGTACATATTTATAATGAAGCTCAATAGCATGAGGTTCATCGGTATATGGAACACCTCCTTCAGGACCATTGTTACCCCATTCGCCATTATTAATCATACCTGGCATTGTATCATTATACATTGAAACCATTGTTGTGAGTTCTGCTGCATAAGTTCCATTATAACTATCTGTAGTTTTTACAACAGGCAAAGTTGGGCTACCCAGCAACCATCTATTTGATGTAACCCATCCGGCAAGATCTTCTGTTATAGCATCAGTCCAATTCTCAAAATCGAAATTAACAATTGGTTCTGTTATTAAACTATATTTTAAATGAACATCATCTAGCATTAACCACGATCCCGGAATACAATGCTCTATCATTGCATTACTACTTGCTGCAGCTATAATTACTGTATCAGCGGAAGCTGCATCAATTGCAAACGAAAATCTTTTCCATGTACTTTGAGTACCTGTAATTTGCATAATACCTCCTCCTGTAGGAGTTCCCATGAATTTTGGAACACAAACAATAAGAGCAGAATCATTTGCTTGGATATCATATTTATAATATCCTATAATACTATCAACTCCTGCTAAAGCTGTTGGTTCACCTCCAGTAAAAGATTCTGGGTCTCCGTTCATAAAATACCCAAAAACTGTATCGCCCATAAAATCTATAGTCTTTAGTTTAAGAGAATAGCTGTTTAAATAACTGTCTGTTGACCTAATAACTACTGAGTCGCCTATAGCAGGATACTCATTTGATGTAGTATTATACCCATCAAGCATAAGAACTGTGTCTTGTGTCCAAATCTCGAAATCTAAGTTTTGTGCAAATACTCCGTAAAATGGTAGTATTACAATTAAAATAAGTAAGTGTTTTTTCATAATATTTAAATTTTTGATTTATAATTAAAAGCAAAAATAAAAAAATTTATTAAACTACCTATATTCTTCTTTTAATGTTTCCTATATTAGTGTTTGCAAATACGCGACAGACTTACAAACTCCGCAGAGCAGAGAGATTATTTTTTATTTGAAGCGGAGTTACAAACTCCGCTTAGCAGGTGCAGGTAAGCGGGTTATAAATCTTTTAAAATATTTTCTATTTCTTCTTTGGTTTCGCTTAATTCTAATTTTTCTATTGCATGATTTACAGATGAGCAATAAATATATTGATTGCTTTTTTTAAATTCTTCAGTATACAGATGTACCATTGCTGTTGACATTGGTTTGTTAACCAACAATACATCATGGGGCATTTCCTGCATAAATTCCTTTCTAATGTTAGCTATGGTTATAATATTATTAATATCTACTTGTTCAAAGTTTACTTCTCTTAAATCGGTTAATCCTATTTTTACAAACTTCCAATCAGGGTCATTTACCAATCTTTTTAATAAATCCTCAAAATCCTTATTAGACCAATTTCCTTTGAATTTTTGAATAAAAAAATTACGGTCTTTAAATATTCGAAAGTTAATTTCCATTATTTTTGGTTTTACAATTCACAATAAATTTAATGATTTGGGTTAAGAATCAATTTGTAAATATAATTAAAAAAATTAAATACCAAAAAAAGACTGTTTCAATATTTTGAAACAGCCTACTTTTTTAAATTATATTAGTACCTTAATTGTTAATTCTTAATTCTTAATTTATTTTTAAATACTACACAATAATATAACAGTACTTGCGTTATATATAATGTACTATGATTTTTAGTTAATATATGTTTCTTAGATCTTTTAAGGTCGGAATAAACCGTATAATGCAATGCGGTTTATTTTTTTTGTTTAAACTCCACCAAACTATACAATTCCCGAAAAACGTGACAAGCTGTGCGGTAGCGGGGCCAATTTTATCATTCCTCATTTTCATAATATATTTTATAAAACTTTCTACCATCACTTTCAATTCCTTTTTCAATTAAGCTTTTATCGCCATGAATATATACGTGAAAATTTTTGTCTAATTTTAAAACACTTTTGAATATACGAGATTGTTTTTTTACTGCTTGTGATGATATTTCAAAACTATCATTCAATTCAATTTCATTTTCGGTTCTAAAAGAATTGTCAAATTCCCTAAATGAATTAATTACATTTTCATCCTGAAAAACATCTTGTTCAAATTCTGCTTTATCAAAAGATTCATTTACTTTAAAATATTCAATACTACGATTCAATAGGTCAATTTTATCAGTTCTACTAATATCATATTCTTCTGGAAGTTGTTTAGTAACAAAGTTTTTTGTAATATTTAAAAATTCTTTTGTGTGGTGGAAATTATCGCTACAAGGTTTTAATTGCAGAAAAAAAAATTTCCAATATTGTGCTTCAATAGATTTATTTGATTTATCGACAATACAAATCTTTAAGCCTTCATTTTTGCCTGTATCAAAAATTAAACATCCTTTATCTAATTTGTCAATATTTATTCCGTCATCATATTTAAGAAAAAAGTTTTCTGTTTCATTATCTAACTTTAAAAAATCTTGTCTGTTTTCAGATTTAAATAATCCAACAACATTGGTGAGTTCTTCACCAATCTGAATATCGGAAAATTGAACAACAAACAAATCGCCCGATTTAATATTAGGATGTACTGAAGTTTCAAATAAATGTTTGGCAACATTTATTGAATTGATATGAAAAGAATCTGAATCTTCAAAAATATTTGTAGCAAAATTGAATATTGGATTTAATTTGAAATCATTGTTTGAAAATGTAAAATTATAGAATTCTATATTGGTGAATGATTGCAAAAAATATTTGATTAGCAAGTCTCTTAGTTTAGAATCTGAAATATCAAGTATTGTTTTTGATAAACAAAGTTCTTCATCATTGGTTTTATTTCCAACTTTATGAACAGATAGCTGTTCAATCTTACAATTTGTATAATCTATCATAATTATTAATATATTATTTTTCCCAAATCCACACTATACAATTCCTCAGCTAGTGCGAGCTCGCACCAGCATGGGCATTGCGGTTTATTTTTTTAATAATCGCGTTTATATTCGTTTTTTTCAATAAGAAATTCTGCTTTTTCACCTTTTCCTGTTAAAAATTTAGTTTCAAGAGTTTTTCTATTCTCAATTTTTTGTAAGAAAACAACTAAATGTAAATGTGGTCCGGTTGACCAACCCACATTACCACTATAAGCAATTAGTTCTCCAATCTTTATTTTATCTCCTTTTTTAACTTTAGAGCCATTTTTTTTAATGTGTGTATATTCAGCAAAAGTTCCATCAGAATGATAAATAATTATATAATTATTGTACTTCATACATTCTTTTTGGGCACATGCTTTATTGTTGTTTTGTACTACTTTTACAACAATTCCATCTCTAATAGAATATATTTCTGTACCTATTGGCATTGTGAAATCCAAAGCATTTTCATTTTGATGAGAAAAAGAACCATTATAGCCTTGATAAATAGTATAAGATTCCTCTTTTTTAAATGGCAAATAATATTCAAAATTATTTTCATAATCAGTTTTATTATGATTGCCATAATTTGTTTTTGTAGTATAATCAAAATTGCTGTCTTTGTTAATTTTAGTTATTTCTAAATTGGTAATTCTATTTTTTTTACTTCTGGCAGGTATAACAAAAACTATATTATTTCCTTTGCTTGACTTAATGTTTGTTAGGTTAAAATTAATTTCTACCGAAACCGGGCAATATTCTTCGTTATCTGCTAATATTTTATAGCCATTATTGCTTTGTTCAAAGTAAACTTTAACATTGGGCTGTGCAAATACTGATATAGATAGCATTAATAAAATCAATGTTGTTAGCGTTTTCATATTGTTGTTTTATTAATTATTTATTTCCCAAATATACTAAAAATAAAGCAGATTGATTCCTTCGAATTTACATTTGACTTACCCGAGAAAATAGGGGCAGACTGTTGAATTTCATTTCTGGTAGCGGTGAGCGGTGTTGTCACGGATTGCGCGATTGGGGTGATAATTGCCAAAATGTATATTAATAATTATTATTATTTGGTTTTCAAAAAGAGGATAACAAAATTAAAAGAGCAACAACATCAACAAAACCAATACAAATACCAGCAATTGCAAAGCCTTTTCCCTTCCACTTATCCGGGTTTTTTAAAATAATATTTAGTCCTACTATGCCCAAAATCACAGAAACAGTGCCAAATATAATACCAAAAATAAAAAATCCTAAAATACTTAATAAAAAACTAACAATAGCGGTTCCTTCTGTTTTTCTTTTAATTAAATAGGGTTCTGATTGACTTACGAATTTTGTTATAACAGTTTTTGTTCCGTTTGGATATTTAACAAAAAACACGTCAGATTTTCTAACTGCTATTGTTGGGCCATTAAGGTTTTTACAATCTTTATATTTTATCAAATCAATTCCTATTTCAGAAACTTTTGCTGATATTTCACTCCCATCTATCATAATTAATATGTCACAAGAATCAGGATTGTCTTTAATTGAAATATTATTATATAAAACAGCATCTTTTGTTTTGTTAAAAGATTGAAATGAGTTAACTGCTGATGCAGTTATTTCATATTCTGATAAATCAAAATTATTTGTGGAAATATCATTTAATTTATATTCTTTTTGTTTTAATTCTTTTTGTTTCTCTGTAATATCAAATTGTTTGCTTTTTTTATCTCTTTTACTTACATAAAACCCTTTTTTATATTTTCGTTTTTGAATAAAATTTTCACTTACAACTTTATTGGTAATACATGAGGAAAAAGTAAAAACGATAATCATTAGCCATAAAAAACAGTTAATTTGTTTCATCTGTTTCAAATTTAATTTTTATTTATTTACATGTTTAAGATAATTAATGCCTGAATGCCAAATATAAACAAAAAAATAGAGAAATCACTTTTTTAGATATTTTATTTTAAAATATCTAAAAACAAGGCTAGTGCCAATAGTTATTGGTATGGACTAAAATTATTAAAAATTATCATTGATGTAGTAGAGAGCTAAAGTTATTATTTCTGTTTCTAAACTTTAAACCACACGAAAGATTCGTGCGGTAACGGGGTCTCTGCTTTTTCCTTTAACCACCAGTTGCAAACTGGCGGCAGTTGGGGGTCTTTATATGGGTTTTCTGTATACACTAATTTTATTTAATTTTCCAGTTGTTGCATTTATTGTTACTGATTTCATTAATTTCTTTTTATTAAATTCACAAGTCCATTTATACTCAAACCTGTCGTCAATTCTATTGTATGTCAATTCGATATAATTATACTTTTTAAAGATTGAAAGTGTCAAGAAGCGAGCTTTGAATAACGCAGCTTTGGGTTTGATAATTTTCAATTTTTCTTTCTGTTTCATTCTTGGTAAGTCCAAGGAAGAAATAATATTATATTTTTTATCGAATGCAATTCCAAATTTATAAATTTTATTTTTCTTATAGTTTAAAATATACCTGATGAAATATTTTGTAGTAGAACATTTTGTCGAGTCAATATCTTTTAAATTAAAATTAGAGAGACTGTCCCAATAAACTATGTCTAAGTCATAGAATTGAACTTTAGAATATAAGTCATCACCACATGAGTCAATGATTATTTTTTTAGCAATGTTATGAACATTGTTATATTCTTTCTGTATTAACGAAATGCTATTTTCGCCTGTAGCATTAAATATAAAATTTGGTTTGGCTCTTTCGCTGAATGTGTATTTGGGAGAGAAAAAAGAATAATTACAGCCATGCCAGTCACCACCTGTTTTTATATTTTTTTCAGTCGCACAACTGGTCGAAATTACAATTAATATGAAAAGGATTGTTTTATTCATTACAATTGCCTATAACACGCGTATATCATAATTGATGATATATCTACTATAGCTATACCTTGTTAATTTATTCCCCAAATATACTAAAAATAAACCAATTTCCCGCATAAGTGGGAAACTGTTTTATATTGCCTACTCTATTTTAGCTTTTCGGATTGCACTTGCTACCGCACGCTTTGTAGCGTGTGGTTTTATTTTATTTTATTTAACAATAATTATATCATTTAATATTCCTTTTTCACCACTATAATCTTTTGCACTACTATAAACATAATCTTCAGGTCTAAAAACCAAGCCTTCTTCAACAGGGTTATTATGAATATAATTAATCTTCTCATCAATAACTTTATTGCTCCACAATTCTATTGGTTTATTATCATGCCTCCAAAATTGATATTTACTCACATTTGATGATTTTTTTCCTGCTTTTAAAAACTGTTCTAGTAAAAATTCCTTTCTACTCTATTTTGGGTTGTCAATAATACTTTTTACTACTGCCTTACTTGTAAATCGCTTGAAATCTCTTAAAATTAATTCTGGCTTTTGTTGTTTTGTACTCGTGAAAATAAGATGAATATGACTAGTCATTATACACCATGCAAAAATTTCCATCCCTTTTTCTTTTTGACAATGATGTAAACTTTCAATTAAAATATTTTTATATTCGTTTCTTGTAAAAACATCTAACCATTCTACAACAGCAAAACTTACAAAATAAACTCCTTCTGGATTATGAAATTTGTAATTACGACTCATTAGTCAAATATAATGAAATAATTTATGATTAGGACTGCTTGATTAAAATAAATGACTATTCTTAAGTATTAGTTTTATACCACACGCTACAAAGCGTGCGGTAGCGGGGCTTTGCAAAAGACACGAGCTATTAAAGCTCGCGCCAGCATGCGGTATTAGTAGTTAAAAACTGCTTTTTATTTACGACGTAGTTACAAACTACGCCGAGCGGGGTATTAGTAGTTAAAAACTACTTTTTATTTACGACGTAGTTACAAACTACGCCGAGCGGGATAAATTTGAGACAGAGGTTTATTAAAATACATATCCTATACCTAAGCATAAGTCTCCTATTGCATCAGTTTTGCTTCCACTCAGCAAATTGCCTGTCAAATTGAACATAAAGTGTTTCATTTTTATCAAGAGTCCAGCCTCTATTTCATATCCTGATTTTGTCCAACCTACCCTTCTAGAATCCCACCATTCACCACAACCTAGACCTAGTTGAGCGACAAGAGAAAAATCATTCTTAATTATTAATGGCTTAGTTATTCCACCAACAATTGAAAATAAAATAGTTGATGTTGTCTCTTGTCCATATTCCCATTCTACACCTTGCCCATATCGCAATCCTAAGTATATACCAGGATTACATATATAGCCAATTTTTATCCCAATAGGGGTTGTTAAAATTCCTGAATTAGTAGAAATAAAATATTGTTTAGGCATATTTGTAGGATTAAAAATACTGTATTCAATGTCTGAATTATCTTGTGCAAAATTGATATGCGGAAAGATTATAATTACTAAAAGAAAAATTGTTTTAATTAGACTTGTTTTCATAATTGTACTTCTAAAATTATTTTACTCTGTTTTATTTACTTTTAAGGAACGCGAAAGGATTCGCGCACCAGCAGGGGTCTTTTTACTTATAATTCTTAATTCTACATTCTTCATTCTTAATTCCTTTTGCCTACTCTTTTTTAGCTTTTCTGCTTGCGCTTTTTAATTTTGCTTTACAAAAGACACGAGCTATTAAAGCTCGCGCCAGCATGGGCAATAATTTCTACCCAGCTAGGATGATATAGAGAGAATACCTTGCCTACTCTTCATTGGATTATATTCCTCTTTATTTAATAATGTTGCTAAAGTGCCCAAACCTGGGAAAAGTGTAAACTGATTAATGCCTAACATATTTAAATAATCTAAAGATTTTCTTATAGCTTCTTCATTATTTTGTAAAGTATATTTCTTACATGCCCCATTTATGTCAATTTTTCTTGGATTGTTTTCATATCTATCATGTTTTGAAAACCACGCAGATTGAATATCAATTCTATTATCTATAGATTTTGGTTTAAAAAACTTTACTTCTTTTTTATTTGCAAAAAGCATAATCTCTTTTGCATAAGGATTGATAATATCATTTTCTGAAATTTTCATTTTAAATAACACTGGTATCTCCTCATCCTTTGCACCAGCCATTGCGAAAAATATTGCAACTAATGGGTTTTCTGTCCAATCTAAAAGACGAGTTTTTAAACCATAATGCTGTGCTGTGGTGAGTATATCAAAATCATTTGAAATGTCTATAGCTGTATTCAGATATGGAATTGATCTTAACTTAAAATCATTGAATAATTCTTCATCATTAAATTTTTTGTCTTCTCTAAATGCTTTTGGTAATAAATCCTTATCTACATTTTGTCCTCTAAATAGTAATTTTTCTCCAGTATTAAGAGATAATTTCTCAGTATTAAATTCTTTAAGTAAAGTTTCAATATTATTAATTCCCATGTTTAATTAACTTTTATTAGTTTTTATTAATTTTCCTCTTTACCACCAGAAAGGATTCTGGCGGTAGCGGTGATTTTTTTATGGATTAAGAATTGAATTAAGCTTTTTTATAAAGTCATTTAAAAAGCATTCTACTTCTTCTTCATTTGCTTCTTTCCACCTTGTAAACAATTTTGAACAACCTTTACCCCAATGAACTTTATTAGTATTAAACCAATTCTTCATGGAATTTCTATCATCATTTAATCCAATTATACTTTGAGTAAATGCTCTTTTATTGTATCCTCCAATGTTTGTATCCCAAAATTTGTCATTTTCGTCTATACTTTGCAAAAATTCTTTAATGACATTTTCAGGTCTTACAACTCCTGGAAGAAAAACTACTCTTTTTTTGTATTTATTTTCCAGAACGCTTTTATAGTCTCCATCAAGTACTACTATACTATTATTAAACTCAGGGAATCTAGCCTTAATTAGATTCGCATAATTTCCGCAACCTAAACTAACATTTTGGGATTTCACCTTATCAGCAAGGCTCTTGTTTTTTATAATATTATTGAAAAATATTTTACCTTCATTGTCTTCAAAATACAAATTTACTCTTTTAGGTTTAGTTGTGGTCAAAGCCTCATGATTTAAGTCTGCTAAGACACTCTGAAGGTCTAATTTGTCTTGTAAAACCCTTATTTTAGGGATAGAGTTATCTAAATATACAAACTCTGTAAAATGTTTAAAAAATGATGTTTTTCTTGAAAATATATAGTTTAAAATATCAGAAGAATGAGTTGTAAATATTATCTGTAAATCTAAATCTTTTGCCTGATTAAGCAGTAAATCCAACAAATTTTTCTGAGCAGCAGGATAAAGTGTTGCATCAATTTCATCAATTAATATTACTCCACCTGAATATGCGTCATCAATATCTTTCAATTTTCTAAATGAAATTAGTGCTAGAATTATTTGACCAATATTATCTTGACCTGCAGATACTCCATAAGAATCATATGTATCTGTAATAGGGGTATAATTATCTTTATTTGTTGATTTTGCATGCTCAGGTTTAACATTAATACTTGTGGCAAAAATCTGTTGATAAAGTGAATTAAATGCATGTTTTTCCGTATCTGTCAAATTATCTTCTGTGTTAAATTTAACAGAACTTTCTTTTTCTTCAGCTAGGGGTATTAATCTTTTTAAACCAAAGTACTGTACTGGTTTTTCAATTTTACCTTTATCAGTTGTTCTTTCACCAACATCTATTCTAAATCTTTTTTTTCCTTTTTCTGTTGTTTCTCTAGATACTGCTTTTTTTGTTGTTTTATCTTTGAAAAGAATAGAGTATTTATGGGTTCCACCCAAGTCATATTTGTCTGAAAACCTGAATATCTCTGAAAATTGTGTTTCAAAAGGTCTATTATAAATTGTATTATGTTTTTTGTAAGTAAAAACATGGCCAATAAGTCCTAGTAAAGAGGTTTTTCCTGTACCATTACAACCAGAAATAATCGTAATATGCTTTCCAAGTTTAAATTCAACATTTTCCAAATGTCTGAATTTTTCAACAATTACCTTATCAATACATTTACCTGCCATTTTATTTTATTTTATTATCGCCAACACGCGTATATCATCATTAATGATATATCTACTATTGCTATAAGTGTTTATTTTTAAAATTCATTCCCCAAACATACAAAAAATAAAACAGATTCCCGCAAAAGTGGTAAACTGTTTTATATTGCCTACTCTATTTTAGCTTTTCGGCTTGCGCTTTTTAGAAGCCCCACCCAGCCTCCCCAAAGGGGAGGAGAAGTCCCCCTTTGGGGGATTAGGGGGCTGTTTATTTTATTTTACTCCGTTTTTCTAATTTCCACATCCAGCCTAACGCCTTTGCTTTCATAAATTCTTATTTTTTTGTCGAGCCTGTCGCAATCGGGGCTTTCAAATCTTACTATTACCATACCGGGCTCAATACTTTTGCATCGGTAGTTGCCTTTGTTGCCTGTTTGCACTTGTAGTACTATTACTTCTTTGCCGTCAACTATTCTAATAATAGTAACTGCACCTTCTAGTACAGGCAATTTTGTATCTTCGTAAAGCACTGTTCCGTATACTGAAAGATGGTCGGTTTGGCTATCGTCAATTTCGCGTAATCTAAAATATTTATCATAGGCTACTACCTGCGTTTTTTGGTACTGCAACATATCGTTGTCAATACTTTCGCTTAATAGTGTAAGAATTTCTGTTATAGTTTCTTTTATTTTTTCTGTTGCTATTTTTACTTCTTTACGCATTTCGGCGGGCAATGCCAACAGATTGTTAAAAGCTATGGTGTTTGCTTCTAATGCTTTTGTATCATTTTCGGCAACTCCGTAGGGTTTTAATTCATCTTTATATTTGTTTAAACAATCGCTTACAAGTTGTGAGTAGCTAACAACATCAACATCTTTTGAGTATTTAATATCTGATGTTGACGAATCAAATTTCTCGAAAAGTTCTTTGTTGTTATTGTCGCTTGCAAACGAACGTACTGCTCCTGTGAGTGTAAAATTTTCTTTTGCAAGTCCGGCTTTTGCTTTATTTTTATCTTTTGTTATTCCTTTAAAATCGGTTTCTTGAATTTTTTTAGCTTTTACCAGATAATTGTAAAGAGATTGTAAATCTTCGTAGTGTTTTTTTAATACCGGATTGTCCTTAATTAAATCGGGATTGTCTTTGAAAAATTTTAAAATTTCAATTAACATTTTCTGTACTGCATTTTGATAATCATACATAATAATTAGTTTTTTTAAGTTAATAATTAATTAATAATTTGCCTATATTGTAGTATTTCAGCCTATTAGTGCTTGATAGCTTACCTTAATCAAGCATTTGCTTGTCCTCATCGGGCATTTGGAAGACCTAAGCGGACATTTGGAAGTCCTAAGCGGGCATTTGGAAGTCCTAAGCGGACATTTGGAAGTCCTAAGCGGGCATTTGGAAGTCCTAAGCGGGCATTTGGAAGACCTAAGC
>Ga0307990_1003482_pt1 | contig 12007 bp, 6 predicted proteins | sample EllFjometagen129_FD_203168 | JGI IMG/M metagenome (GOLD analysis project Ga0307990, IMG submission 203168) | Marine microbial communities from Ellis Fjord, Antarctic Ocean - #129 | ecosystem: Environmental > Aquatic > Marine > Unclassified | place: Southern Ocean | collected 2014-10-08
AAAGGAACTTGCGAAGCATCTTAATGAGACAGAGACAATCTATCCTGGATCAAATTTACGTATGCGTTACGAATTGGTGTCAGGCTAAATCCGTGAGGTAAGGAAGTCTGAATGTATAGAAGATCGAGCAATGCTTTTTCAGGGGTGGCGATAAAACAGCTCTGATCATCAACTTCGAGCTGTGTATATCCCCAGAAAAGAGGCGCTTTGATATGACGAAAGACAAAACGTCCTAAGGGAGATTGAATCTGCCATGGACGACCTGTTGTAATGGCAACGGTGCTGGGAACATATTCAGGGATCATCCCGTAAAAGCCAAGGGCCGATTGCAGCGAGATATAGGATGAGGGGCGCAGAATTGAGCTGATGGCGAAGGGGGTTGGGCGAATCTTAATATAGGGTGGCGCTAGCGAGTAAACACTCTTTGTTACCCTGACCACCTTTTCCGCCTTTTCCCATCGGTCCAGTTGAAGGCGTACCTGCGGCAATGTGTTTCCAGCACTCAAATAAGATGTTTGAAAACAGGGAAGGCTGCTGGTTAACGTAACTAATTTACTAAATTTAATGACGCTAAAATATCAAATATGATAAGCTGGCGCAATTAAAATCATCACTTAGCAGTTATTGACCGCGAATCTGTTGCGCTATCGTGAAAATGTGATAAAAGGCCGGAAGTATAAGATTTAGAACTTCTTACCTTCTTTCCAGAGGCACTCGATCTTGCGATCCTCGAAGCCGCCGGCACCGAACAGAACGACGGGGCGCGGATCGGAGCGGAACGGTTCGTAGTAGCGCTTCTCCTCAATCTGGGCGAGAGCGTCGGAGGCCCTGCAAAACTGGTAAACGTTCGGCCACGAGACCTCCTGCCATTGTCCACCCAGCGACTCTCCGTAGGTTGAGGCAGGTTCCCGCCCGACGTGATACGAAACACGCGCGGCCGCCAGCAGGTCACCCTCGTAAGTGGCATCCACAAATATCGCCGCCTTGAAGGTCTCTCCCGTCTCCATAGTGGCAGACACCAATCGTCCATCCTTGACCACGACCGACTCCAGGCAGCGCTCGAAATAAACCGGCACCTCCGCCTCGGCGAGCATCTTCAGGAATAGCAATTCGGCTTTCGAGGAACGGAAATCCTTGATGCGCCCGATCTGAGTGTAAAATCCCAGTGCCAAACCGTCGATTGAGTTCTTCTTTCCGACATCGGTCGCTGTCAATCCATCAGAGGTCAATCCCCCCACAAGCCGATTGAAGGACAGCAAGGCCACCTTCTTCCCCCCTCGTGCAGCTTGGATCGCCGCGGTCACCCCGGCAGGCGTGCCTCCGTAGACAACGACATCGCATTCGATAAGCTTCGCCTTCTCAGGTTTCACTTCTCGGTAGTAATGTGGCACATTAGCTTCGGGGTCACCCCGAAGCCGCAAACGTATACTTCAAGAATAAATAACCTGGTGCGCTATCGATCATGAAATCAACCTTGCCGTCGGCCGGCACTTTTACGGTTCGCGATGTGTGTGTTTGCAGATTACTGACCTCAATCGTTTTACCGGCCAGGAACTTGAGGCCGATGGAGGCTTGGGTCTGATTATTATTGATTTGTCGAAAAATGGTCAGATACCCGGTGCGGCTATTCGGATCGTGATTTTGAAAACCACTCCAACTTTCGTTATCCGGTTTGTCGCCGATAGGAAAGACATAGCCTTCGAACATGGCATTTCGGTGTTGCTTGTACAAACTGATTAAAGGCCGCAAAATGTCTCTGGCAGCTTTATTGTAGTAGCGTGTTTCCTGGAAAAAGATGGGCGAGCCCATCAGGGTTTGCGTCAGGAGATAGTCGTGTCCGTGCAAATAGGCGTCTGAAACGTCGGTCCTGGTCAGTTCGGCATTCTGAATGGTAATCTGAAATTTGTTCAGATTGGTATAATCCGCGAGTTGCCAGGCGTCACGCAGGACGAGATAGGGTTTGTAGACCACGTTCTTTGGCCACTTGGGCTTACGGTTGGCCAGATAGATGTTCCCGTATTCACGCCCATAGAAATAGCCCACGCGAGGGTTACGCTCGGTGACATCCCAGTTGATACGCACCTTATGGTCACTGTGGCGTATCAGTTTTCGCGCGAGTTGCATCAGATGTTCAACTTCCCCCATGGTGGACAGGTGCGCATAGTCCAGTTTATAATACCTGAAATCCCCGTGTTCATAATTCCATATCAAATCCTCTTCAGTGATAGCAACAGCCGCCCAAAGACCCAGCTTGACGCCCTTTTGTTTTGCATGCTGCCGGACCTTGTCCCAGCCGTCAGGATAGACCGGATAGCGGTCTGATTTATATTGGGAATAGATTGCATCATCGGGTTTCAATTCAAAGTACTTGATCGGGCGCCAATTCTTGAAATCATGCCCCTGCCAGCCGTCATCAATCTGCTGAATATCAATACCCAAGTCCGCCTGGCTGTCGATTTCCGCCAGAATATTATCTTCGCGTGCCTGTATGCGTGAGGCGCGCATGCCTTCACCGGATCCCCAGGTGTTGGCCAGGACATAGATGTCACGTTCAGGGTCCACCGGATAACGCAAGCGGTCGTAGACCTTCAGCGCCAAGGCCATTTCGTCATCACCTCCTTTGTAAAGCACCATCCAGGTGGCCCAGCAGTCCCGATAGCGATCCGCGCTAAGATCTTTGGCATACCAGCCTGTTCCGGTGTTACGCAAGCCCAGCGAATCCCAAGCAAAACGTCCGGTGTTGGCGCCCAGATTTGGCGTGTTGGCGCATTTATGCGACTCCTTAAGCATCATCAATCCACTCAATTTGCCGCGCACCGCAACGATGCTGGCCCAATCAACCTGACCCTCCTGCGGGCAGTCCGCCTGTATCTCGTGCCTGAGGATTTCCTGATCTTTCGTGTTACGATTCTGTGTGCCTGCGTAGTAAGCAATGCTGTCCAAACGGCGATTTTGTAATTTGATCGGTAGCGAATCGGTGACACCTTCGTCCTCTGAATCCCGCGATGCATTGGCAGGAGATTTACGAATCAGCTTGGCGCGACACTGAGTCCGCAGACCCTCAGATTCGGGATAGGCCCAAATCACATATTGTATGAGAAGATTACCGGCTTCGTATTCAAACGTCGCCACCACCTTTAAGTGATCCGACGTGAACCCCTGGTCGTTCGACTCGTTTGCCGTTAAGGAGAGTAGCCGCGCGTCACCCGCCATTCCAGGAAACTGCCAGTCGCAGTGGTATTTTGTTTGAGTATCGGCACACTCACTTCCCCCGCGCAGATCCTTCAAACCAACGGTTCGCAACCCCCGCTCAGTCAATTCCCAGCTTCGTTGTATTTTTCCGGTGGAAACCCGCAGCAGCTTCCCGGTCGTTTCAGCCCGCGCGCCCTTAAAGGACTGATTCAGTGAGGGCAATTCAAGCACCGCTTGGACTTTTGAGCGCAAGGAGTTCCCGTCAGGACCCGCGATCACCGCCGTGGCCAAGCCCAACGATAGCCAGAGTCCCATGATTTGCAAAAACCGGCGCTTGTTAAAAATCATATCATTCATTAGAAGTCTTTCCTTTTATTTCCTTGTTCAAATGCATGAAGGTAATATATCAAAATCTAAATGAAATCAAAACGATGAATTGTGAATTTGGAACTACGACCCCGATCTAACCTGGTTGCTTGGTGCTTGGATCGTTTAACGTTATGGGCCAGAGGAGCCAGATGTTTTTACTGATTGCTATCGATTCACTCGATTTTTTCGATTCACTCGATTCACTCGCCCCGGAGCCCAGAAGCTGAGGAGTTTGGGAACTTGAGAACTTGAGAACTTGAGCATCCACCTCGTAGCGGTGGACATACTTTGCTTGATTCAGTACGTCCACCGCTATGAGGTGGATGCCAGCGTTAAGGCACAAAACTACGCTCAGTTGACAGTGGTCGATTGGAGAGCCGCTTCCTCTTCGTCCCGCACGCGGGACTACGGCGTGACATGTCGCTCCTTGCCGAGCCAGTCTTCGTCTAAAGGCTACGCCCTGATAAACTGGGGCTCAGCGTTCCCAGGAGCTTAGCAACCTTTTTCGTGACTTTCGTGGTTAAAAAAGTTAATTGCCTAACTATGCGTGACCGCAATCCACCACTTCGATGAGTTTTACAGCGTCCTGAATTACGGATATACACCATCTGCACTACTGGCACTATCGACATCACTGGCGCATTTTCCAGGAGAGCTCAACCTGCAAAGAAGCCGAACTGGCCAACATGATTTTGCTATTGATGACACCCTTCGTGAAACCATTGAGTTCATACATGACTCCCACGCCGCGCTAACTCCCGTTGTCGGAATATACTGCTCCGGTGTTGTAAAGTCGCCTTCGCCGCATCTTCTAATTTGATTCGAAGATGCCTCATCACTCCACCCTCCTCATTAGCATACTCAGAGCATACCACCCTTTCTCCACAAATTCCACTAAATAATGCCTGGTACCATCAAACCGAACCGGCTGGCTCCCTCTCAATTCTTAATTTATCGCTATCAGTCAGCGTAGAAAAACCGGCTGGAACGTCTGTGTCACGCTCTTATTGGCTTTCAGCGTTACGACCGCGTTCTTCAACTCTTCACCCATCTTGACCGAAACCTTGACCTTCTGCGCTTTTGGTGAACGTAAGGTTACCTTCACTCTGTCCGCTGACCAGGTAAGCTCCTCGATTGTAACCTGCCCGCGACACAGCGCGCCCTTAAGCGTACCAGATTCCAGACGCTCAGGGAGCGCAGACAATAGAGTAATCTCGCCCGGTTGTGATTGAACGAGCATTTCGATCATCAGAGCAGGTAAACCGCCGGAGATGTCTGCATTGAATATGCATGGACCATCCGGCCGAGCATTGTGGGACGAAGCGAAGGTCGGATAGTAGAAAACAGTCGCCAGGTGATCCAGCACTTTGTCCACTGTTTCTGCATCACCCAGTGAAGCCGCAGCCCAGCCGATCTGTGCTGTGCCGAAAGCCATTACGCCACTGTTTTTATTTCCGCAACGTGCGGCGGTCTTATCACGCACCGCTTTCTTAGCAGCTTTCATCAATTCCGGGCTATTCGCTATTTCGAAATCAAGACCGAACCACATCGGCAGAAAGTATGAACAATGCCGGTGACCGAGGTTGTCGCGCATGCGCGGATCAATCCATTCTGCCAGCCGACCCTCAGCGACCCGGTACTTCGGCATCTTCATCAACATCTCTTTCCACAGGGTTACCTTTTTCTTTTCGATGCCCAGTTCTGTGCAGATGCTGATCAGGCTACGGAACAGTTGTTTGGCTGCAGCAACATCCATAGTCGTATTCATGGCCGCCCCACCGGTCTCGGGTGAGTATCCGGGGATGAACTCGTAGGTCCCATTCGCGTCTTCGATCAGAAAATCCTCGAAGAAGAGCGAGGCTTCCTTCATCCATGGCAGAGCATGGTTTTTCAGGAATTCATCGTCTCCTGTATAGAGATAGTAATCGTAGAAGGAACGGGCCGCCCAGGCCGCACCGGCGACCCAGAACTCGTGAGGAAAATGGTAATTATAGTGTTGGGCATAGCCATCAATATGTGTACGTGATGCGAGCATGATCCCACGTGCGCCATAAAGTTGTTTTGCGTTAGCGCGATAATGATCCATCAATGACTCCAGGTATCCGGTGTATACCAGCAGCAGTTCCGGCATATTGCCATTTAGCATGTTACCGATAGCCGAAGGCACGTTACCGTTTTGTGTAAAGTCACCCCGCCACGGAATATTGCCGCTCCCGGCCCAGATGCCCTGGAGATTCGGTGGCCAGTCGCCCGTACTGGAAATGATCTCGTAGCGGCCTGCATCAAATACCCGTTCCAGCAGGGCAAATGTCGAATCCTTCTTATGAATCTTCTCCCAAAGCTTTTCTGCTGGCATTTCACGTTCAGCCTTGTCGCCACAGAGATCCAGGCTGACACGGTTGAAAAGTCCGCCGTGGATCTTCACATGACGGTCGAGCATCTTGTCGAAGTCTGCTCCTGTAAACCCGGTCAACTCCTTCTTCATCGCCTTGATTTGCGATGCACCATAATCTTTCAACGGCTGAATGCGCAGGAAAACTGTCAGCGACGTTGCATCAGCAACAATGATCGTGTCCTTTACCGGAGTCTGCTTGCCATCCGTGACCAACCGGGCAAGCACCTCGTAACCGCCTTCAGTCAATGTGTAGCCGAAGCGACAACTTAACCATCCACCTTCAGCAGCAGGTTGTTGGATGTCCTTAAGTCTGCCGCCGAAGCTGTGTCCGCCCTGCCTGAGCTGAATACTGCCGTTCAACTTTTTCCCACCATCTGCCTTGATTTGAAGAACCAGCACATTATCCGCACGGCTCATGAACGCGCGCTGTTCATAATGCGTACCCGCATCCATCCACTGTATCCTGGCCAGGCCCGTGGCATAATCCAATGAACGTCGGAATGCGTCTGTTGCGCTGGCACCATCCACTTTGATCTGGAGGTTGGCAGCATTTACAAATGGATCGGTCCATATCATGTTCTTGATTTTGGTCAATTCCTTTGTCTTATCCCATGCCAGCGAAGAGGCTTTCCCTGCTTCGCCGCTACGAATGAGACGCCGGAACTCCGGCAGGAACTTGCTGAGTTCGGGGGGTGGTGCGGCCACGTGATCCGGAATCACTACTCGTTCATGAGTCAGGCTCAATGTCCAATCACCGGGCTTTCCGTGAATCACGCCACCCATGCGGCCATTGCCGATCAGCAGGCCTTCCTCCCATCGCGGTGCCGGTCGCAGAGAATAGATTCCGCGTTCCGGTATATCATTTTCGATCCTACCATCAACGGATGGACTTTTCTCTCCGGCCTCAGTCATTAAGCTGAACGCCAACATCAATGCGGTAAAAATAACGTAATTGCTAATGTTTCTCGTTTTCATTACATCCTTTATAGAATTTCAAAATTGCAACTATTCAGGTAGGCCAGCGTGGTGCTACAATTTAATTAAACGTTTCATTGACAGCCTCCAGGCTGGCTCCAAGGAGCTGCACCGCGATTGGATTAAGTTCTTCCTCCGTACCCTGAATATGGAACGTCCGCTGCACATGCTGCAGGGTTTCGCCGGGCTTGAGGGCGGCGGCGGGCGAAGAGGTCTCAAGTTCGTAGAACGGTCCGAGCGGCGGCTTGCCCGGTTCAGGCGAGCCGTCGTTGTAGGAGTTGAGCACGTCACCCGCATAGGGCTCTTTCTGGAGTTCCCACATGGAATTAACGAAGCCGTTGGGCGCGTCCTGCACATTATAGGTAACGATGTTGAGCACCTGACCGGCGGCATCGTAGCTCCCGGCAATGCCTTTCGAGCGTTGCGGGCTGATGCCGATCTTGCTGCGTCGCGTGCCATCGCCCTTGAAAAACAGGATGTCCTCTTTAACTGCTAGGTATTCCGGCGGTACGGCACCAAAATAGGTATCGTTCACCGCTGGACCGAGATCGGTATCCGCCCCTGCTTTAAACGGAATCACGATCGTCGTTTCGGGCGAAGGATTGTACATGCCGAGCATCCAGATCGAAAGCAGGCCGGTTTCGGGTTTCCAGGCATTGGAACCCGTGTTGGTGATCCGGTTGTCCGTTTCGTAACCCACCATGCGCAGACCTTTTCCGAGTTCAACGCCAAGCATTTTGGAGGCCTCTTTTTTGCCCAGCACAGTAACGGTTCGTTCGATGCCGACCTTGAATTTTGTACCGCTATAGTTGATCAGATCTGTGTCGTGTTTAAAGGTTGCAGAGTCTTTGGTTTGCGAAACCATTTTAAACGCCTCGGTGTCGATCACCGGCGGGGTCGTCCAATCGGAAAATTCAAATTTTTTGTCCGGCTTGAAAAACAGAGCATATTGTCCGCCTTCCGGGCCGAGCCAGAAGCGCTCTTCCCCGCCAAAGATATAAATGTGCTCTTCGAGCGTGCCCTTCTTTTCTTCATCCGAGAGGAAGCCCTTTTCAATTACTGGCCGGTTGATCCAGCCGAAGCTGGGGCCAGACTCGTGGTCAAAGGTGCTGGTCATCACCCGCCCCTGCCAGGCGGGCGCTACCGCGACCGCGGCATCACCTTTTTTCAAAACCACCAGATCGGTGTGTTTCTGCATGAACACTTCATCCTGCACGAAGGCTCCGGGTTCGGATGGAGTGGTAAAGTTTTGGCACCCGGTCTGCGACAGCAGAGCCAGCAACACACACGAAACGGAGGGAAACAACGTTTTAATTTTCATCAGACAATCTCCTTTTTGATCTTTATACTCTTACGGTCATCTTGCGCTAACACAATTAGGGTGCAACGGTACAATCAAAGCGATTGATACACGGCAGGAATCCTTTGGCTCTACCAATCTCGACACCCCATGCCGGAACATCGCCTTCGCCACTCTGCGAAAACGCCTCGGGGCGATACGCCCCGCCCGCCCAGGGCCCATGTACCACACCGTGAGTTTTTGAAAAATGCACTCCATCAGGGGCATACAGAATCGATTTAGTGATCTCTTTTGGCCCTGTGGTTCCAATCATCGCCGCGATACCTGTACCCTGCGGCCAAACCAATACTTCGTGATTGCCGGGAATCACCGGATTTGCCTCATGCCTCACGTAAGGTCCCTGCGGATGATCCGCGATCGCCAGACCCATTTGGGTCTGTCCGGGGCTCTTCCCCAATTGCCGCCCCTTGTAATAAAACCAGTATTTTCCTTCGCGCACAATCAAGCAGGCATCATCAACCAGATGACTGTCAAACTGATTGGGGTCGTCGCTATTACTCAACGCAGGGTTGGAGGCGAGACGATCCCAAGGTCCATCAGGCGAATCGGAAACCGCGATTCCAATTTTTGAATCCGGGTTGTAGCCCTTTCCATACTTTCTCGAGACTCCGGTGTAGAACAACCAGTAGCGACTCTCGGCGACCAGGATATTCGGAGTGAAGACACTCTCTCCCTCCCAGCTTCCAGCCTTGCCTTTTGCAAGCGCCATCCCCTTCTCCGTCCAGTCGTGGCCGTCAGGCGATATGGCATACCAGAGGGTCGCATCGTAGCCGGGATAAATCGTCCCCTTTGAATACCAGACGTAATAGAGATCGCCGACCTTGATGATATCACTCGGGTCACGACGCATGACACCCTTCTCCGCCCCAATGCCCGTCAGCGCCGAATGCGACACGGTGACCGTTCCAAAGGCGTTCTGCGCAGGGGCGGCGACCGGAGCCGGCGATTGTGCTTTCGGCGTAGCCCCTGCCCGGAAATAATCAAACGTGATGTGTCCCCATCCGTCTTTATTGTTGTCAACAATCTTCAAGTAAAGCTCCTGACCCACCCGCTCCGGAAGGTTCCAGATCACGCGCTTCATGACATGAGACCGTGCGCCGGTCGCGCGCTTGACCTCTTTGCCGTCCGCCGTACAAAGTGCCACGTAAACCCCTGTATCTCCGCCGCCGATCAGAAAGCTGACTTCGGGTAACGTCAGAGTGAACGGTTCCGAGCGCAGCTCGCCCACACAGGAATCGCTGATACCCTGCGACGCTTCCAGCGTCGAGAGATGCCACCCGCCCTGTCGATGATATGCCGCGCCTTGGCGAGACCGGGCGCGATCCGTTACAACGTTACCGAAATCGCCGGAAACCATCGTCCATCCGGTCAAATCGCCACTCTCAAAATCAAATAAAGCCGGCTGGTCACCGGTCGGAACCTGCGCTGCAGGGTTCTTCTTTTTCTTTGTATTATGTGCCCTCGCGCCCGCCGGAGCTGATCGTTTCGTTTTCGGTCGGTAGGATTTCAGCAACGCCGCCATCTCTTTCACCACTTCAGGGTACTCACGATAAAGGTTTTTCGTCTGCCTCAGATCATTCTCAAGATTGTAAAGCTGACCCATTGGCACGTCCTTCTTGATTTTGCCATTCTCAATGTCGCTGTTCACGTTTCCAACAAAGGAAATACATTTCGGCCCGCCAGCAGCATGTACGCCCGGCCCGCCGTTAAAACCTCCGGCCCCTTGCTTCGGAATATACACCCACTTGCCTTTACGAAGGGAAAGATGGGTGGGCTTAAAGGGAGAAAGAACCAGGATCTCACGTAAGGGCGATTCCGGTTCACCAAGCAGTGCCGGAAGCACATTAATACTGTCAGCCAACTGCTTTTTTTCCACCGTCTGCCCCGTCAGTGCGGCAAAGGTGGCCAGCATGTCCACCCCGCTGATCAATTGATCGGACACCGTGTTCGGCTTAATTTTCCCCGGCCACTTGGCAACAAACGGCACACGATGGCCGCCTTCCCAGACCCCGAATTTGAATCCAAGGAGATTGCCGTTCTGTTTGTGACCGGCTTTGAAGGCGTTCTGGCCGACGATATTGAACATGCCGCCGTTATCGCTGGTCACAATCACCAGCGTGTTGTCGGCCAAACCATTCTTCTCTAGACATTTTATCACTTCGCCGACTATCCAATCAAACTCCTGAACAAAATCACCATAGAGTCCGCACTGGCTGGATCCTTTAAACTGCGGCGAAGGGGTGAACGGGTGATGAATATTCGTCGTCGGAAAATAGAGAAAAAACGGCTTCCCTTTATTCTCACCGATCCATTTGACCGCATTCGCTGCCAACAGGGGACCCGTTTTTTCGTCGTCGTAGATCGCGTGAGCCTTCTTGGCTCCCCCCACCCTGTTGGCTGTTTTCCTGCCGGCTTCCGGCGGATAGGTCGTCGTTTTCGAATAAGGCTTCTTGAAGGTGATGGGATCGTTCGGGTCATAACCGACGATGGTGTCATTCTCGACATAGACAAACGGGTAGCCGCTGTTCACCTTAGGAACGCCGAAATAATAGTCGAACCCGAGTTCCAGCGGCCCCGGACGCAAAGGCTTGTTCCAATCAGTCTTTCCTTTTCCAAAGCCGAGATGCCATTTTCCGAACGCCGCCGTGGCATAGCCTTTGTTTTTGAATAGCTGGCCCAAGGTCAGTTTGTCCGTAGAAATCATCAGCGACTGGAAATGATCGCAGGGGCCCCAATACCCTTTTCCTCCGTTCCCCCTCGAGGGATACTCTCCCGTCAACAGACCATATCGCGACGGCGAGCAGACGGCGGATGCCGAATGGGCATCGGTAAACCGGCGACCTTCGCGGGCCAGCTTGTCGATATTCGGCGTCTGCAGTTTTGTCGCGCCATAACAGCCCACATCACCATAGCCGAGATCATCGGCAAGAATTAAAACCACGTTGGGCCTGTCCTGCCTGTCCGCCGTAGCTTTCCTGCCCTCCGAAGCTTTAGCGTAGGTGGGAGCTTCTCGAGACGACATATTGTCCGATGCGAAGGCCGTGCTTAGCACGAAGAACAGTAGATAGGTAACGGCGTTAAGCGTCTGTTTCATTAGTTTCATAGATCTCTTCCTGGTTATTGTTTTGAAAGGGGTTTGGGATTCTGAGGTCTGCATCGGGGTCGTGTTACGACATTGGACATTGAGTCTTTTCATACGGTTTTCTCCAACTCTGATACAGCCTTTTCATACAACTCTTTCAACTCGTTATCAACCATCATCCGTTTATTTATCCGGGCAACCGCCTTACTTACCGCATCAAACGTCATGCCCGTTTTTTCACCGAGTTCACGCATGGTCAACCCGCAATATGCGCGAGCAATGGATAAAACAGGATTATATTGTACCGTGCAATCATCCCGGCCAACAGCTCAATAAAATGCTCATGGTCACACTCGTTCTTAAATATCGTCCGGCGACCTAATCCACGGGTTGTGATGTGATACCAGCCACCGGGCACATGATGTCTCAACTGTCTCGGCATAGAATTAATTTAACAAAGAACGGCATCAGCAGCAAGGCCCAATGTTCAATGTCGTAACACGACCCCAGGGATATTTCATCTGGAATGAATATGGCAACCCTAACCCGCCATGGCGGCTTAATTGTCAAAGAAGGATGTTCGGTGTGCCTGAAAGCCATTCAGTCAGGCACCGGTTTTACCCATCTCTGCTAT
>Ga0307990_1003483_pt1 | contig 12006 bp, 9 predicted proteins | sample EllFjometagen129_FD_203168 | JGI IMG/M metagenome (GOLD analysis project Ga0307990, IMG submission 203168) | Marine microbial communities from Ellis Fjord, Antarctic Ocean - #129 | ecosystem: Environmental > Aquatic > Marine > Unclassified | place: Southern Ocean | collected 2014-10-08
GGTGGTAAAAACTCTTTGGCGGTTAATCGTCCAATTTCAGCCCGCTTTGCTGTCCAGATTGCCGAGAAGAAGTCATTCTGAAAACGCACATCCGAGAAGAACCAGTTTTAACCGCAAATTAACGCGAATAAACGCAAATCTGTAAGGCGGGGTTCGAAACCCCGCCTTTTTTTTTACCACAGATTCACATGGCGCAGCAGAGCCGTAACTAAAGAGTTTTTACAAGATGACGGACAACATGATGATTATTTCGAATCCAATCTCATCATCTTGCTGTCAATTATCTTGCGACAACATCCCTGTTTAGTTTTTGGCAAGCATTTGCAAAAGGAAACGCGCAAAAACAAGAAAATTCCGGATAGGAGTACGAATTAGCCCACCTCCGCCGGAGGGGTGGCCACCGGCGGGAGTGGGTTTCCCAATGATTGGAAAATTGACGGCGCATCCGCCGAACGCAATCATCCGTCATCGCTAAAGCTCTGAGGGACAAATTACCCGTACCTACAGTTCCCGATATTTGAACTCACAGCGACGCGAACTACTGAATGCTATAAAAATTTGCCGTTAGAAAAAACAAATAAAAATCTTTACTTCAAACAGAATGCCTGATAAGAATACTTGTCCGTTAAATTTGATCTCATAAACGGTTGAATGCCGCCAACAACAGAGGACCAAATGAAAAACATAAAGATAACGACCTTTCTTCTTTTACTGGGAACCTTCAGTGCCTCCGCCGATATTTGGAGAATCGAGGACGACAGCCGAATCAGTTCCTATTCCAGCATCGAAGATTTTACAAATGACAATCAAAGTTACGATGCCGCAGGACCCGCCACCTATGCAGATGATGGCTGGTTCCAGCTGAACGGCATAATCTACAGATCTGCTGACGATGGAAATATTTACTCGTATAACTCCATCAACAGTTTTCTTAACGACACGTCGACTCAGCTAACCACCAGCGGTGCCTTTGAAAACCGAGAGTTCTTTGTCTTCAACACCCTAATTTACAGTGTAGATATGGGAAGTGGAAAATTCTACAGCTACAACAGCATTTCGGACCTGACCGGCAACAACATCGCCTCATCTTGGCTGACTGCAGGGCCCTATGCCAAAGATGGTTTCTTTGCCACAGACGATGCGATCTATCGCGTCAAAGATGCGGAGGGGAGACTGCTTAAATACTCAACGATTGAAGACTATCTAGCCAACGCGAACATGACAAATCTGGGGATCCCCGATGCCGACTTCGCACTCGATGCATTTTTCGTGATCCCCGAACCGGCAACTCAAGGCCTGCTTGCCGCCGCGGGCTTAAGCATCCTCGCCTGTTGCCGTCTCAGCCGCCATCTCAACCGCCGTCTTGATTCCTAAAGCTGACATTAAATCACAAAACATACGAAAAGCGGGGCCACACGGCTCCGTCTTTTTTGTTGAGATTTTTAACCACGCTGAAAGCGAAGCGATAAATAATTTTCGATAGAAAATAATGACCGCAGGGAATGGTTCATCCACACGAATCCACACGAATGGACACGAATTGAATTCCCTCCGCCGGAGGGGTAGCCAAAGGCCGGGGTGGGTTTCTAATGTCTGGAAAAATATAACACTTTCGCAAGTGTGATATTTAGAATCTTCCAAGGTTTGGGAAGCAGGACAGCCATCTTGGCTGTCTACAGAGAATCAGGTTCCAATGCTTGGGAAATTTTCAGACAGGACCGCCAGATCAACAGGATATTTTTCCAAAGTTCGGAAAATGCAGGGTCGACTCTGCAAGCCGATTTCCAATGCTTGGAAATTTTACAAAATCATTGACGGCAGAATGATTCCGGCAGCCGCAGCTTTTCCAACGGTTTGAAGATTTTTCACCAAAGAGGTCTCAAAAGCTCAGAAGGTTTCCTTCTGTGTGGAAAACTAAAAATGAGGAAACAAGCGAACTGATACTTGCGTCGATTGAAGCCGACAACTTATTCAGGTCTGCTTCCTTGTTTTTATAAAAATTTGTTTACTATCGCGAGAACGATAGGAAAGACGATAAATAGCCCAATAAAAAATCCAATTGTGCCGCCGCCGCCTGAATTCTTATCACCATCGATCTTTTTTTCAATATATGACCCACCCATTGCGCAGGCTGTTACAGTAATACCCAGTGATAGAAATCCTATTATTACGCCTTTCAGGCGGGCAGAGAAGTCACCATTTCCGATGGACGATATAAAAGCCACAAAAACAAATAGACCAATGAGAAGTGCGCCCCCAAACAGATTATCTTTCGTTGTAGGCTCCTAGCTTATCCGAAGGTATCAGTCCTATGAATTAATGTTTTTGCTATCTCTGCGCCTTTTTGAGGCGATCTAAATCCTGTCGATCCTGTTATCCCGTCAAAAAATACCCCTACGCCGCCTTACCGATGAGGTCGGATTCGTATTCGGGGAACATGATGATGGCGGGATGGACGCCGAAGGCTTTGGCCAACTGCTCGGCGCGTTTTTTGCCAATGTCAATCCGGTCGTTTTCGAGGGAACTGATGTTTTTGGCGTGAAGCCCCGATTTTTCGGCCAGCTGCTCCTGCGTCCAGCCTTTCAGCTCGCGCAACATACGAATCACTTCGCCGGTGGTCAGCGTTGCGTGCTGAGTCGCCGGGACAAATTCATTTTCTGTTTTACCACTCATAACTCACCTCAATATTTGTGCGCGTTGATGTCGATCACACTGACGGTCACAATCTCTTTTTCCACTTTACAAATCACCCGGCACTGAAGACTCAGTCGTGATGACCTCTGTCCCACGCGATCTCCTTTTAACTTCTCGTCATGGAACCCCGGAAACTCTCGCAGTTTGTCCGGGCCGTGCCGAAAGACGATGTCTTTCCAAAGTTCGTACTTTTTGACCACCCGCGCCGGAAGCTTCGTACACGTCCTCGCAATACTCCGGTGTTCAAGAATGTTCCACATAATTGAAATTGATACCTTATTGTTTTCAATTAGTCAACCCGCCTTTATTTTTCTCAACGCAAAGGCCGCTGAGTCCCGCAAAGCTCTTGGCGACCCTCTGCCCCCTCCGCGTCTTTGCGTTAAACCTTCCAATGGTTAGAAATTTAGCAGAACCATTAATTATCAAAAAATCGTTTTTTAGACCGATCCTTTTCCAATGCCTAGAAAGAGGGACTCCGCCATATGCGATGAAGTCATAACCAAAGCAAATGGAACCTGCGGTAGCGATCCCCCCGAACTCCAAAAAGAATTCTCTCGAATAGACATTCGATGTTGTTTGTGAGAGTCTGTTCAAGTGAAAAGACGATCAGTTAAACTACTTATTTTTACGCTTTCTTTCGCTGTTCTGGCCGCTGCGGCGCTGTTCTTTTATATTGCGATGCTACCCAACGCAGTCCAACACAGCATTCAAACCCAGTTGGCGGAAATCGGGCTGTCGGATTCGACACTAGACGTCCGCAATTGTTCCTGGCGCAGCGCGGAGTTTGACAATGTCTGCCTAGACGACGGTCGTTGCGTAGAGATCAGTGCCGTGTCCACCCGTTATTCCCCGCGTTCGCTGCTACAGGGGAAGGTGAAAGAAATGAAAATCACCGGGGGCCGGGTGCGGATGCGCATCCGAGACGGGAAAATAGAACTCGGAAAACTCGCGAACCTGAAATTCAAAACCAACAAATCCGCTTCGCCCTTTTTTGATCGCATCCAATTCTCCAACTGCAGAATATCCGTCGACTGGCACGAAAAGCTCTTCAGTATCCCGTTTGACGGTGCAATTTTCAGCGCGGACGACGGCCAACTGGAAGGACACCTCTCCCTGAACCTGCAGGGTGTTGTCCTGCCAATCCAATTCACATTTCTGCCAGACCCCGGTACATTCTCCTTTTCTATGGAGCAAAACGACATCGACGTGCGGGCTTTACTAACGGCCCTGCCGATGGAGTTGCCTACGCTTCCTCCCTGGGTCACGAACCCCGTCAACGCCCAGCTCGAAGGAAGTCTCGTAAAAACGGGGTTCCATCTGACGGTAACCGCCACCCGACCCGGGAAAATTCCCGCAGACCGCTTCCAGTTGAATGTGGATAAAACGGATAAGCAAACCACGCTTTTAGGAGAAGCGTCCGGGGACGGATGGAAGCTAAAACAAATCACCGCAACCCGGCCGGCCGAACCAACCCCGGGAAACCCCCTGCGCCGGACGGATGTATCCTGGGAATTCAAGGGGCGCATTCCAAAACAACTGGAGAAAACACTGACGGGAAAAGGTCTGGACGTTGCCCGCGCGGGAGCCCTGAACGGCCACGGACGCCTGCGGATTGATCTGCCCAAAGCAACCGATACGATTCTACCTGACTTCGAAGTCCCCGAGTTGCAAATCGTTTTCGAGCCGGGCGAGTTGACGATCCAACAACCGAAGATGGTTTTACAAAACTTCTCGGGGTCACTCAGACTGACGGGACGCTGCAAAAATGGACACAGCACCTTTCACATCCTCCCGAACAGCCGGCTGGAATTTGAATCAGCCGTGGCCGACAACTGGACGTCTGGAAAAACAAGCGTGTTATTGCATTCCACTAAGGATCAAAACACGATTGAAATGACAGTGGACAACCGCGGGATACAAACCCGTCTACACCTGAACGCAACATGTGCCGACACAACGATCCGAGTAAATAAAAATCCATTCACGGCTAAGGTGGAAAACGCTCGCCTCGTTATGGATACCGACCCACAAGCGACAACCGGTTCGTTGGCCATCGGCGAAATAACATGCCCGCTGGGCGCATCGGAACTCGTGCTGTCATTGAACAATGCCCTCTGGACGTCTCAGTTAATCGCAGCCGATCTCATCGCCCCTCAACTTAAGTCAAAACTCACTATCGGTTCCGCCATTTTACTGAACGAGAAATCCGAGCGGGTCTTCGCGCTGGATCAACAGGTGATGAAGCCCATTCTCAGCACCTACGACGTGCAGAAAAAGGAAGGCTCCTTCGGATTGCAATGGCCTCTTCAGGAGTCCGCCGTGCTGAATGCTGCCGGCTCTGTGAACTTCAACGGCCCCCTGCCTTCCGCGTCAGTCTCTTTCGACTGTGAGGGGCTTCACGTCCGGGAAGAACAGGCCGCCGTCAAACACCTAGTCGATTCAACAGGCCTGAACGTACGCGGCGACCTCTCCGTCAGCGGAACGGCCCGCCTGCATCAAGGGCACTTCAGTCCACGCATCACCTTCACCACCACCGACACAACCCTTTCCAACCGGCAATATCAGATGGAAGCAACCGGAATAAACGGTGCGATCACCTTCACGGAGTTCCTTCCGCCGTCGACACCGGGCAACCAGCGTTTTCACATTCAGGATCTTCACCTGGGAAAAGTTCATTTGCAGGACGGTCTGGTTCTGTTCGGCGTCGAAAACGATCCGCCGTCCATTCTTCTCGAACGAACTGAATGGGGTTGTCTGGGCGGTCGTATCTACAGCCAGGCCCTGCGAATCGACCCGGCCCAACCCACGATCGATGTCAATCTGTTTGCAAACAACGTGGACATGGAACAACTCTCCAGACTGGTGCTGGGAGAAACCGGTTCCGGTGCCGGCTCGCTGTACGGCATGATCTCCGCGAAGGTACCCAAGTCCGATCTGAGTCATTTTGATCTGGGAGAAGGATTTCTGCGCTCAACAACCGACACCGGATTCTGGGAGCTGGAAAGCCGCAACGTAATCGGTTTGATTCAGAACGAACTGAAAAATCAACTCGACCGGGTCCTGCAGACCTCCGTGAAAACAGACGTGAAGGACAACATTCTGCACGGATTGCTTGATTTTGAATACAGCATGTTTAATGTTGATTTTTCTCGGCAGGAGAGTGGAATTCTCGCTCGAATAACCACACGGGGTCACAGTCGAAACCTAAAAGTCCCAGTAGAGTTCGAAGAGATTATCTTAGATATTCCCGGCTTTGACGAGATCCTGCGGAAGGTATTGATTATTAAAAAAGCAATTGGCCAAGAGTTCGAGCCAACACAACGCAGCCCGATAAATTAATGAATTTTCATTCATCGCAGACAAACAAAACGCAGAAAAAAAAGTAAACATGGAATGGACTATGAAATATAAAACCGGATCCCTGCTGGCACTAGCCGTCCTGTCCGTCGTTGGATGTACCCATCGCGTCGCGATGCAACCCATCAAAGTCGAACCGGTCCGCATGACACTGGACATAAACGTCACCATGCAGCGGCAGGAAATAGAGGATGCCGCCGCCGAAGCCTCTCCTGTAATCGGGACCCGCGCCCCGGACTTCACCCTTTCCAATCAGGACAAACAACCGATCACACTCAGCAGCCTGCATGGAAAATGGGTGGTGCTTTACTTCTATCCGGAAAACGAGACCACCGGTTGCACGATGGAGGCCGTTGAATTCACAACCCTTCTTCCGCAGTTCAATAAACTAAACGCGACGGTTCTGGGCGTCAGCGACAATTCCATTCAATCCCACTGCGACTTCATCGCGAATCACCAACTTCAGCTCACGTTATTGAGCGACCCGAATCATGAGGTGATGGATCTCTACGGGGCCTGGGTGATCAGCTCGCTCGGCAACCTGCAATACGGCCGTGCCGTTCGCACCACTCTGATTATTGATCCAACCGGGGTGATTCGCCTCTTCATGCCGGAAGTGATGCCGCAGGGACATGCAGAACGTATTCTGAAAAAACTAACGAACCTGCAAAACATCCGCCTGACCAAATAATGCGTTTCCACGGCTCGGAGAATGTGAGCTGGATTCCCGGGTGTCCCGATGTCCGATTCCAGCAAATTGCCAGGTTCGGTCGTTTCGGATGTGTCGGCAAGCCTGGGTGAAGTGCGAGCGGTAACCTCAGAGATTCCGCCCGGCCCAACATCTATTGTTCCCGTCAAAAATATCACTCTTTTACACCCGGTTTCCGATAAGACTGCCGGGCGGGGTTTGAGACCCCGCCTTATTTTTTGATCCCGAATGAAAAACCGTAGACGCGGTGTCCCCGCCGCGTTTCCCTAACTGGATCGACAGGATCTTTTTCCAATGGTTGGAAGAAAAAGTTCCAACCATTGGAAGTTTTCAGATAGGCTCACTCTATCTTTTCAGGAGGAATGTAATGAAGTTGAAGTTTTTTGCTGTTGTGTCTCTTTTGCTTGCGCTGAGCGGCGGGGTGCGTGCCGCCGAGTCCTTTACCAATGCCTACGAGGCTATTGGGTTGTTCACCAAGGTACTTGAAGAAGTGCATCGCAGTTATGTCGATACCGATGAGGCCACCTACGATGCGCTGATCCACCATGCACTCTCTGGCATGCTTCAAAATCTAGACCCCTACAGCCAGTTTATGGATGGGGCGGAATACAAAGATATGAAAGACGACACCGCCGGCAGCTTCGGCGGCATCGGAATTGTGATCAGCATGAAGGACAACCTGCTCACCGTTGTCTCACCGATGGAGGACACGCCCGGCTTCCGCGCCGGTATTATTTCGGGCGATATCATCATAGAGGTCGAAGGAGAGGAAACCCGCGAGATGGGTCTATCAGAATCGATCAAGCTGATGCGCGGCGAACCGGGAACCGAGGTGAACATCAAAACTCTTCGTCCCTCTACACACAAGATCGAAGAAATCACCATCATCCGCGAGGAAATTGATGTCGCCAGTGTGAAAGATGCCAACATGGTGCAGGACGGAATCGGCTATATCCGTATCACCCAATTTAACGAACCGACTGGAGAGCGTCTAAAAGCTGAACTGGAGACGCTGGTCAATGAAGGTCTGAACGGTCTGGTGCTCGACCTGCGCGGAAACCCCGGCGGGCTGCTCACCTCCGCCGCCGAGGTCGCCGAGCTGTTCCTGCCGCGCGGCGAGCTGATCGTCTTTACCAAAGGACGCGAGGAAAACATGGAAAACCGTCGATTTAAATCAAATGGACTCATCCACTACACCGCCAAAGATTTCCCGATGGTTATTCTCGTCAACGGCGGCAGCGCCAGCGCCTCTGAAATTGTGGCCGGCGCACTACAGGATCAAAAACGGGCCATGCTCGTCGGCGAAAAAACCTTTGGCAAAGGCTCCGTGCAAAGCATCCGGCCCCTCGAGGACGGCTCCGCAATCAAATTGACCACGGCAAAATATTACACTCCGAGCGAGCGCGTTATTCACGAACACGGCATTGAACCCGATTATACCGTTGAAATGCCGGCGGAAGACCTCTTTCTGTTGCGCACACAGAAGTTGCAAAAGAAAGAGGAAACGGACGACCTGCTCAACGATGAACCGGAAATCCGCGACGTGCAGCTCGACGCCGCCATCGGCGCACTCAAAGGAATGATCATCGCTCAGGAATGGAAAAAATAGAGTTAAACCACGAATAGACACGAATCAACACGAACAGATTCTCTTCAAGGAAGAGGTATATCAAATCATCGGCTGTGCGCTGGATGTGCTGAATGAAGTGGGTCATGGATACCATGAAAAACCGTATGAGAACGGACTGACTGTGGCGTTCCGCCATGAGAATATTCCCTACGAACAGCAAAGAGAATTCCCTATTCTTTACCGTACAGAACAAATTGGAACCTTCATCCCCGATTTGATTGCTTTCGGTCAAATCGTGATCGATACAAAAGTTATCGATAAAATCACTGATCATGAGCGAGGACAAATGCTGAACTATTTAAAAATATCAGGTTTGCGGGTGGGGCTCATTATCAACTTCAAACACGCAAAGCTGGAATGGGAACGTATCATTCTATAACCTATTCCAATTCGTAAAAATTCGTGTTCATTCGTGGTTAAATTATGATCCTGTTAGGAATTGAAAGTTCGTGTGATGAAACCGCCGCAGCTGTGGTAAAAGACGGCGCGGTGAAAGCCAATGTCATCTACTCGCAAATTGCCAAGCACGCGCCCTACGGCGGCGTTGTGCCGGAGATCGCCTCACGCGACCACGTCAGAAAACTGCCCGGCATTATTGAAGAGGCACTGGCCGCAGCAAACTGCACGTTCGCCGATCTCGACGGCATCGCCGTCACCTACGGCCCCGGACTGGCCAGCTCGCTACTGATCGGCTACTCCGCCGCGCGCGCGCTCAGCCAGCGGCTCAACCTGCCCTTGATGGGCGTGAACCATCACGAGGGCCACATCTACTCCGTTTTCCTCGGCAACGAGCCCCCCGTACTCGAAGGCTCGTTCCCAATGCTTTCCCTGCTGGTTTCCGGCGGCGACACCCGCCTCGTCTACATGAAAAAGCCGGGGCACTACGAGGTGATCGGCCAGACTATCGATGATGCCGCCGGCGAAGCGCTCGACAAAGGTGCCACCCTGCTCGGCCTCGGCTATCCCGGCGGGCCCGCTATCCAAAAGTTTGCCGAAGGCGGCAACCCGAAGGCCGTGCGCTTCCCGCGCGGGCTCGACAACCCGGGCGGCCAATGGACCTACTCCTACGACCGCCGTCTCTGCTTCAGCTTTAGCGGTTTGAAAACCTCTCTGCTCTATTATCTGCAAAAGCATCCCGAAGCACTGGAAGATGAATCCATCAAACGCGACATAACCGCCAGCTATCAGGAGGCCGTCGCCGACGCGCTGACGGTGCGGATGGGACGGGCGCTCAAAAAAGTCGACTGCGCCTCCTTTTCCTGTGCGGGCGGCGTATCGCTCAACAAGCCGCTGCGCGAAAAATTCACAGCGCTCTCCACAAAAACCGGCATCCCGCTCAATCTCTCCACACCGACGCTCTGCACCGACAACGCCGCGATGATCGCCGGGGCCGCCGCCATCAAACTGCGGGCGGGCCTGCCCTTCGTTACGCCCGAGGATGTAAACCCCAACCTGACCCTCCAAAACTGGGCAAGCTGAGGTCTATTGCTTAGACGTGCACATAATCTAACCCGACCCGCAACCGAACAGGAACAGGTTCCCCCGCGAAGACGCCAAAACACAAAGGGATCCATTCTTAATTGGGTAGGGATGGCTCTCCGGGCCGTCCGTCACAAAGATTGCGCCCCCCCCAAGACGCACCGTTTTCTTCCTTCGCGTCCTTGCGGCTAACTCATCCCCATTCGAACTTACCAGCCGGCAGAAAAACTTCAGGGCTTAGGAACCAGATGCTGCTCCTCGAGATTCCAAAGTCCGTCGCGAGTTGAAATGGTAACGCGTTTGTTCTTGGGAGCATTGATGAAGGTCAGCGTGTCGCCATCGATCCACTGCAGCGACTTAACGAGCCGATCGAGCGTTTTGCGGGAGTTCAGCTTCTGCAAATCGTAAACAAAGCGATCCCCGTCCGGGCGATTCAGCGCGAGTGTTGTTTTGAATTCCGGACGCCAATCGCGTGTGCCGGTAATTCGCAACTGAACTTCTGTGCCGGTTGTAGACACGGTGCTTTTCATCCGCTCGGGAACCATACCCGTCCAATAGAGCCAGGCGAAAAGAACCGCTGCCGCCAGACAGAGAAGATAGAAAAGAGATTGGATAAATTTCATCATTCCTATTTTTAGCAAGATGACATCCCTAGAGCAACTGTTCCTCCGCTCGTCTCCGGGTAGCGGAACAGGAGCATTGGACAAATAGAGAAGAAAAGAATGGCCTGCTAACGGCACTGATATAAAAGATCTTCCCGTGCGTTTAAAACGCAATAACCATCTTAATTTACCGCGATTTACGCGGTCAAAAACAGCTTAACTTAGTGCCATTCAGGTCTGGAAGAAACCGTTCCGAACCGTGGAACCCCACTTACCTGCATTTGGACTGGAATGCACTGCACAAACAGACAGGCAAAATGCCTGTCCCACTTTTGGCGCGGAGGCATTGGCTCTGAGAACCAACCCTACATCGCCAATGTTTAGAAAAACAGATAGGTGCAGGCTCAACCTGCTACGGGCGGTCAAAGTGGCAGCTTACCGTCTGATGAAGAGCATCGGCGATGATGCGGATGCCCCCATCCTTGGCATCGTCAGCTACATCAATGACACGGACAGTGTCTTCCCATTTTCCGGCAGAGGGGATGATCTCAAGCAGTTTGTTGGGCGCCTCCTCAAAAAAAGCGGTGTTGAGGAAGTTGCCGCCTTTTTCCGGGAAGAGAGCAAGATAAAGCATTTTCATTTCAACCAGCTCGTTTAAAAAATGTATACCGAGAGAAACGTCCGGCACGAGGTTATCGTGCATGGCGACAATTTCGCAGAGAATGGAAACCTTATTGATGTCGCTGAAGGAAACGGGAATGCCGAGCGAGGGACTGCTGGTCCCCCAACGACCGGGGCCGATGATCATGATATTTCTGGAATCCCCCTTCTTTTCCGTGCGGTTGATGTCGCCAATGAGCCGGGCGATTTCGTGCCGTGTGTTGACAGGCAACTGACCGTAAAGTTTGGGAACCACGTAGATGAAGCGGTCGATTTTCCCGACACGGCTTTGACCAACGACGGCCCCGTGCGCCTCGATAATACGATCTTCGTCGGCCACATCAACTTTGGGCAACTCGATGGATTCAGATCCGTATACCTGAAGCGGCCGGCATTGGAGAAGGTTAATACGGTAGTTGCCGTCTTCCATGAAGTTGCCGGCGAATTCGATATCGACGGGATAGTTGTAGGCGGCCGCGAGGGTGTCAAGGATTTCGCGCATGTCAGCCACGAAACCGGTTTCGTTCAGCAGTTTGTCGAACGTCAAAATGCGGTGGGGCGTTGCACCCCGCGGCTGGGTGGGATCGATGGAGGCAAACATGTCGACGCGCAAATTGTCGGCATCCTTTACCAGATCCATGAAATAGTCGGAAACTTCCTGATTGGCTTCGAGGTCGAGATAATCGACACGGCGCTGAGCGTATTGCGCGACCTCATCGAAGTTGGCCTCGGGACGCTTGTCGGGTGCGTTGAGGGCGACGATGCGGGTGTAGTCGTCGTCGGCCTGGTCGACGGCGCGGGTGCCAAGGCCGAAAACAAGACGGATGACGCCCGCTTTGGGGTCGATGCTTTCGTGCCATGCGTAGGGGTTGAAC
>Ga0307990_1003484_pt1 | contig 12005 bp, 19 predicted proteins | sample EllFjometagen129_FD_203168 | JGI IMG/M metagenome (GOLD analysis project Ga0307990, IMG submission 203168) | Marine microbial communities from Ellis Fjord, Antarctic Ocean - #129 | ecosystem: Environmental > Aquatic > Marine > Unclassified | place: Southern Ocean | collected 2014-10-08
AAAGCGTTACAATCTATCCATAATCAGATAGCACAGAACATAGCCGACATATACAAGATCAAAGGCCATCTTACTTCACGTAAAGCTCGATCCAAAGATGTGTGGAAAGGCTATGAAACTGACATGACTAAAGCTCTGACTAGCTACTCACAGAGATTAGCTGCGGGTGAAGCACGTCGTACAACTACTAGAAACATGATCATGGCATTTACCGGCCGTGATGTGTCTTTTAAAGAGTGGCTCAAGGACAACAAAGATAAGAGTTACACAGAGTATAGAACCTATGTAAAGAAGAAAGCTATTGATCCGAGTGCCCAGAAGGACTTATACGAAGCTACTCGAACATACATCAATTTTGTACTGAAGCCCGATAGCGGTTGGGACAGATTTGTAGGTTACTTGAAAGCTGCAGCAGTGGTTAAGTTCCTAGGATTCAGGGTAAGCTCAGCGGCTGTGAATGTCACAAATATGGTGTTAGGCGTGCCAGCGACTATCTCTGGGTACACAGACTTGAGTATTACTAAATCATTTAAACTCATAGGTAGTTCAGCTGACTCATATACCGCATATCTTATGGGTGCACTTGTTAAAAAAGGTTTGATTAGTTCTTCTGCAAAATTTGAAAAGCTGTCAAAAGAAGATAAAGCAATATTTGACTATATTTCTGCGCAAGGTTGGGATGAAGCTAACTTTAATCATGACGCTGCAAGAGCTATTCAAGATGCCAATGCTCGTGGCTTTAATACTGTAATGAAATACAGTATGGCTATGTTTGGAGCGACTGAAAAAGCAAACAGAGCTGTTACTATATTCGCAGCTTATAAAGCTATAAAACAGTCTAAAAACAAGTCATATGCTCGAATATTGAAGACTTTAGAGAGCTCTAAAGATCAGAGACTTTTAGATAAAGCTTTTGTTGAACTGATGCAGAGTTCCAAGGACATATCGAGTCAAGCACATGGTACGTATGGTAAAGCTGCAAAACCATGGCTTGTACAGAAAGTACGGTTGTTTGATCTACCATATACCTTTATGAAGTTTCAGCACAACTATATTTTGAATATGATTGATCTTGGCCTCAAGAAAGGCCAAATCAAAGCAGCGATGTACATGCTATTAGCGCCTGGAGTTTTATCAGGTGCGGGTGCATCGATTGCAGTTCCTTTGATTGCAGGTGTCGCTAAAGCATTGAATATAGATGACGATCCAGAAGAAGCATTCTACAATTACATAGAGTCTCTTATGGGTACTGACTCCCTTGCGCGGCATGGTATTGTAGGGTATACGACTGGTATAAATCTCAAGGGTTCGCTGCAAATGAATAGTCCATTCCCAACATCACTGCCTGAGATATTCGGTGCTCCAGGATCAGTTATTACAGACTTATATGACTCTTGGGACTACTTTATGCACGACGAGTATGCTAAAGCTGCAGAGTCCTTCTTACCCAAGGGAATTGGTAATATACTAAAAGGTAGACGAGAACAACAACGTGGAATAACTACTGGATCTTATTCACCTTTATTCTATGGATCTCAGCCACTTAAAGGGACTAACGCAGAAGCGTGGTTACGGATATTCTCTTTTGCTCCAGCTAGACTGTCAGGGATACGAGACAAGCAGTGGAGCGAGACTATGGTACGTAGAGAGTACACTAAAGAAAGCTCCTCTATACTGCGTAAGTATAAGAGACATTACACTACCCCAGTTCAGTTTAGAGACCCAACTTACTTAATAACTCTGGCTAATGAAGTACGAGGATACAACGATGCTGTATATCAATCTAAACCAAGTTTACTTATACCCTATATCAATTATAAATGGATACAGGGTGGTCTAAAACGAGCATTCAAACCAAATAAGTACGAAAAACAAAGGAGTTTAAAATGAGAACTATTTCTGTATCAATTAGTGTTGCATTAGGGTATGTAGCTGTAAGACTTCCTGCTCGTGCCAGCTGTAGTTGGTATAAACTATGGACGTTAGATGGAGCCTCTTATGAAATAGCGTCCGAATCTGATGGTTCAGATGCTGTCGTATACCCAGCAGCAACAACTATTGGTTTACTTGAGGTACATGAAAAACTAGGTAAATTAACTGCTGGTGAAATTATTTGTTACGTTAAAGGAACTTCTACGACTACTCTTCACGGATTAATAGTAGCATAAAATAAAAAATAAAAGGAGAATATCATGGCTAAAAAAGGAACACCGACAAAGAATGGCAAGGGTAGAATCGTTAACAGGGGACGGGGTGGATGTACACCGCCCAAAAATAAAGGAAGAAAAAAAAAATAATTGTGCGTTTATGAGTTAAAACGGAGTTCTTATGAAAATTGATCCTGTTCTCACGATTGTTATTGTTGCTCTGGTCGGACTTTTCGCAAAGATTACCTGGGACTGGTTATCAAATGGCAGGGTTGAAAGAGGGGTTTATGTTACCTCTAATCATTGTGAAGCTTTGCGTATAGGATGTTGTTTACCAAAAGTAAAAAAAGAAGTAGGTGTGTTAGTATCCAGGGTAAAGTCAACAGAAAAACAATTAGATCAAAGCAGAGAGGATTTTAAGCTACTTAGAGAGGACAATTCAGAAATCAAAGAACGGCTCGCAGCTATTGAAACTACATTAAAAAATTTGATAAAATGAAAAAATTAAGTATTTTAATTGTGTGAAAATTGCTGCTAAAGTTGACATGATTCTAGAAAAGCTAAATGAATGAAACTTTCTACTAAACAACAAGAATTTACTGAATGTATAGGTAAGCTGATCATTTATGCATACACCCAGGGATATGCATTAACTTTTGGTGATGCTTACAGAGACGCTAGAGTACACGGTGAATTTGGTGTCAAACTCTCCTACGCCGCTAAAAACAGTGTGCATAAAATAAGACTTGCAGTTGATTTTAATTTATTTGTAAACGGAGAGTATATTAAAAATGGCGATCATCCAGTCTGGCTCGAGCTGGGCTGTTACTGGGAAACTTTACACAAAAGCGCAAGATGGGGCGGCAGGTTTAGAGATGCTAACCATTTTAGCTTTACACATTGGGGAGCAAAATAATGGCTAAAAAAGCAACACCTAAACGAGATGGAAGTGGAAGAGGTACTGAAGCTAATAAAGGACGTGGGGGATGTAAAAATCCACGACGAACCGGAAAAGGTAAAAAATGAAGAATCTATTTTTGTTAGTAGCAGCAATTCTATTATTAACTGGATGTACTACACAGTATGACACGATCGCACATAAAGATATTTCTCTTAAAATAAGATCATTGCCGGTTGATCTTGATTATGACTCAAGAGTCGCTATTGATCCTAGAGAGTTATATCCTATGGAAAAACTAGAACCTCTGGATGATAGTACATACAAACCTATTGAGCCAATCAAATGACTGCTATAGGTGAAATGCCAACATCTCAGGTAATAGATTATAAAAGGTCTAGGCTTACCGTACCCTTTTATTTTGAGAGTGATATTCTAAAGTGCAGTTGTCTAATTCCAGTTAACTTTATAATGGATTGGGAATCAGTCCCACTTATAAGAGGCACGAGTAAAGTTTCAGGGTTAATACATGATTATCTTTGTCGCACTGATTCTAATCCTATAGTTACAAAAAAAATTGCAGCTGATGTTTATAAAGAGTTTCTTATTTTCCGTGGCGCTTCTTGGTGGCGCTGGGGAATAAAGTATTGGACTGTCAGAGGTATACCTAAATATTTTCACAAACTTAAAGTTTTAGAGGATAAATATTTTCACAAACTTAAAGTTTTAGAGGATAAATAATGGCATTAAAGAAACGGAACTACAAGCGAGAGTACGCTCTATTTCACGGTAAGAAGAAAGAGATAAAACGACGCGCCCAGAGAAATAAGGCGCGTCGTATGATGGCAAGAAAAGGTAGGGTTCATAAAGGCGACGGTAAAGATGTTCATCATAAGGACCGTAACACTAAGAACAACTCTTTATCTAACTTAGCTATAATGGCTAAAGAGAAAAATAGGTCAATCAAGTGATACAAAGTCTACTTCTATGTTTGCCTCCTCGGCCAGTGATAGTACCAGCTCCGGGTTCCACTTAGTTGTAGGCTTAGTTATCTTATCAAGTGTCACGATGCGTTTTATATTACTCTGGATCAAGCGACTTAAACACTGAGTACAAGGTAATATAGGATATACATAAACGCAGTCTCCTTTTCCGTTAGCTGCAGCTAAGGCATTCACCTCTGCGTGGATGATTAACTGCAGCTTTATAAGTGGATCGGCGAGTCTCGCTTTCGTATCAGCAATTCCTCTCGGGAACCCATTATACCCTACAGCCACGATATATTTACCCTCGGTTACTACGGCTCCTACCTTCCTTTTTGGATCTTTACTCCATAAAGACACATACCGTGCCAAACCTAAGTACCTTTTATCCCAGTCTACCATTCTATCTCCTTTTCTATTAAATACACTTTCTTCATATTAAGACTTAAAAATAGGGCCTTTATACTACTACTCATAATGAACAAACAGAAAGGCCTCGTTTTAAACTATTATTATACTTTTTTAAAGCAAAAATAGCGAACCAGCATATTAAACTCTTTTTCTTTGCTCCTAGTAACTACGGCTTCCATTTGTGGCTTTGGTTCTGCCTTTGAATAATCAATTTTCTTCATTTAATCTCCTTAACTCTCCACATACCTGATTTTCGTGCTCTACCGTCTTGCGCAACTTTCTCAGCTAAATTCTTAGCTACTATATTCCTGATTTGACAAATACCTTTGATATCGCCTTCCCAGAAAACTGAGTCCCCAAGAATCTCATTCTTTATCTCAACTCTTATTTGCATCTTTATCCCTCCTCATGATAGTTTTTGATAAAGTCTAACAGCTGATTCTGTCCTTTAACCTTTGACTTAAGTGCAGCCATCACAGCGTTGTCTACGGTTTTGTCCATGATTAAATGTGCGTCCAAGTAAGTCTATTTCTAATTAAGCTAATAGAAGCAGCAGAGACATTAAATAGTTCTGCTAAACGTATCTGTGGAATAGTTTTACATAGTTCACGGATTTCAAGCACATTAGCTTCTGTTAACTTAGCTTGAGAATGATTACTTCCTATATATTTACCGTTAGCTATAGAGATAGCTTTATTCATGGCTGAAGTACCATAAGCTAAGTTACTCACTTCATTAACGTTTTTATCCTCATTCAAGTGCATTATTTCTAACTTAGACGGTCTTGGGCCAATAAAAGCCTCAGCGACTAAATGATGAACATAAGTTACAAGTCTTTGTGTATTACTATAAAGACTCACCTCTATATATCCGTCAGAGTTAGGTCCTAAACTCAGCAAGCGACCCGCAGAAGATTTCCAATATGATTTTATGCGGCCTAAAGATGATACTTTATACTTAGGAAAGTTAGGTACAGTTTTCCAAAATTCCATGAAGTTCTCCTTTTTCTGTGTAATAATTTTTGATAAAGTCTAACAGCTGATTTTGACCTCTGATTTTTGATTTTAAAGCTTGATATACGGCTGTGTCAACAGTATTCTCCATAACAAAATAATGAATAACGACTGTTTTTTTCTGCCCTTGTCTTGCCACTCTAGCATTTAATTGTAAAAATTGCTCGCTACTCCACGTAAGCCCATACCATAGAATGATGTGTGAGCCATCTTGCATATTGACAGCATGACTTAAGCTCCTGGGGTGGCATATGAGCAAAGGTATCTTACCAGCATTCCAGTCCCTTATATGCTTAAGAGCTGTAGCGGGGGGAACTCCTCCTACTATAGCGGCAACCTTTGGCCACACCTTCTTAATCATCTCAAGCTCAAACTTAAACTGGATAGGACAGAGTATCCCCTGGCCATCTGCTACTTCAACCATCTCTTTCAGCTTATCGAGTTTCTCATTGTGCACATGCTCCCAAGCACCCTTCTTATCAGTGTACAATCCACCTTGAATAAATTGACGTAACTTCATTGACAAAGCTGCAGCATTCAGGACTTCTATTTTCTTCTCTTCAAGCATCAAGAAAAACTTTTTTTCGAGTTGCTTATATTGAGCTTGTAGTGTCTCTGGTAACTTAAGCTTAATAATGTTGTCAATCCGTTTAGGCAACTTAATATAATCCTTTGCATCAAGTCTAAAGGTTATATCCTTAATCTTATTGTAAATCTCATCTTTACAAGTCTCATGCCTGATTGCCCAAGTAAATTGCTTGTAATCAAGAGACATAAAGTACTCAGATCTATATTTACCGTAAGTCTTAAATAACCTTAGACCACCATCCAGAAAATAGTATTGAGACCATAAGTCGAGTAGAGAGTTGGGAGCAGGAGTTCCACTTAGTAACAACCTATGGTGAAATATGTCTCTGAGCTTCCTAAGCGTCTTAAACCGCTTAGTAGAGGGACTCTTAATCATTGACCCTTCATCTATGATGATAGTCCTAAAAGGTACCTTCTTGGTTATCTTATACAAGTCTTTGAGTGCACCAAATAACCACTGTATAGACTCAAAGTTTGTAAAGTACATTTGTCTCTTTAGCCCAATTTTCTCCAACTTATCTGGTCCATGCACTATAGTGTAGGTGTAGTTAAAATTCCATTTCTTATTCTCATCAGGCCAAGTCGTGTATATAGCCTTCAAGGGTGCTATAACTAAGACGCCCTTGCTGATCTTATCTTTGCACCATTCTAGTGATACGCGGGTTTTTCCGAGACCCATATCGAGTGCCAGATAAGAATTCGGATTACTTAAACTAAATTGCAGAGCTCTCTTTTGATAAGTGTGCATAGGATCTACGCTCATTTATCCTCCTTATGTATAATACGCATGACCGTAAAAATGACGTTCACGTCTTCCTATTATTTTTCTACAAACTTCACAGTACATCCTTGGTACTCCGGGTCCCTTCCAATAAACGTATATCTTGAACCTCTTTCGGCATAAAGGACATATGGCTTCTACGAAACAATAGTCTGACTTCTCATTAGAGTCCCTCATATTAATCTTTGTCCCATCTTTGCCCCTTATAAACTGGGTGACGCAAAGATCCATCCGGGGTCACCTCGTGATACTTTACTTCTACAGTTCGTCCGAGCCACACGTCTTGATTATCCCACATCTGCTCACGCTCTATATCACTGAACCCACTTCCTACTCTTACCTTAACCCCTTTATGACTAACAATTAAACCACCAAGTTGGCCCTCATACTTTCCTGTTCCTTCAAAGAAGTCGACTACATGCAAGTCCTTGCTATTCTCTGCTTTGAGTTTCATCCAGTCCCAGCTACGTTTTGTTTGATATAAATGTTTAGGAGTCTTAAATACTAAACCCTCATACCCTGCAGCAAGAGCTTTATCAAACGTATCATACGCGTGTTCAAGGCTTCGAACTTGAACGTGCTTGACCGATGTGATACTAGGTGCATCTAGTATGCCAACTACATCACTATAAAGTTGGTACCTACGATCAAATGTCATAGTGCCTTTTGGTACGTCGAACACTTTATATACAGCATCAAGGGTGGGGTCGTCACTGCGTATCTTGCCACTAGACTCTTGGAAATGTAAACCAGGGATAAGTAGTTCACCGTCGAATGAATAATCTTTAGGTATACAGTTCGTTATATGCTGTACACCTTGAATGACATGACCATTACGAGTATATAAGTTTCCATCCTTAAATATAGCCCTAAGCCCGTCATACTTGATTGACATATATAAGCCTTTTACAAGTCTGTCGTCTTCCCACTTCTTTGCCAGCATTGCACCAAACTCAGGGACAAGTCCAGGAATAGCAGCATTGATAGTCTTAGCGCTTATACCACAACGTAGATCCTTCTTGAGTATAGACTCAAGTATCTTGGCATCTCTTACACACAGATTCTCAAGCATATCTGAAACTAATAGCTTAGCTTCTCCCCCAGATACTTCACGGGTTTGGAGTTTACTTAACAAACTAAGCCACGATACTAGAGCTAAAGTTGATCCACCTTCATTTTTATATTTTGGTATCTTGTTAATAAAGTAATGCTTAAATGGATTGTAAGTGTACTCAAGTATCGCTTGTGTAAGAACACCTGTTTGTTTCAGTATCTTGATCTTTTCATTACGACTACGAGTTGCTTGTAATGCTGTGATAGTGTCCAGATAATTCATTTAATTCTCCTTTACATTAAGTCGGAGTAATTGTGTTATAAAATACTTTTTTCCTTTTTTAGTGCGTATGATTATAATAATAGCATTTAAAACATGCATGCAATAGCTTATGGTTTCATACACCTCATGCTCTGTACTATTCATTTTTGATACCTCAATAAATGATCTACCTTAGCTTTGGTATCTACAACAGCTACAAAGAAACCTAAGTCACTCATACGCTCATGCTCCCGTAATTGATGGTCTGTGGGCGTATCACCCTCAGACTTTGTCTCTACAAAAGCAATCATACCGTGTGGTAACAGACATATACGGTCTGGTACACCTATGACACCAGGAGATACGTACTTCCTACAAAGCCCTCCCACCGCTTCTACTTGCTCAACTAAGTAACGTTCAACATCCTTTTCGCTTTCTTTCATAATCGTTTTACCTCCTTCTTTTCACATGTAAAGAATCCCGGGCTACCATATGTTGGAGGAACAAAATGTGATCCTACTTCACCACAGTTAATGCAAAACCTAGAGTATGGAATCTTAAATTTCTTTTTGACCTTTTTCCTTTGTTTCTTCATAATAGCTTTACCTCCTCTGCTCGTCTTAGTTTTTGAAAGCTGCCATAGAGTTTCCTAAGCATATGTGGCCTACTTTTGGTTAGGTACTCCGTCTTTAGCAAGATTAAATAGTATTCCTTATCAGCTTTTACCTTTTGCAAGTGCAGACTTAAATAAATATTATTCCTTAAATGCTCTTTCAAAGACGGTTTTACAGGTACAGTATCCAGGAGAAGATCTAGGTTTCTTAACTCCTCATTACATCTTAGCCGGTTAAACCTTTGATACAGACGTAGAACGTTATACGGTCTGTTGTAGGCTTTTTGTTCTACATATAACAGAGTGTATATACTAAGCGAGTCATTTGTATTATAAGCTAGTTCTGCTGTTTTATTCCACGAAGATATTTTTCTCTTCAGTTTTACAAATTCTTTGCCACTCGGTGATTCAAAACCATCAATCATATTTTACCCCTTCTTATACCGCTTAGAGAAATATCCTTCAGCTGCTAAAGGACAATCTTCAGCCCATTTAATGTCACATAGCTGATTATTAAACCTAGCCATAGTTTCTTTAGTAGCTAGCTGAGTAGATACTAAACCTCCTGCCTCATCGTGAACTGATAATATTAATCTAATCTCTGGCATGTACTCCTGCACATTAAGCATGCCTTGTGCCATAACCTCGCGTGCGGTACCCTGAGTTGCATTCTCAGTGAGCCTACCTGGTGTAATCTTTAATCGGCCCCACTTTTTAGAATATGGGTTAATGCCTGAGTGTGTGATAGTGGGAACTTCGCCCATATACTCATACCCTGGAATAAACTTATTCTCTACAGAAGGGTGCATGTAGTATACGCTTTTACCAGAAGGTAGTTTCATAGCTAACCATCTTACACCATTAACCGTAGCCGTACCAAAGGTTATCTTAAGATATGTCTGCCGTTTACCAGTCATAATGGCTTCTATAGCAGCATTATGTAATCTTTTCCAGAGTCTCTTGATCAAGTAGTATTTCTCTCGGTACGTATCTATGGCAAACTTAGCTTCGTGTGACTCTAAGGTGATACCCCAATCAGCTGCGACTTCTTGAAATCTGATTGCACCCATTTGATAACCCGCACCCAAGATTATAACTTTACCGAATTGTCTCTGATCCTTAGTTACTTGGTCATGCGATATATTATACAAAGTAGCAGCCATATCGACATACTGATCAAGACCTTCTCTGAAGCCTTGTAGAGTTACTTCATCTCCAGCAAGCCATGCCAAAATACGATTCTCTATAGAATGATAATCTGAGCATATGATGGTCTCACCAGGAGGCGCTAGCACCATAGAGCGTATAAGAGCTTTACCTATTGTGACAGGGTCTTCTATAGTCTCGCAGTCTAGGAAGGCCTTAATATAATCTTCTGGGTTAGGCACACTTGCACGAGGCAGATTCTGCATCTGGAATCCTCGACCCGCCCATCTACCAGGACCTGCACCATGATACTGTAAGTTGTTATGCACCCAACCATTGTACTCCAACTCTTTGATCTTCTTAAACTTAGCTGTAGAGGTCCTGCCCAACTCTTGCCGCAACTGCAATAGCTCTTGAACTTGGGACGGTAAAATATCACTCGCTAAAGCTTCTTCCAAGGTACCAGCTTGTAGGTTAGGCAGTTCTATTCCTTGCCCTTTACACCATTCAAGTATCTTAGCTATTTGATTAACAGTTTGTACCTCTCCTCCAGTGATAGTACTAACCATACTCATCTTATCTTTAACATACTTACCCAGATAAGATAGAATAGCCTTGACAGCTTCTATGTCTACGGGTAACCCTAACTCATTCATACGAGCGGTAAGCATCCACACTTCTTGTTCTATAGGTATTAAGGTATCTCTGGGTAATGTGTTAACGATCTCACGCATTGCTTCTACATCTCTCTTACAGTACATGAAGAGTTCCTTGAACACCATCTCATTGTCCCAGGGCATTGGCTGATCACCATTCTTATCTGGCTTACAGCACTTGTTGATTAACCGCACCCCCGACTCCAACTTTGGTAAGTTAATGTTAAGTGCAGCACCAGCAAAAGCCAGCGACGCAGGAATAGTGTAAGTTTGACAGAGAGCCATAGAGTCTATGCACTGTTCAAGACGTAGCTTTGGTATAGCAAAGTCTTCCCACAGCACTAAGTTCCAAATTCTCCAATCAAATATAGCATTGTGGGCATACACCATTTTAACCTTGTTTATGTGCACAATAATACGTAACGGGAAATCTTGATCTGGTGTCCATAGTTCTGCAGGCTCATTATTGAATGCGTATCCAAGACAGATAACTTGAGTTGACTCATCTGATGCATATCGCATGGAACCATGCTTTCGTATATCGACCTCTGAGTAGGTTTCGAAATCTATGTAAAGTTTATCAGAGTTTGTCATATTTCTTCTGGTCCTTTTCTTTTTGTTTCTCTGCTTCATAGCATCTTTTACATAGGCCATCTGAAGCTTCAAATGCAGGAAACAGATACAAAAAGCCGTGACTATGACCACAGGTTTTTTGTGGTATAGTCACACGTTCACTTGTCTTTGTTTTATCTACTATAGTTCTAGTAGGGTTACCGCATAGGCATTTACCCATTAGCATTCTCCTGACATCTTTCACAGACACTTGTTGTTTTGTAAAAATCTTTAGCAGACTTGCAGGTGAAGTTGTTTGCTTCGCGACCACACTCCGAGCACTTGTCATATTGTAAAGCCTCATGTGCAGTCGGCTTCTGATGAGGGTATAAGGGTTTCACAGGTTCAAGAATATCAGTGAGAGCCCTGAACAGTCTTACTCTTTTCCACTTAGTCCGCATAGCATCTTTAAGTCCTGTAAGCGTGCACCAATGCCGCAACACATCAGTAGTTTGTCTCCAAGCTTCAAGCTTAAGTCCGTTGCCAATACAAATGATATTGTATAACTGACCATTTCTGTTAGCATATAGTGGAACAAAGTCTGCAGTATCATCATCTATGTAATCTTGATTTATCTTACCGCAAGGCACAGCACATGGAGCATAGAGGAAAGCATAAGCTGGTATATCAACGACCCAGTCAATATCTGATGGATTGTCAATGTTACCAAATACTGAAGAACCAGTTTGAAAACCCTGTGTCTGCATAATTTCCCACAGATGATTTGGAATCTCAGGCAACGTCATAGCATAAGCTTGGATCTCTTTTTTGGTCATCCCAGTAAGATCTTTCTCAATGTACTCGTTTTGTAGCTCAACTTTTTCTTCTTGTAATTTACGTAT
>Ga0307990_1003485_pt1 | contig 12004 bp, 6 predicted proteins | sample EllFjometagen129_FD_203168 | JGI IMG/M metagenome (GOLD analysis project Ga0307990, IMG submission 203168) | Marine microbial communities from Ellis Fjord, Antarctic Ocean - #129 | ecosystem: Environmental > Aquatic > Marine > Unclassified | place: Southern Ocean | collected 2014-10-08
TTGAATTTGTGGAATTACCTGTGAGTAAACTGGAAAGGATAGAAAAGCTTGAACAACTAAGATTTTTAGAAAATGGCTATCAAATAAGAATGGTTTTAACAGATTACAAAGGAATTGGAATTGATACTCCACAAGATTTGAAAAAAGCTGAAAATTTATTAAGAACGATTAAATAACAAAATATTAACAAAAAAATTTGTCTTTCTGAAGATTTCAAAAGTTGTTCTTACGAAGAATCTACAAATTTATTTGCTATAAAAAAAATCCCCCACAAAGTAATCTCAGTGGGGGATTTTGATTAATTCATTCACTATTTAACAAGTAACATTTTCATGATCCTGGAATAATATTTGGTTTTTAATTTATACAGGTAAACTCCAGAAGCATGATCCTGAGCATTCCAAACATAATGATGCCGTCCTGTCTCAAATTCTTCAGTTACAAGAAGTTGACCCTTAATATTGTAAATTGTTAAAATTCCGGTTTCATTCTCTTTTATATCAAATGATATGAGTGTACTGGGATTAAAGGGATTAGGATAATTCTGAGATAATTCAGTTGTAAGAGGTATTGCCGGTATGTTATTACCCCCACCAGGAATAGTTAAAGAAACCGGTCCAAAACTCTCAGTTTCACCTGAACCACTGATACTTTCTAACCAGTACCAATATGTGAAGCCTGCACAAACTTCATCTTCATCTGTAAAAGAATAGAAGGAAGGTTCACTGGTTGTTCCATTTCCAGGGATCATTTCAGAATTTATTTTGGAAGCCTGACCAAAGTTGCCTGAATAAGATCGATATACATTCCAACCAATATTATCGGATTCCGACTGTGTTACCCAATTAATTTTTGGAGAGTTACTAATATAAGCTGCTGTGAAAGAGGAGAGGGTAACCGGTAGAGGATCATCACGAGTAAGAATGATCTCTGTAGAAGCATTTCTATCTGTTAATGTTAAATTGAAAGTGATATGATTTGGTGTTTCTATATTAACGTTATTTGGAACTTCCCAATTGTAACCATTAAGCCAGTGTACTTGGTCTAAACCAGTAAGACCAGTGAATTCTAAATCAAAAGCTAAATTCACATCTGAGATGGTTCCGATTATATCAACAGCATAAGAAATTATTACATTATCGGGATATGCAACTGGAACTGAACCCTGTACTTCATCTGTTACAGTTACATTAACTGTAATTGGGAGAGTATCAGCTGGATCTATTGAAACGTTGGGATCTACCGAATTACCGTCAATATTTGTTAATGGCATATCTACTACAGCAGGACCTGAAGTGTTACCAGAATTATCTCCTGAACCACTGGAACTGTTATCATTAACAACTAATGTTACAGGAATTGTAACAGTTGCTTCATCCGGATCATTTGATGAAATTACTATGTTTGCATTATATGTACCTGCAGAAAGACCGGAAGAATCAAACGTTAAAGTTAAATTATCAGAAAAACTCTGACCCAAAGAACCATTGTCTTGACCTATTGTGAGCCAACTCACAGTATCATAAATTCTAAATACAGCATCTGAAACATCATTTGTAGTTGATTCTGAAGGATCGCTAACACGAACCAAACATTGCTCAGAAATACTTCCTGCGATTGTCCATTCATAAGTTCCATCGTTTGGTGTAGAAGCAATAATATCTGAATAAGTAGATCCATTATTTGTAGAAAGTTCCAGTTTTACGTTGGCAAGAGCGGTACCTGAATGATCCCAAGTAATGTTATGAGAAGTTCCATTTGCCCATACTTCACTTCCATTTGGAGATGTAATTTCCAGAACAGGTAAATTTGGAGTGTAATTGACTACTATACACGGTACATTGGTTTGGTTCCAGCCATCAACTTCAAGGTAGTATGTAGGGTCAGAATCGCGACTTGAAAGCCCAATTGCAAACCAGTCATTGCTTAATTTATTAAATAAATCTGTATTTGCTCCACCACCTAAAACCAAACTCTTCAATCCCGTAGCATAACTACTTGCTTCATTTTGATAATTATAATAATCTGTGTCTTCTTCTGCTATAACATCTGCATAAAGTGTGGATGCAGAAGTTGTAACTGGATCATTGGAAACCGGAGTAGTACTCCAATAAGGATAATTGGTATCATTAACATAAAAGTTAAATACAATTGAATTTATTGCTGCATCATCAGGGATGGGAGAAACATCAAACATTATCCAACCAGATTCACCTCCACCATAAGCACGAGCTTCACTATTGTCAGTTTTGGTTGATGAAGTGGTTGAACCACTCCAATAATCAGAGCTAGTGGGATAACAAGTAGCTGAGGCTCTTCCGATTGCTGGGATTAAGATATTTTTTTTATTTTCAAATTCTTTTAAAATATTTCTTTCTTCATACGTTATTGTTAAAGCTCTAGCAATTTTCTCTTTGATTTCATAAGCTTTATACTTAAGATTTGAGCTTGTTGATCGGGTATTATTTTCAATCACCAAACTATAATTCAATGTTGAACCACTTTCTCCATCATTTGTTATTGTTAGTGTTTGTTGTTCAGTTTGGTTTAAACCAAGTGTCTCAGAAAGAGTAGTTGGATTTACGGTAATGTTTGGGACTAGAGGTATTACATCAACTGTAGATGAATAACGGAAGTAATTCTGTTTAGTGATTGTAACAAGTATAGTTCCAGAAGATTGAGCAGGAATTGTAATGTCTACAGGAGAACCTGTTCCATCTGCTGTACCAATGATTTCATTATTTACTGTTAAGGCAATAAAAGAACCATTATTTGCAGTTACAGAAAATGAGGTTACTCCAGAAAGGATTGTTGCAGCATGTGTTACTGTAAGATTTTGCGGAATTTCTGAATAAACAGTACTAAAAGCATCACCGTGATGATGGAAAAGTCTGTAAGTGATCTGTTTTTCGCTAGGATTAGACGGCCAGCTTGATGCTTGCAAATAATATTTTGCTGATGCATTGCCAAAACAAGGCAAGATGTTAACATTGCCTGCTGCACCATATCCCGGATCAAAATCGGGCCACATATAATCATAAAGACCCCAAACGTATACATCATTTACAAAAGAGTAAGAAACTTGTGATGCTGCTATAAGTCCTAATGCACCATACTCCATACGGTGAAAAGCTTCAGTAAATACTTCACTACCATAATCAAATCGTCCAGTAAGGCAATTGATAGACATCACGAAGACAGGATCATTATTCCCAATTCCGGAAAGGTTAGAACTTGTATATGATGGTTCACCCCAACCCAGCTCATAACCATGATCACGATGTTGTAACATAAAAGTACCACTATTAATGGCATTATTAACATCAGTGGCGTCTCCGCCTGTAAAACCACCTAATTCTTGAGGGGTGGCAGGTAAATAACCAAGTCCATTAGGACCAAAATAATTCATAACTGTGGTAGTGTTTGTAGCGGTTGACCAAGGTCCTGAATTGTAATTGTTGGCAGGACTACCTAATGCATTAATTCTTACTGTTTGTTTACCAAGAGTATTATTCCAGAATCCACCAACTACTTCCGAACAAACCTGAAACCATCTATCGTCTTGCCAGCCAAGAGCAGTAATTGGCTTATCATAAAAATCTGCATCTATGGGTGGTTGATTTTCATAATCAATAAATTTTGTAATCATGTTTTCCAGATGAGTGCTATTCTGAGCAGTCATTCTAGCAAAGGCAATTTCAGGGAGATCATCTCCGTCCACATCGGCAAATACATTGTCAGAAATATAGGTTCCGCTATATGGATGCGCAAAATTTGCAGAAGACATCACAGTGTTGCCGCTTGATCCATAATCACCTAAAAGTAGAACTGCAATCGGTGGAGTACCCCAGCTATTATAAGCGTTATTCACGTAAGTCTCAATTGCACTTGTAGTATTCCCTCCAACTTGTGTTACAGTTTGGATCATCGTAGAAATACCCTGTTGTTGACGAAAATCTTTGATAGTGTTTGCCCAAGTAATAAAAGTAGCATCATCAGGGCAGATAATCAAATATTCTGCACCATCTCGGGTTATATCTCTTGAATTATAATCGATCTCAGGAAGTATTGAGGAGTTAAGAATTGCATCTTTGATGATCGGATCCCACCAGCGGCTTCGCAGTCTGTCTTCTCCAAAATGGCCAGTTCCACCTGAGTAAGTAATTTCCATCTCTACATCTCGGTAAACCAGAAGTTCTTTTGTAACCGGATTATATTGGAAAGGTGTAATACCCAGCATTACAACATCAACACCACGTAGCTTTGTAGGTTCGGAAAGTTGGATAAAATTTTCAGGATAGTTAGCATTTCTGGTATAAATTTCATTATTTTTATTGTATTCCAAAGGTCCGTCTTCAGTATCGAGCGGAATGCGTGGAGCAGGAGCTATTTCAATGTTAGAATATTTTTCAATTCGGTAGTTGATTATATTCAGGTTTGCCTTTGCACCTTGTGGAATAGCAATATAACTTCCGCTTCCAGGTAAATTCGGCATTCCTTCATCGTTAGGCAAGAAAACTCCCGGCAAATGAATATTAGTTAGATTTTCATTATCGATCATAACTTCTTCAAAACGAAATTTGTTGATCGAATAGTTTAATTTAAGATTTTTGAAATTTTGTTCTTTAATACTTAAACCCTGTTTATCCCAACTATCAGTAAATGCAACATCAGCCTGATATGCAGATAAACTGATTGCAATAATACAAAATAATAATATAATAGTGTTTCTCATATTTTCTCCCATTAAATCAATTTTATTGAAAAATTAAAAATTTATTTTTTTGTCAAATTTATTAATATTTATGAATACTCCCACCAATGAATTCTCTTATAACTGAATCTGGTGGGATTGCTAATTCATTACTGAAACTGCTTACCTGCTGCATAAATTCATTGATACGTGAAGCACGAAGAAAGGCATCTTTTTTCAATTCATTATCTTTGTATTCTGCAGCCCATTTTTCAAAATCTTTGCCAAGTCTTGCTTTGTAGATGGGTAGTTCATACGGCATAGCACTATTAATGATGTAATCAGCAGTATTCAGGTAAGGTATAATATGACGTACTTCGCTGGATCGAACATAATGCCAGTGTTCCAGGGTTTGAGCAGGATTATAGGCGCGGTGAATAGAATCACGCAGCATTCTACGGATCAGACGGATATCTGTCCAACGCAGGTATTTCCCATTATTATCTTTGATCTGGAACATTGGTTCCAGGTATAATTTAAATTTATACTCATCATCAATTGATTTTGTCATTTCCGGATAAAGGCCGTGCAGGCTGTCAATAAGCAGGATTTCATTTTTCTCAAGTTTCATTGGTGTTTTATCAAGAAATCTTGTCCCTGATTTAAAATCGTAAAATGGAATATTTACCTCTTTACCATTACATAAGAGTTCAATATGTTCATTTATTAATTCCAGATCAAGTGCCTGCGGAGTTTCAAAATCATAATCACCAAATTCATCTTTTGGGTGTATTGAAAGATCATAAAAATAATTATCAACAGCAAACATTTTAAATTTGTATCCAAGTTTATTGAGATGTTGCTCAAGTTTGATGGTAGTTGTTGTTTTTCCGGAAGAGGATGGTCCGGTTATTAATACCATTTTTAATTTATCGATCCTGTTTGCAATAAGTTCTGCCGCCAATGCAACTTCTTCTGCATAAGCCATTTCAGATTCATGAACTATATGTGGAAACTCACCATTTTTAATTCGCTTGTTTAAATCTGCAACTGTATGCAGATTTCTAGTAACTGACCAGTCTAAAATTTTCCAGATCTTATGCCAGGGAATATTTGTTGATGGGGAAGATGCTTTTATTGCCTTATCTTTCCTACGTTGGATATTATTATTCCGATAAAGTATGTAAGCTTTTGAAACTTGGGTATGCCCGTTTTTGATCAGAACTTTTTCAACAGTATCCTGAATATCTTCAATATGTGGAGTCTCTTCATCTGAATAGTTTTTATTAAGGATTTCAACTACTTCGTTTGCTAACTTATCCGCAACTTCTTTATTGCGGCCGCCTACTGCAACTGCTGCTCTAAAAATTGCATTGGAGATGCGTTCCTTTTTAAAAGATACAACAGCTCCGCTACGTTTAATAATATGTGTAATTTTACTCATTTGTTTTCCTCATTTTTATACGTAAATTAATAAAATTAACGAACTATATTTACTTTAAACTTCAATAAAACGTTATTCGTAAAATCCAGAATAATTTCATCATAATATCTGTCCTTACGCTTAGACACATATCTTTTATAGAAATATTCTGTTTCGGTAGAATCACTTGTTGCAATAACTCTCTCAGGGGTTCCCATTTCCAAATCTTTTAATACAGAATGAACTTCAACTTTTTGTTTTTTTAGTAATTTCTTGCATTCTCTATTTAATTCACCATGACGCTGATTTACATCACCAATATTAATAACACAAGAGAATAAAAATAGTAATAAAATTGCCATAATTACTTTGTTCATTTACCATCTCCTTTGAAAATAATATTTAACTTAATAATCTTTCTGCCATTAACCACCCATGGGCTGTAGCATAGATTATGGATCTCGTTCCACCTGAACAATCACCAATGAATTTCAAATCATCAAAAGTATTGTTACTTAGTTTATTGGAATAAAATTTAATTTCCGGAGCATAAAGCAAGTTGTCACCATTGGCAATGCCCGGAACAACAGTAGCCAGATTTTCAATAAAATCTATAATACTTTCTGCAATTCTACGAGGGAAGGCAAGATTAATATCACCTAGAATATAACTATCTCTATCTAAGGTTGGATTAACTCTATATAGATGCTTGGTCCGCTTGGAAGATTTGAAATTCTGGTAAGTTTGTAAAATTACTTTTTTATCTCCAGCTAAAAGTTTAAACAGTTTTGCTATGTGTGAACCGTAACCAATAGGATCATCAAACGGATGAGTTAGTTTGACTGAAGTAAGAATTGCAAAATTTGTGTTTTCTGATTTTTCCTTGAGCTTGGAATGCCCATTCACAGTTGCAAAATCTCCATAGTTTTCTGTTACAACATACCCGCTTGGATTGTTGCAGAATGTGCGAACCATGTAACCTGTTTTACTTTTGTATTTAACCTTGAATTCATACATCTCTTTATTCAGCTCATCCACGATATGATTTGGAAGTTCAAAACGAACGCCCATATCTACCATTGTATTATCAGTAACAACGTTCGGGAATTTCTTAATGATAGTCTTAACAAGTTTATGTCCGCTACGTCCCACAGCGACTACAACTTTGTCAAAAGTATCATCATTATTCAGTTTAACTTTTCCTGGTATAACTTCCAGATCAGTGATATTTTCATTAAAGTGAAAATGGATATTTTTATATGTTTTAAAATCTTCATAAATTGTGTATAGAACCTGCTTCAACTGATCGGTTCCTAAATGGGAAAATTCTGAGATTATCGGTTGGAATCCTTTAGCATAGAACTGCTTATAGAATTCTCTATTTGTAAAAGAACTTCCTTTTTCAAATTTACGATCATTCGTTTTGCTAATATAATACTCAACTAGCTTTTCCTGCAAAGCTATTTCAACTTTAATATCTCCACCCATTTCTTTAGAAACGAACAATTTTCCATCAGCACGTATTCCAGAAATACTTGATGAATAGATATCTTTACTTTTTTCAAATATATGTATTTCATTACTACTGTCTTTAATCTTTTCAATAAAACCAATCGCAGCAGCTCCAAAACCAATTATTGCAATTCTCATTTTCCTTCCTATTTGAGTAATATTGCCTTTTTTATTTCTGAAATGTTATTCGTTTTCAAATGATAAAGATAAATACCGGATGCAACATTATGCCCTGAATCATCTTTTCCATTCCAAATTATGCTATGTTCTCCGGCTTGAAGCTCACTCTTTAATAATGTTTTTACCAGTTGTCCTTTTATGTTGCGAATTTCCAGAGAAACTTGCTCCGCTTCATTCAGATAGAATTTGATAGTAGTTTCCGGATTGAATGGGTTAGGTATATTCTGATAAAGTCTGGTATTATTACTTATTACATCATCCGTTATCTCTGTACCTCCCGTAACATATATCCACCACACTTTTGGTAGATCATAATTTTCATTGGAGACCACTCCTTTAACTTCATGCCATCCATTAACTGCAGGTGTAAAATTTAAGATGAAACTGGTTTCCATTTGCAGCTCATCATCAATAAACCAGGAATAAGTTACATCTTCTTCATTACAAACTAAAGCGAATACCATCGCTTCTCCAGCATTAACATAAAGAGTATCTTCTATAGGTAAATAACCATCAAGTCGTGGAGTCATTATCCTTATGCTGTCTATTACAACATCTGTAAGAGGCTTATTGGCAGGTGTACCGTTAGGACCGGTTGTAGGTACTTCACTGATTTCTTCGACAATGTTAGAACCTAGTGTTACATGGCCAAAAGCTGAATAGCTATTGTTGAGTGATGGATATGACTCAACAGTAATAAAATATTGAGAACCACCTGTATTTGCACCTGCATTTGCCATGCCTAAAACATATGGCACATTATAATTTATGCTTGGATGAAATTCATCTGGAATAGCATATCCTGGTCCACCGTAACCAGTTCCTAGAGGGCAACCATCTTGTATCATGAAATCACTAATAACGCGATGAAAGATCAAATTATCATAAAAATTTGAATTTGTGAGATCTACAAAATTTCCAACAGTAATAGGAACCAGATCCTCACGCATTGTAACTTCAAAATCACCCATCGATGTATGCCATTTTGCAACAGTCTGACTCCAAAGAAAATTGATCGAGACTAATAATAATAAACTGATAAAAAGTAGACGATTTTTTTTCATAATTCATCCTCCCTGAGATTATTAATTAACAATTCGAATATTGGTTTGGAAAGAAATGCGTCAATTTTTTTTACAATGAAATTATTTTTATCCTTTTTATTGTTGCATATATTTTTACAAATAATTAAATTGTTATAGTTAGTAAATTTAAAAAATTATGTATGTAAGGGGGATGTTATGAAAAAAAAGATTATTTTATTTCTAATTGTTTTTACTTTTATCGGGAATATATTTGCGATAGAAGTTTTTGCCAATGGTGCAAATCAGGCTACAATAACACAGGGAGATGAGATTGTTATAACTATCAACTTTTCTGCCGGTTCTTCACAAGCGGTAACATCAATAGCGGCAGATATGAATGGAAACGAGATTTGGGAAGATAATATTGACCTGATCATTCCGGATAATGTGGACGAAATTATCGATAATAGTCCGGAAGATGAAAATCCCGCCAATGGCATTTATGTATTTACGATTTCTGGAGATGAAGAAGGACCTAATCAATGTTCCAATGCCGGGTTATTCTTTTTAGCAGAGGATAATGGTGGTATTGGCTATGCCTATCTCTGGATTGATCCAATTACATCAATATATTCTATATCGGGTTCCATTACTCCGGTAACGCCAAGTTTAATAATTATGGCAATGTCAGATCAAGGTGATATGTGGATGACAGCTACTGATAACTCTGGAAATTATCAGAATTTTGTAGCTGAAATGGATGAATATATGATTATGGCCTTTGATCCGATTCATGTTTTGGATGGTATGTATGCAACCACAGATTATTCAAATATATTAATAGATTCTCATCTTACCGGTTATGATTTTGAATTCGTTGAAGGAAATTCAACAATAAGCGGTCATGTCTTAGATGATAACGGAGAAGCAGTAGTTGATGCAAGTTTATTCGCATATCAAGAAAGTCCGCAGAGTGCTTGGGGTCAAACAGATGAAGATGGATATTATGAAATGAGCGTGGTTGAAGGAAATTGGGAAATAGAATTGAATGATCTAGATCTATATCCCGATTACATGTCGACTGATGATGTGGGAATATATATTGAAGATGGTACATCAGAGACAGTTGATTTTGCTGTTTATGGTACTGATGCTACGATAACAGGAACAGTTTATCTGGATGATATACCAGTTCCAGGTTATGAAATAGTTGCATATCATGAATATATTGGTTATACAGAAGCATCTAGTATGAGTAATGGAACGTATTCGCTTTCCGTTTCAAGTGAAGCTGACATTTTAGGTGGTTATGGAATTAGTGTAGAACTCGAGGATATCCCTGGAGTTTATGTAATGGAATTCTACAATAACATAATTTCAGGTTCTGCAAATATCAATTTTCATATTTATCAAGTTTCAGGAGGAATTGAGGGTACGATTTTAGATGCAATGACTATGGAACCTGCAGAAGATTGTTGGATAAATGCGAATGATGGTATAAATTGGTTCAGCTCAGGTGTTGATGATGATGGTTCATATCAAATAGTACTACCAAATGGTACATACCAGGTTGAAGCAAATGGGAATATGTATTATCAGCAGATCGTAGATGATGTTGTGATCTCAGATGAAATGTATACACTGAATTTCCAACTTGATCCAATTCAATTCGATGGAGCCCTGGAAGGAAATATTTATGAAACAGGAACAACTAATCCAATAGAGAATGTAGAAATAACAGTGGGTAATGCAAATTATTATGCAAGTACCTCTTCAAACGGAAGTGGTTTTTATCATTTAGATTTGCCTAATGGTTCTTATGGTATGGATGCATGGTGTCAGAATTATTATTCCTATCACAATGATGAGGTTATAATAAATAATGATATAATTACACTTGATATAGAACTTGAACCAGTTTCACTGGATGGTTCTCTGGCAGGAAATGTGTATGAAGCAAATACAAATATCCCAATACCTTATGCTTATATACAAGTTAACTCAGCAACATATAATACGGAAACTCAGTCAGATATTGATGGCTATTATTATATGGATCTTCCCAATGAACTATATGGAGTAGATTGCTGGAAAAATGGTTTCGTTAGTATGCATGTAAATGATATTGAAATTGCCAATAATGCTGTTATTCAAGATTTTTACCTTGATCCTATCATAGCAATGGATGAGAATGAAATTGAAGCTATAATGTCTTTAGGACGAAATTATCCAAATCCATTCAACCCGGAAACCAATATTTCTTTTACACTAACCAGTACTGATAATACTGAATTAATCATCTATAATATTAAAGGGGAGAAAATTAAAACACTTGTTAACAGGATTCTTGAAATGGGAGATCATCTAGTTATCTGGCATGGTATTGATGAAAGCAATCAAGCGGTTGCCAGCGGAGTTTACTTCTATCAATTAAAAGTTGGTAATAAAATAATTGATTCTAAAAAAATGCTTCTTTTGAAGTAGTTTATGAAAAAAAAGAGCCATCCGGCATTTGCCGGATGGCTCTTTTTAAATAATAATATTATAAATGTTCCAGCTCTTGTTCCAGATCTGGAGCAATGATAGTTTGAACTTCACTGAACGGTAGTTCTAACTCTTTAGCTATTTCATCAACTTCCCAGTTTTTAGCAGATAGCACTTTAACTACTTTCTCCAAATACTCTCTATCCGCAAAACCATCATGAGGGCGAAGACTGTCTTCATCAAAATCAAGACGAGAAGATTTTCTACGAAGGAGTTTGATTATTAGAAATATTACAAAACCTAAAAGAATAAGAGCACACAAAATAATCCCTACAATTTTCAGATTAACTTTAGATTTAAACATTTGAAATTGAGAATTCATTTTATTTACAACTCTTGTAGGTCCACTTGAAGTATTAGCTTGTTCCGGTTGAAGAACTTTATTTTCCTGCGGTAGTTTATTTTTTTTATTAAGTTCCACGACACGAGCATTATATTCATCAGCTAATATTCTATTTCCAGTAGTTTCGTAAAAAGATGCATAACTTGATAGCTCTGAAATGGATTGTGGATTAGTTGAAATGAAAATATCAAGTACTAATTTAAAAAATTCACCTTGCAATTCCATCCCTTCTACTTTAAAAACCTCTCCAGTAACAAGTAATTGTGAAGTGTTAATATGGATCA
>Ga0307990_1003488_pt1 | contig 11997 bp, 15 predicted proteins | sample EllFjometagen129_FD_203168 | JGI IMG/M metagenome (GOLD analysis project Ga0307990, IMG submission 203168) | Marine microbial communities from Ellis Fjord, Antarctic Ocean - #129 | ecosystem: Environmental > Aquatic > Marine > Unclassified | place: Southern Ocean | collected 2014-10-08
TGATTCTTTGTTAATCTTCTTTTACTCATATTAGTTATTTTAGTTTGTTATTTCATTATATCTTATTTTACCCACAAAAAAAGCAGACACTTTCGTGTCCACTTTTTGGGGTACAGTTCACAATACTCTATTTTTTTTGGGGGATAATCTAAATTTATAAGATAACTGTGAAGAAAATTCATTGTTTTCCCTTCATCTATTAAATCCTCGACCACAATTACATATCTGCCTCCTAGTGATACGCCAGGTAATGACACAATCCGCACTGGCCCACCCTCTTCATCATCAGTATAACGTTTAAGTCTAATGGTATCAATATTGTGTTTAAATCTTAATTCGTCTAAAGCGCGTGATAGATCAACCCCTAAATAAGCTCCGCCCGTTAACACGAATAACAAGATTGGTGGCGTCTGAATAATTTTATAATTATCCACAATTCGACAAGCAAATTCATTTACTTTCTTTAGAATATTTTCCCTACTAAACAATAATCTAAAAGGCGTCTTTCCTATTAAAACTTTTTTTCTCGAATTCATTTCTTATCCTTTCTTTATTTTATTAACTAACTATTTTAATGAGCTACTTGAAAAAAAATTATATCTTAAATAAAACGTTTTTGCAAATTAAAAATAATGTTTCTTTCAAAACAAAATATAAAAAACAACTTAAATTAGGTTTAAACTAAAATAAGTAAAGAGAATAATTTATTTAGATTAATAGTCATTTAACCTTTACCCTTTTTTCTTTTGTTTGCTTTTGTCTCAAGCATTTGACGTTTAATTTCTAGTCTTTTTGCGGTTTTATGAGAATGACTTTTTTTATTTTGCCCAACACCAGTACTTCTTTTTGCCATATTTATAGTCTTTAAAAATTAAATTGATTCTTTATTTAATAATTTGATTTTTAAATATATTTTTATGAGTTTTTATAAACTTATTTGATGTTTTTTCAAATAAATCAAAAATATCAAATTTATTAGCATTTTCTGCAACCTTTGAAAATAAAAATATATTAAATAAGAGGGGTTAGTGGGCTAAGAATTTTTTTTCTATCTTTAACTTGGCTAAGCCAACATACCTATGAACTCCTTCTTAATGTACTTATACATTAACACACTATTATTAAGGTATCAAGACTTGATTTAATTCAAGCACAAAATCTCAATAACAATTTAATAAAAAAGTAACATTTTACCCCCCCCCTTTTTTTTTCAACTCACTATTGTTTTACCAGATAAGAACATTAATGACGTCCCTGCTAAATCACAGCTAAACGCTATAATAAAGATTGAGACTATCCAGGTACGTAAATTCTTTTTAAGACGTTCTGTTCAAATAGAAGCTGCATACAGGCAAAGTACTAACAAAATAAAAATTACTGAAAATATAAGCATATACAAGATGTTTATTTAATACGCTCCGATTTTTTTAAATAAAAAAGCCGTTTCTTTTTTAGAAACGGCTGGTTAACAGACTAGAATTATGCTGAATAAACATAATCACTTAAAGATCCATCTTCAATAATTTTTACAATTTTCTCAATATCCGTTCGGATATAACGATCATCGTCCATTGGATCCACAAACTTACGAACAAAATCATAAGCTAAAGCGGTGCCTTCCCCCAATTGAGCACATTGACCAAGTTCTGGAATAGTCCAATGAATACCCTGGGCAGCACCGATAAGTTCCATTGCCACAATATACTGAACATTTTTTACAACTTCCTTTAAAAAACGAGCAGCAGTGGTTCCCATAGAAACATAGTCCTCCTGATTTGCTGAGGTAGGAATTGAATCAATCACCGAAGGATGACAAAGGATCTTATTCTCACTTACCAGCGATGCTGCACTATATTGCATAATCATCAAGCCAGTATTCAAATCAGGATTACTAAGACCCATTAAATCATCAGGCAAACCATAACTAGTGCTAGCCATGGTTAAAGCATACAACCTTCTTTCCGAAATATTAGCTAATTGCTGCAAAGCAATCTTCAAAAAATCAGCTGCTTGCGCTAAAGGTTCACCATGAAAATTACCTCCAGAAATAGTAGTAAAACCATCTTCCTCTGCAAATATCAAGGGATTATCAGTAGCCGCATTTACTTCTCTTAAGAAAACATTACCACAAAAATCAAGCGCCTCATAAACCGAACCCATCACTTGAGCATGTGCTCGAAAAGAATAAGCATCTTGAACACGAGGAAGCGGTTGGCCATGTTTATCATATTTCTTAAGCTTTCTTTCGGCATTTAAACAAATGTCTCTTGCCTTATTAGTCATTCGCTTTGAACCCTTAAAAAGTTTCCGCATATTAGCAGCACAATTTATACTGCCATTATGCTTACGAACAGCATGAATACGAACATCAAAAGCAGCGGCTTCACCCCTTACAGCTTCCAAACTTAAAGCAGCAGCTATATCAGCAGTTTTGATAACTACAATAGCATCGTAATAAGCTAATAAAGCTAGCGCTAAAGTAAACGTTGAACCATTCGTAATTGCCATAGCCTCTTTAGCTGCTAATTCAATTGCTGTTATGCCAGTTTCTTTCAAAACCTCTAAAATTGGCCTAATTTCACCACGATAGTACACTTCTTGATCAGGAATACCTGTTAAAGCAGCAGCGACATGAGCCAAAAGAGCTAAATCACCACTAGATCCAACAGACCCCTTTTCTGGTACACAAGGTATTATCCCAGCGTTGTAAAACTCAATAATTTTTTCACAGAGTTCCAAACGCACACCGGAATTACCAAAAGTAAATGAATTCAAACGCAATAACATTGCAGCACGAGTAACCTCTTCAGGGAGGTAATTACCAATAGCCACGCAATGAGCTGGAATATAATGGCGTTGGTAAGCAACTATTTCTTCATCTGGAATAATTGTGGCTTTTTTAATACCACAACCAGTATTTACTCCATAGATAATATCACCGGCGGCCATTCTATCCTCTAAAGCCTTACGGAATTCTTTTAATAAATCTGAAATTTCCGAAGATAATTCTATCTTCGGATAAAGATGGTCATCATCTTTATCATAACCACGGGCGGCCAAAACAACATTCTCAATGCTTAAGTTCTGACCATTCAAAAACAATTTTTTCATTATTTAGTGTTTTAAAGTGAAAAGGTAACTTTCTAATTCTGATAATTTTACGGTGTTTTGGGTACGATTCAACAAATCTTTAATGCTTACCATACCTTCGGAATGTTCATTGTCACTATAAATAATAGCAAAACGATAATTTTGACTAACAGCGTAACCAAGTTGAGCACGAAAAGATAAATCTTCAACTAAGCTCATTTCAGTTTTCCATTCTACAAGTCGACAACGAGCGGCAATTTTTACTGCCCCCTGAACGATATCTAAATCATCCGAAAGGTTTAACACTAAAATATCTGCCATTCTTTCTTACTTAACTTCAAGTAAACCCAAGCTAGTTAAAGCAGAGTAAAGACGATCAACACCAATAGAAGCGCCTACTGCTGGTAACTCTTGACCAGTAAAACGAGACACTAAATTATTGTATCTGCCACCAGAAAAAACGCTTCCAAACTCTGGAGCATCTAACAGATGACTTTCGAAAACTGGCCCAGTATAATAATCTAGACCGCGAGCAATAGAAAAATCTATCACCACTTTATTGACATCAACCCCAAAAGAAGGTAAATAAGAAATAATATCTGATAATTCTCGCAGCCCCTCTTGAGCCAACTTACTATCAGATAAAAGCGCTAAAGCTAAATCTATTATTTCTTCATTACTTCCTTGCAAGGAGATAAAAGCCTCTAGTTTAGAAAATTGTTTATCATCTAAATTAGGCCTAGGATCAAATTCATTATCAGGCTCTGACATAAGAGCATCACGAAATTTAGCATCAGAAATCTTCGTAGATTTATCAAGAATATGTATGATATCTCTACTAATATCCACTGCCAAACAACTACCCCTATCGCAAATGCCTAAATATTCCATTACACCATCTAAAATCTTACGATTATTGATGTTAATTAAGAAGTCACTTTTCCATAAAGAAAGTGTGTGGAAGATAACAGCGATGACCTCAGCATCACTTAACATTAAAGAAGATCCGGCAATATCAACATCATATTGATAAAACTGCCTAAAACGTCCTTTTTGGGGAGTTTCACCACGAAACACTGGTCCATAAACGGAACGGCGCCACGGAAGCTTAATGCCTGTTCTTTTTTTGCTATTATACGGATTAGCAGAAATAAAACGGGCAAAAGGCACGGTGTGATCAAAACGTAAAGCTAAATTATTTTCAGAATTACCTTGTGTATGAAGACTAAAAATATTTTTTGAAGTCTCATCTTCACCAAGCAATACCTTGTAAAATTCAGCCATTGGCGTTTCAATAGGGTCAAAACCAAAACTCGAAAAAATACGACTTATTGCCAAAATCATCTCTTCTCTAGCCCTGTATTCTCCAGGACCATAATCAAGAAATCCGGCTGGTCGTTCTGGTTTAATAATTTGTACCATAGTATACGTATTAAATTAGAAATGAACTAAACCAAAAAAATGGCTTCATCTTAAATTAGCAAAAAGAAGCAAAAAAGTCAATAAATAAAAAAACAAGCCTTTATTTGTAAAGGCTTGTAGAGGGTGCGACGGGGTTCGAACCCGCGACAGATAGAACCACAATCTATTGCTCTAACCAGCTGAGCTACACACCCGAATATTATTGAAATAACTATTATTAAATAATGTTACACTCATTCTTATTTTTTGTCAATGATATAGGCTCGTACAAAGAATAAGGACGTTTATAATAATAAGCCCATTCTCTATCACCATAGGAAAAATGCCACCATTCTCCATCAAAAGGAGCAAAGCCAACCTCTAGCATAATAGAGCGTAAAAGTAAGCGATTGTTTTTCTGAACATTGGATATATAAGAATTATAAGTGACAATTTTTTTTTCTTGTGCAAAGTCTGCGATAGCAGTACCCATGTCTAACGGTTCCTTGGGACTAACAATAGTTACGTCCACTGCAGCACCACAAGGATGTCCAGCAACTGATGGTACCGCCACAAAATTATGAGTCAGTTCATTTAAATCTTCTCCAGAAAGATTTTTTTCAAGAGCTAATTCTCTACGTCTTTTTAAAAAATAACGTTTTTGCACTAAAGGATGGCGATATGCATAAACAACTAATAATTTATAACCTGATTTACGTGATTCCAATAATTTAGCTGCCATCTTTAATTTTTTAGCTACCCCCGAACGAGCTAAAAAAACATTTTTCAACCAAGGATACATATCTGCCTTCTGATAAGAACAAATCATGCCTTTTGGATAATAGTCATTAAGCACAACCAAAAGGTCACCGTTATCGCTAGATTTAACAGAGAGCAAATCTTTATAAGTTGGAGAAATATTCTTCATATATATATTAAACGACATTTTTTCAAAAAAAGAAAGCCCACAAAAAATAGCGGGCCTTATTAGACACTAAGAAAGCGTACCATAAAGATAAATTCGTTGATCGCTAGCAGATTTAATTGTTTGAGCATAATCACTAACGTCCTGAATAACAGCCAATGATTCAGCCCCTAAGCGTTCATAAATCTTATAAGAATTACTATTCTTAGCTGCCGTTCTCATGGCATAATAAAGATAATTTTGAGAAACCCCCCATAACCAACGCTTGAAAATCAAACGTGTACCAATTCCTTGTCCACGAAATTCAGGTAGGACTGCTATTTCTGACATGTAGACAGTACGACCAACATCAAATAATGAATTTTCAAGTAAAAAAGATTTTGCCTGATAAAGAGGGTCTTTACTACCATCAGTAACAGTTAAAGAAACTTTATCTAAACCGATAGCACAGGAAATACCAACTAGAACATCTTTTTCATCCGAGGCTAAGACGATACAGCCTTTAAGAAGATGATACTGCCAAACAAATTCATAAATCCAGTCATCTTCATACTCCTCAAAATAAGGAGCACCAGCAAATACTTTTTTATAAAGGTCTATAAACTGCTGGGTAATAGGCTCTGTTCGCAGACCCTTTCCTTTGTACTGAAAGACTTTAGTTTTCATAAACTACCTCCATTTCACTTTCAAGAACAACGATGTCATCATCAATAGAGCTAAATATAATTTGTCCTGTCGGTTGAACAATTTGCTTTATTCCAGTAACGGCGGCGGCGGCAATTGAGCCAGAACCACATGATGATTCATAAAAAAAGGAATCGATATCTCTCACCCAAACAACTGGATCTATCCTTAATTTATCACCATCATTTGAAATCCAAACGACCCCAACGGCAGCTTTAGCACGTAGACCAAGGGAATCTGTTAATAGGCGGTGTTGCTTAATGTGATCCTCTGGAAAAGAGGAATCAATAACAATATGAACAATTCCACCCAAATCAACGATTTTAACAGAAAAGTTTTTAGCCTGTCTAATCAATGGTTTAAGTCCTATAAATTCACAACGGACCAATTGTCCTGTTACCGATGCTGAGATTTTACCAACAAAACCAGACATACTAAAAACAAGTGGTCGGTTTAAAAGTGACAGCAGTAAAGCGGCGGCACGTGAGGCGTTTCCGCAAAACTCACCACCACTCATTTCAAAATGATTGTCAGATAAAACTAAAAAACCAGCTTGCTCAACCGATAGTTTTTGAAAATCTCTAATCATGGCACTGCCAATCCTAGTATAATCTTCACGGGATAAGGGCTTATCAATCACCCTGATAAATGTAGCATTACCGCCAGCAGCGGTAATAATGTAATCTCGTTTCATATCTCTATTTATTTTATGGTTAAATTTTATAATGAACTAACCCATCTTAACAGACAGGGCAAATTCTGATAAATAATTAAGATTTATTAGAGTCTGCTCTGTTCGCTACATTTTGACTAGAATAATTACTTCTGTCAAGAGCTAAACGATAACCATTGCAACCATGGCGTAACCAACGAGAAATACGAGCAATCGTAGTAGAACTCAATTTAGTTACCTGATGTATCTTATTATAAGAATGACCTTCATTCAGCATAATTGCTGTTCGCCAACGACGACCAAATTCTTTAATTTCTCCAGTAGTCAAAAGATCTCTAAAAAATCGTTCAGCCTCATTTAAATCATCCAGGGAAAGAATGACCTTATATAAATCTTGAGTATTTTTATCCAACTTATTCATAAAAAATTATACAATCACTTTACCTTAATAAAGTACTTTACTATAATAAAGCATGATAAAAAATAAGTCAAGTAAGCTAATGCTAAATCTAAAAATAAAAAAAGCCCAAATTATTAATTTTGAGCTTTACTAAAAACATAGCTATTTCTTGATTTCCCAAATATTTACAATATCCTTTAAAATTATCTTTCTTTTAGGAAATTTTTCTAAATTTCTTAAAATTAAATCAGATGAAACAGAAAATTTTATAAAAAAATTTTCAACATCTTTTTCATCATTGAAAAACCAATTCACCTCAATTTGAGACATTTTTTTGTTGTCTAATGGAAAATTATTAAGAATTTCATCTGTTCTTTTTAAAACAATAGATTCATCATGAAAATCAGACATAAATTGACAATACTCACCTTCAAATACAGGCTCCATAATAATTATTAATCCACCCTTTTTTAATAGAGGTAATACCTCTTTTAAAATTTGTTCAGGATTATCATGATGATGCAAGGAATAAGAAAAAACAATTACATCAAAATCAGTATCTAAGGTATTTAAAAAAGATTCTGTTAACCCATGTAAAATCTTCACCCTATCCTTGAAACGAGATAATTTTTTACCTGCTTCTTCGATCTTTTGTTTGTCGGGTTCTATAACTACACACTCCTTAGCTATAGATAAAAACAATTCTGTATAATAAGCATCTCCACAGCCAATCTCTAAAATTTTTTTAGATTTAAAGTTAAAATTCAAGAATAAAAAATCTTTCTCTAAATCACCATAATCTCTTTTCATAATACGCCCCCTCTATTTAATAAATTATTAAAAAACTATTTTTACTACTTTATTTATAAACTATCTAACAACGTATAAATAACTTTAACACACAAAATCAAAAAATAACACTGACTCTTTGCGCGTTCCAAAAGCTTTATTATAAGCATGCGCGCCGTCTAAGGCAAATTGCTTCTAATGCCTATAAAAAAGCTGCCCTTATAATAAGAGCAGCTTAAGTAAAAAAATAATATTTTTGATATTAAAATTTACTTAATGTAATCATCTAACAAAATCTGATCAGCCTGAAAAGGAATAGTAATTTGACCATAATCATGATTCTTTTCATTCCACTTAACGGCGGTATCAATGGCCGGTTTATTACCAGCCCAACAACGACGAGCCACTCCACCCATCACATCCCAACTTAATCCAAACCTAATAACCTGATCCTTTGAGTTTGTTCCATCCAATAAAATACCATTACCACCATTAGAAGCTCTGCTAACGCCAACGCCGCCGCCATTAGACAAGACCACCATAGTCATTCCTCTAACAGCATTACCAACAAAACTCTGTACTGACATATCAGCGGTAGGGCGACTACCATCATAAATATTTGAAGTCTCGCGAAAAGGCGAATCCGTGCCAGAGGAATCATGATGATCACGACCCATCATTACCGGCCCAATTTTTCCCTCTCTTACAGCCTTGTTAATCTTTAAGGCGATATCAATACGACCTTCCTCATCTGCGTACAAGATTCTGGCTTTAGTGCCAACCACTAAGTCATTATCACCAGCATTTTTAATCCAGTAATAATTATCATGATGTAAAGCACTTAAAGATGGATCAATACAATTCATAGCAATTTGGTCAGTAATTTTTAAATCAGAATCAAGTCTACTTAGACAAACCCAGCGAAAAGGACCGAAACCACGATCAAAACATAAAGGACCCATAATATCTTCTACATATGAGGGCCAAATAAAGCCATCGTTTGTATTTTTTCCGTTCTTCGCTATTACAGTAACTCCACTCTTAAAAACGGCATCCATAAAAGCATTACCATAATCCCAGAAAAAGGAACCTTTAGCAGTTAATTTTTGTAAAATGGTAAAATGACGACGCAAAGAAGCTTGAACATAACCAACAAACTTATCACAGTTATTATCATTCAATAACTGTCTGCTTTCCTCCAAGGTCAAGCCTGCGGGAATATAACCACCCCTGTCCCAAGCATGACAACTAGTTTGATCAGAAATTAATTCAACGGAAACATCCCATTCATCAATATACTCGAGCAAATCAACTATATTTCCGTGATAAGCAATGGAAATGGGTTTTTTTCTTTCTTTGTAATCAATAATCCACTCGTGAATTTGAGATAAATTATCAGAAACTTTTCTAACCCATTTCTTCTTTAATCGATCCTGGATACGACTAAAATCAACTTCAGCCACAACACCAATACCACCAGCAATTTCTACAGCTCTAGCCTGAGCCCCAGACATGCCACCAAGACCAGAAGACACAAAACAAATGCCTTTTAAATCTTGATCTTCTGATAAATTCAAATACTTCCGACCAGCATTTAAAACAGTAATGTAAGTGCCATGGACAATTTCCCTGAGAACCAATATACATCCAACCACCAGCAGTCATTTGTCCATAATTAGTAACCCCAAGAGCTGCTAAACGATCAAAAGTGTCAGGCTCGTCCCACTGACCAACCATCAAACCATTGGTAATAATAGCTCTTGGCGCCGATAAACTAGAGCGGAATAACCCAACTGGATGGCCAGAACTAACGACCAAGGTTTGATAAAGACTCATTGCCTGTAAATACTTTTTAATTAAACAGTACTGCAACCAATTTTGGAATACCTGACCAGATTCTCCATAAGTTACAAGTTCATAGGGATACAAAGCAACTTTAGGATCAAGATTATTATCGATCATGACCTGCATGGCCTTGGCTTCAGTTATGCCAACATATTCATCAATTGGATGACCATAAATCTCAACAGGCCTAAAGCGATAAGCATATATTCTACCCATTGTTTCCAATTCCTCTAAAAATTCAGGAATTAATTCCTCATGAAACTGTTCCGGTAAATAACGTAACACATTTCTCAGTGCCTGCTGTTTCTCTTTTTTACTTAAAGGAGTAAATAAAACTCTTTTTGGCGCTCTTCTTTTAGAAAAATCAAAATCGGGGTAATCTGGAATTTCTGTCAAATTCAAATGAATAGACATTACTTTGTTAATTTCATCATTACTTTTCATGATATTTTTATTTTTGTTAATGTTAAAGTACTAATTATTTTTAATCCTAATATAATATTTTAACTAGGTCAAACAAAAAATAAAATAACATTACTAAGAACAGGTTCATTAAACATAGAAAATATTGTTACTTAAGAGAAAAAACTTAATAATAAATTAGATTTAATTGAAATGAAAACTAATGCCCATAAAAAATCTGCAAACAAAATGTTAAAATATATTATAACTTTTTCCGATCTAGTAAAAATGGCTAGTATTTATTATAAAAACACAATAAACACTGAAAAGCGTTATATAGCTACAAACATATTTACCGAACTCGTTATTACTAACAAAAAATTGGCTAATATAAAAGCAAAAGAAGACTTCGGGGTCCTTTTTAAACGTCACGATTTGATATCTTGCTCCCCAGATTACCTGTTTACCGAACTATTTGATATATTCCCTGTTGTTAAGATTAGTTTAAACAAATTAAAAACCCTGAAACTAAATTATCTCAGGGTCACAAATTGCAATTTTTTTATTTTTTATATTTATAATATAAAATAATTATAGTGAAATAAATAAGGACTGCAAAAAAATTGAAAATCTGTAAAGCCCAATTATTTATATAACAGGCATAAACAAACCAACATAAACCAGTAATAAAGAATATAAATATAAATTTAATCTCTATCGCCCCACTCGACTTGGCTCTTATTATAGTCACTAACTGCAATATTAAAACGATAATACTTACTAGTAATAAAGAAAAGATAAAAATATCCTTTTCTTTTACTAGTATCACTATAGGCACAATTGCAGCTGAAAGAAAAAAAGAAAACCAATCAATTAAACTCATCTTTTTATATTTTATAACCCCGATAACAATTGGGATACAGGTAGTAAATAGCAAGCCATTAAAAACCATAGCTAAACTGTTTTTATAAAATCCGTAAAATATAAAAGCAATAAAATAAAAAAAGAAAAGAAAAAAGAATGGAGCCGAGATTGCTTTTGCAGATTTATTCCGCCATATTTTCTGAGATTGCTTAATAAAGCCATATCCTTGAAAAATTGAAAATACCATCGTCATTAAAGAAGAAAAAATTAAAACATTAAACCCCCAGTTCTGAAATTCTACAAATTTTTCCATTACTACATATTTTTAATTATCATTTATTTATTAATGTTCAATTATTATAATATATTATTTTAATAAAAAATTAAGCTTATGTCAACGAGCTCCGGGAACTGACATAGAAAGTATAATACATAATGTGATTAAGCAAAAAATTATCATCCGTAGTTTTTTTAAAATATTTTACATAAAAAATAAAAAAGACGCTCACTTATGTAAACGCCTAAAACATATAACTAAGGTCTATTTCTTGCTAATAGCATAAGCCATACCTTCAACGTGACCTGATTCACAGGCATCTTGATTATAGGCATAAATTTTACCACAAATGTTACACCTACCTCCGCGAGGTTGGCAAGTGATAAACTTTTCTTTAGAAACCTTGGATTTTTCTAGATTTTTTTCCATTTTATATTCCCTTTTTTAAAAAACTAATTAATATATTTACAACAAAATATTGTATTTTCTTTGAGCCGTTGACCGGGCTTGAACCGGTGACCTCTTCCTTACCATGGAAGTGCTCTACCAACTGAGCTACAACGGCTTTTTTATCATCTTCTTATCTTATATTAAAAATCACCTTTGTCAAATGAAATTTGTCTAATTTTTTCCTGCCAATCTACCAG
>Ga0307990_1003489_pt1 | contig 11997 bp, 8 predicted proteins | sample EllFjometagen129_FD_203168 | JGI IMG/M metagenome (GOLD analysis project Ga0307990, IMG submission 203168) | Marine microbial communities from Ellis Fjord, Antarctic Ocean - #129 | ecosystem: Environmental > Aquatic > Marine > Unclassified | place: Southern Ocean | collected 2014-10-08
AAATGTCTTTCATATTAATTTCTCTAAGCCTATCAACACTAAAAGATTCCACATTGAAAGATGCTGTAATAGTTCCAAAGATCATAGCGTTCTTTATTGTAGATTCATTACAATTTCCAACAGAAACAAGATAACCCATAAAACCACCTGCAAAACTATCACCTGCTCCAGTTGGATCAATAACTTTTTTCACGGGATAAACAGGAGTGAAAAAGATAAATTCATTTGAACAGACAAATGAGCCATATTCACCTCGCTTCACAACAATGAATTTTGGTCCCATTTTTTTTGCTTCTTCTGCAGCTTTAAAAATATTCTGTATGTTGGTCAACATTCGCAGTTCATCTTCATTGATAAATAAAATATCAACCATGGAAATAACTTCCATTAGTTTGTCTCTCGCTCCAGAAATCCAGAAATTCATCGTGTCACAAGCTGTAACTTTTATTTTTTTCAACTGTTTAAGTACCCTTAACTGTAAAACAGGATCTATATTTCCCAGGAATAAATAATCACATTTTTTGCTATCATCACAAAGCTGAGGATCAAAATCTGCAAATACATTAAGTTGTGTATCAAGTGTTACAGCTTTGTTGAAATCGTTGTATTTGCCAGACCAATGAAAAGTTCTACCCGGAGCAGATTTAATATCCTTAGTATCAATTTCATTTTTCTTAAGAAGTTCATAATGTTCTTGAGGAAAATCTTCACCAACAATCCCCACAATGCTGCTTTTACAGAAGTTCTTGCTTGCCATTGATGTAAAAATTGCTGAACCACCAAGTGATTGTTCAACTTTTCCATATGGAGTTTCTATATTGTCTAAAGCAATAGAACCTACGATAAGTAAACTCATTCCTTCTCCTGAACTTGAATTGAATCTGTTGTTGTTATCCAGCCTCTAAATTTATCTGGATTTGGATCTGAAAAGTAACGTATGAGCAAAACAACAAATACAAGAGCAAGGATGCGAATGATGAAATTAATCCAGGTTGAACTTCGCAAACTCCTTCTCTCCTGATGTCTTCTTTCTATTTCTTCTTTAAATTCTTTCATACAGGATCTTAACGTAAGCTATTAATTAATCCCTCATTGAATCTTTTTAATCCTTCTTTAATGTTTTCCATACTTGTTGCATAGGAAAAACGTACATACTTATCTGCTCCAAAGGCTGAGCCAGGTACAATCGCTACCTTATACTCTTTTAAAAGGTATTCACACATTTCAACACAATTTTTAATACCAATTTTGTTGTTATGGATGTAATATGAAATATTCGGCATTGCATAGAAAGCACCTCGTGGAAGTCGGCAGGTTAAATTGGGAATTTTATTTAATCCATCAACCAAGAAGTCACGGCGTTTCTGGAATTCATCGCGCATTTCAGCAACACTTCCGTCACATTCATTCAAAGCAACTATAGCAGCTTTCTGGGTTATAGAATTAACACATGAGGTTGTATGACCTTGAATTCTAGCGGCCCGTTTAATAATATCTGTAGGACCAGCAGCATAACCAAGCCTCCAGCCGGTCATTGCATAAGCTTTTGAAACACCATTTATAACAACAGTATGCTCACGAACCTCATCACTTATCGTAGCGATAGAGATATGTTTTTTTCCATCATAGATCAGCTTCTCATATATTTCATCAGAAATGATCATAATATTATATTTTACGCAAACAGCAGCAATTTTTTCCAGTTCCTTTTTATTGTAAATTGATCCTGTTGGATTATTGGGAGAGTTCAAAATAAGAGCTTTAGGATTGCTCAAGGATTTCAGTGCTTCTTCCAACTGCTCTGCAGAGATCTTGAAATTAGAGGCAGCGCGGGTGGGAAGTAATATCGGAAAAGCGTCAACCATTTCAACCTGCGAAGTGTAACTTACCCAATATGGTGAGGGAATCAAAACTTCGTCCCGTGGATCACAAATAGTCATTAACAAAAAGAAAATGGAAGCCTTAGCACCAGGAGAAACAAGAATATCTTCTGGGTTGCACTCTAGATTGTTATCACGTTTCAACTTGGCAGCAATTGCTTTTCTAAGTTCAAGAATACCTGAAGATGCTGTGTAGCGTGTGAAGTTATCATCAATCGCTTTATGAGCTTCATCCTTAATGTAATTGGGTGTATCAAAATCCGGTTCACCTACACCAAAATTGATCACATCAATACCTTCTGCTTTCATCTGTTTTGCCAAAGCAGAAACCATTAGTGTTGGAGATGGCTTTATCGCCTTTGCACGATGAGAAATTTGAATCGACATTTTATTACCTCTTTTGCTCTATTTTATTATCTTTCACCTTCAACAACAAGTTTGGAAAGATCAGCCACTTGTAAAAACAATTCACGGATGCGGATAAGAATGTTATATCTATTTTGTTTGATATCTTCATCCTCAACATTTACCAAAACGTCATCAAAAAAGCTGTCAATGACGGAACCAAATTTAACAAGCATTTCAAGAATTTTTTTATAATTCTTTTCAGGAAGCAAATTAAAGATCTCTTTCTCTAAAACCCCACACTTCATATATAGAGTCTTTTCCGTCTCTTCCTGTAAGAGCTCTTGCTTCACTTTAGAAGTAGTCTTCACCTCTGCAATAATATTGGAAACGCGTTTGAACCCAAGTACAAGCTTAATAAAATCTTGTTGTGTCTTTAGTTCTTGCAATGCTTCAGCCCGACGAACAAGATCGTGAATATTAGAATGATCAATATGCATCACACTTTCGATGATATCATAATCTATCTGCTCTTGCTTAAGAAGCCAATTAACACGTTGTTTGAAGAAATCATAAACTACATCTTTGTTATTTTCAGGTTTATCAAGTTTAACTTCCAATAGTTCAAAGGATCTATTTATTAATTTATGAATATCAATTTCAAATTCATTATTGGAAATAATCTGAACAACACCATTAGCAGCACGCCTTAAAGCAAAAGGATCTTTTGATCCAGTTGGTAATAAGTTAACTCCGATAATTCCGCAAATTGTGTCAATTTTATCGGCAATTGCAATTACCGAACCAACTAGAGACATCTTCTTATTACCATTCTGATAATGTTCTTCTATTGCAAGAGCAACTTCCTTTTCTTCGCCACTTCTCAAAGCATATTGATGACCAATATATCCCTGAAGTTTAGTAAATTCTTTCTCACCGAGCATCTGTGTTACAAGGTCAGCTTTGCAGAGTTTTGCTCCGCGTAATACTATTTTTATTATATTATTATCAAGCTTTAGCTCATCACAAATAAATTTGGTAATTTCCATTATTCGTTCTGTTTTCTCTGATACAGAACCAAGTTTTTGTTGAAATGTGACTTCTGACAATTTTTGAACGAATGTTTCTAGAGGTTGAGCGGTATCTTCCCTATAGAAGAACTCAGCATCTTCCAATCTGGCAGTAATCACCTTTTCATTACCCAGTTTTATCAAATCGGAATAGTTCGGATCTCCATTGGAAATGAATAAAAACTTGTTGCTAAGTTTTCCACCTTTCCTGCTAACAGAAAAGTATTTTTGATGTTCAGAAAGCGTAGAAGTTACTACCTTTTTGGGAAGTGTAAGATATTTTTCAGCAAATTCCCCAATTACTGCAGTTGGAAACTCCACAAGATCGGTTACTGTTTCTAGTAATTTACTATCCTCAATCACCTTTTCATTTGAGTTTATGAAAAGTTCAGTCATTTGTTTAATTATAATCTGCTTTCGTTTCTTTCTATCCGGGATCACAAATACACTTGCAAGTTTGCTTTCGTACTCATCAATCGAATTAATTTCAACCGGATTATCCAGTTTTTGAAATCTATTTCCAAAAGTAATGTTCCCAGATTTAATATTATCAAATTCCAAATCAATAATATCATCTCCAAATAAAACCAGTAACCAGCGTATTGGACGTGCAAAGGAAGTTCTTGAACTTCCCCATCTCATTGATTTCTGAAATTTAATTTCAGTAATCGTACTTTTGATCAAATCTTTCAGGATTGATATTGCTGGTAAGCCTTTAATCTCTTTTTTAACTGCAATTTTCTCACCTTTTGGTGTTTGTTTAATTGTTAGATCTTTCTCTTCAGCCCCAGCTCCACGCAGAAATCCCAAGGCTGCCTTTGTTAGTTTTCCACTGGAATCGTAAGCCATTTCTCTGGTAGGACCAATCCGCTCAATTACCTTATCTTTCTGCTGTGTTTGCAGTGAATTTATTTTAATTGCAAAACGTCTCGGAGTAGAAAATATTTTTAACTCATCGAATTCAAGATTTGCTTGTTTAAGTGCAGACTCAAAATAATCTTTAATCGTCTTTACAGCATCAGCTATATATGCTACAGGAATTTCTTCAACACCAAGTTCAAATAGGAAATCCTTTCTATCCATTCAAATCCTCATAAAATTATTTTAGCCAAGTTTCTGAATTGTATTTTGTTGTCTAATTTTTTTTGTTTAAGTAACATGCTTATTGAGATGAAAAAGAAATTATTTGTTACTAATACGTTTCGCACTAGATCTTGTTCTTTTACAATGTTAAAATAGGTATTTTACTGAAATCTGATTTACGAAACCCAGATCACCGTAAGAAACTATTGCATAATCAATTTTCAGGTTGAATTTATTGAGGTCAAATCCTGTTCCAAAAGAAATCCCGGAGAAGATGTCATAATCTCCACCAGTAGCCCAATCCGAGGCATTCGTTTTGTAACCTGCTCTTAAAGCTAGAACTGGATGTAATTGATATTCCACACCTATTCGCCCGAAAATATCATTATCTAATGGTTTATAAATATCCACAGTTGTATATAACTTATAATCGGGATGGAAACTTAAGCCAACAGTAATTGTTGTCGGCATTTCCTCTTCATATTCATTATCTGTATAATAAGATAGTTGCTTGCCTATGTTTCTTAAAGCAATTCCAACTTTCAGGTTTTTATTGGTTGTTTGATGTAACAGAGCCGCATCGAACACAACTGCTGAAGCCGAGTTGTCATCAAGTGTTTCCTGAATGAATTTAAGATTAAATCCAACATCAAGCATATTTAATACATACTTTGCTGCGCTAATTCCAAAAATGAAATCAGACATACCAAAAGTACCATCAATGCCTACCCATTGCCCAGTTTCATCTGCAATAGTACGATCTTCAGTAGCGGTAAGTCCCTTGGCGAAAACTGCCAATGAAGTTTTTTCATTAACAGGATAAACATAGGCAGCCGAACCGCAGTTAATCCCATCAAGATAGCTCATATATGTGAGAGAAGCTTGTGGTGATTTAATTTGCATAAGACCGGCAGGATTAAAAAAAACCGCATTCGCATCATTGGAAAGACCTGTATATGCATTGCCCATGGCAGCAGCTCTGGCTGAATAATTAACTTTCAAAAAAGTAAAACCGCTTGTTCCGGTATTTTCATTTTCGGCTGCTAATAGAGTCGAAAATAATATTATTGTTATTATTAGAATTAGAATTTTCTTCATATTTTAATCCCCTCTAGAATTTCAAAAATTTCATCTTTTGTAATAGCATTAAATATTTTCTCTCGATTTTCATCAATTCTGAGAAAATTTGAAATTCCTCCTAGAACCTTCATATATTCATCCTTTTTACTATCAGGAATAGCTATCATAAAGATAACCTTTACCGCTTCATCGTCAACCGAGTTAAACTCAAGTTCATTGTCAAGTACATAAACCACAAGTTTCATTTCTTTCACAAGATCTGATCGTGCATGAGGTATTGCCACTTTTTTCCCGATGCCTGTTGTCATTAAATTCTCACGTTCCATTATTAATTTGAAAAAAGCATCGACTGACACAATTATTTCATTTTCAAATAGAAATTCAACCATATCTTCAAGACAACTTTTTTTATCAAGAGCATAATAATTCTGAACTATCAAATTACGTGAGAAAATCCCCATTAATAACCTTCTATAAGTCTATATGTTTAAACGAAAACTCATCCATTTATTTACTTGACTTTAAATAGTCAATTTTTTTTTGTGATGTTCTAATTTGAAGAAAAGAGAGGAATTAAATTATGAATCATGGAAACATTGACAAAAAAACAGTTATTACATTCGTCGCAATCTTTACATTTTTATCTTTATTTGCAGCCACAGAAATTGCTGACTCTACAGTTGTAGCAGACTTCGAAGGTGGAAAAATAACAATGGGAACCTTTAATGAACGTCTCGCGCAAATACCTCCTATGTACAAATCTAAGTTTACAACTATTGAAGGGAAAAAGGAACTTCTTGATATTATTTGTGTTGAAGAACTTTTCTTTTTGGAAGCTCAAGATCAGAAAGTTATGGAACAACAGGATTTTACAGATAGAACAACCGATCAGGTCAAATCTGTTTATTTTTCCGAATATAGAAAAGAACTGCTGAAAGATGCGATTTCTGTTTCAACTGAAGAAAAGGAAGCGTATTTTAAAGAAAACTATGAGAGATTTAAAGAGCGTACATTTGAAGAATCTGAGAAGATGATAGAATCTCAATTAATGCCTCAAAAAGAGAATGATTACATCGAAGCAAAAAAACAGGAACTCTTCAACAAATTTGATGTAGCTATAAATTACGATCTTTTAAATATGATAAATATAACAGCACCTGATAGCAATGAAACAATAATCAATGAGAAGGTCATCTCTTCCTCAAATCCGAATATTGATAGAAGTGTTGGAAACATTATTGCTCATCTTGAGATCCTACCGGAGCGAACTCAGGCATCATTGTGTACTGAAGTTGGGTTAAAAAAACATATTGATGAATTGGCAAAATCGGATGCTTTTTATGTTGAAGCCCAGCAAAAAGGTTTTGATAAAAATCCTACAGTAATGACAATGACTAAGCAGATAAAACGAAATATGGCCTTGAGAACGACATATAATACTTTAGTAGTTGAAGCAATTGACACAAGTGAAGAGATAATGCAAGAATACTATAATGAGAATATTGATCAATTCAGTACTCTTGCCCACAGGAAGATTCAAGCATTTGGTTTTGACACAAAAAAAACTGCTGTAAAGATGCGAAAGAAAATTAAAAAACTCATCAAGAAAAATAAAGATGATGAGATAAATGCTCTCATCCAGGAACACTCAGTTTATTCTGATAAAGATGGCATTTTAGATCACGTCTATAACAATGGCATTATTCCTGGAATTGGCAAAGATCAAGTTTATTGTGACATGGTTTGGAACACAAATCCGGATCAACTTAGTGAAGTTTTCCAAAACTCAAAAGAAGTTTACGTATTTTTTAGAATTACTGAAGATGTAGTTGCAACAGCAAAACCGTTTGAGGAAGTAAGGGGTAAGGCAGAACAAACTCTAATGAGAACTCTTTCAAAAGAGAAATTTGAAAGTGTGAAAAAGGAACTGGAAATTAAATATTCTTTAACTAAATATCCAGATAACATGATTGTAAAACTAACTGCAGAAGAATATTTTAATAAAGCTGAAGCAGCCCAAAAAAGAAGAAGCTTCAATGATGCCATTTTCTATTATGATGAAGTAATCAAGTATTATAAAAACGATAAAGATGATTATAAGGCAATGTTTATGAAAGGTTTCCTGTATGCTGAAGAACTTAAAGACAAAGAAAAAGCTATTGAAATCTTTGAGAAATTCCTCGAGTTATATCCGGAAGGTGACTTAAGAGAATCTGCAACTTATATGCTGTCATCATTAAAAAACAACGAGGATATGATCGAAACAATTGAATTTGAAGAAGAATAAATAAGAGTTTAAACAAGGAGGCAATATGTTCTATAGGGGTGATAAGCTTAAAGAAGTTTTTCTTAAAGCAAAAAAAAATCGATTTGGAATTATAGCATCCAATGTGGTTTTCGATAGTGCTATCCGTGGTGTAATACAAGGATATGAAACTCAAAGATCCGATGGATTACTTCAAATGAGCTCTGGAGCTGTAAAATATGCAGCCGGAAACACAAAAGATATTGAGATTGGTGCTCAAATGATCTCGTCTATGATCAAAATAATCGCTTCTCAATACAAAAATTCCGGGGTTGGATTGCACATTGACCACGCAACTCCAAACTATTTTGATTTTGTTGTCTACTGTATAGAAAATGATCTTGTCTCATCTGTGATGATAGATGCATCTAAGGAAGATTTCGAAGAGAACATCCGCATTTCTACTGAGGTTGTGAAAATAGCCCATAAGCACGGTGTTTTAGTTGAAGGCGAAATTGGTTATATCAAAGGAGCAGAGGACGAAATAGTCTTAGATACCGAATTATATACTCAGCCTTCTGAAGCTTTGGAATATGTAAAAAAAACCGGTGTTGATCTTTTTGCAGCTTCTGTTGGAACTAATCATGGTGTAACAAAAGGGGCACAAATTACCTTAAAACTCAATTTGATCAAAGAGATCGATGATCTGTTAATTGGCAACAATGTAGAAACCGGAATCGTGTTGCACGGAGCTTCCGGACTTACAGCTAAACAGCAAATTGATGCAATAAAAAACGGTGTTGTAAAAATTAATAAAGATACGCGCTATCAAATAGAATTCGCAAGAACAACGCAAGCCTATTGGGAAAAAGAAAAAGACGCAATTGTGAAACCTATTGATATCAATGAAGCTAATTATACAATTGATAAAAGTCGTTTTGATCCTCGCAAATGGCTTATCCATAGTGAAAATGCTATGCAGGCTGCTGTTGAGGAACTAGTTCAAATTACCGGTAGTGCTGGTAAATCAATTTTATTATAATTCAAGGAGTGAAGATGAAAAACATTGCAATAAATGGTTTTGGAAGAATTGGAAGACTAGTCTTCAGAGGATTTCTTAATAATGAGGAATATAAAATAGTTGCTATCAACGATCTTATGGACATGAAGTCATTAGTATATTTACTTAAACACGATTCTGTTCAAGGGATTCTAAAGAATAAAATAGAAGCAAAAGAAGGTGCGATCATTGTTGATGGAACCGAGATCAAGGTTTTCAGTGAAAGAAATCCTGAAGATCTCCCCTGGAAAGAACTTGATATAAGTGTTGTTGTAGAATCTACAGGGATTTTCCGTACAAAAGAAGGTGCCGCAAAGCATCTTACAGCAGGAGCAAAAAAAGTTATAATCTCAGCTCCAGCTAAAGGAGAAGTGGATGCCACAGTTGTATTGGGCGTAAATGACGATATACTTAAACCCGAGCATAAGATCATTTCAAATGCTTCCTGCACAACTAACTGTCTTGCACCAGTTATGAAAGTGATCACAGACAATTTTACTGTTGAATCAGTTTTAATGACAACGATACATTCTTATACAATGGATCAATGTCTTCTGGATTCTCCTCATAGTGACTTAAGAAGATCTAGGGCAGCAGCTCTGAATATTGTACCGACAACAACAGGAGCAGCAACAGCAACAGCAAAAGTAATTCCGGAACTTAAAGGGAAAATTGATGGAATGGCTGTAAGAGTACCTACTCCAACCGGATCACTTGTTGACGTATCAATAATTGTTGATAGAGAGACAACCAAAGAAGAGATAAATAAATTAATGAAAGAAGCTTCAGAAAATAAAATGAAGGGAATTTTGGAATATGTTGATGCACCACTTGTTTCAACAGATATTGTTGGGAATCCTGCCTCATCAATTTTTGATGCAGATGTAACTATAGTTAACGGAAATTTTATCAAAGTACTCAGCTGGTATGACAATGAAGCCGGCTATGCAAACAGAGTTATTGACCTTGTTAAATATATTTCTGAGTTGGAATAATTTATGCATATTAAGCCCACTATGAAAGTGGATCTAATAATCAAAAGAGTTATACTAACAATAAGCCTGCTCTCCGCAGGCTTGTTGTTTGCTGACAATTTTAAAATTGTCCGGGCAGAATTGAGAGAGAAATCTGGAAATAACTTAAGAACTGAAAATATAATTTACACTGAAGATTTCGAAAATGGTTTGGAGTCATGGACGACAACAGATATTACTGATCCCGGTTCTTTTTGGAATACAAACACTTTCAATGCCTACGGAGGGACAGGAAGTTCGTGGCGAATGGCAGATGAAAACATTTCACCGGATGGCGGGTATGAAAACAGTTGGTATCAAGTTCTGGATACACCCGAAATCTTGCTGCCAACTTCTGGTAATTTAGTAATTTCTTTCGATCAATTTAGAGCTCTTGAAGAATTGGGAAGTAACGGTGAATTTAATGGTTGGGATGGTTTTAATGTACGCATTAGAAATGCAGACCAGGATTATATTGATGCAGAAATCCTGACAGATTGTAACCCTGCCTATAACAGTACAAGTTTATACGGATTTGGTTTTGAACATAATGAAGATCCTGATGGAATCCCGGGTATTCCCGGCTGGGGAGGATCAACAGATTGGGCATCAACTTCGATTGAAATTCCAACCTCATATTTGGGTAGCAATGTAATCATCAGTTTTGCTTTTGCTTCCGATCCAAATACCTCTACAGTTTCCAATCCTGAACTTACAGGACTGTTTATTGATAACATTGATATTGCCGGAGTTTTTACAAATGATGGAGTAGACGAAACTGGATTTACAGGTTTTTCTAATACACCCAATGGTGGTAATTTGTGGCATACTTTAGAAGATCCAACAGCACCTTCCCCCTTTTATGCGCTTGGTTGTTTCGATCCTGAGACATCATTTTACAATCCAAACATGCACAACTATATAACTAGTGACGAAATTGATATGCCAATATCTGGAAATATCTATTTTGATATGAAACTCAAAACTGATCTTGATGATAACTCTTTTCCTAATTGCAATTATTTCTCAGTTGATGTAAGATATATTGCTGCAGTTTTCCCATCTGTTGTCATTTGGTCAAATTGGAATTCTATTTCCAATCCCTTGGGAAATCCTGAAATTGAAAATGTTGTATTTGCTGGTTCTGTAGAGAATTGGTCATATTTTTCAGACAACTGGAGCGGTTTCAATGATCTCTCATTATTGGCAGATAAAACTATCCAACTTCGAGTTGGTTTGCATTCCAATGATGATGACCCATACGGATTTGGCATAATAATTGATGACATTACACTATCCGATTCTACTTATACTGAAGCAACTAATGATATAACTTCACCTTCTCTATTAACGATGAGCAATTATCCGAATCCATTTAATCCCGAAACAACTATAAGCCTTAATGTTATTGAAGACGATCACTATACATTAACAATTTATAATTCTAAAGGTCAGCTTGTGAGATCTCTCATCAATGGTACGATCAATAAAGGTTTAATAAACGTAAATTGGAACGGTTTGGATCAGAAGAATAACAAGGTGAGTTCCGGTGTATATTTTTATAAATTAGAGAGTAAAAAATTAAGTATTTTCAAGAAAATGCTATTAATGAAATAATAAATACTGGAGGAAAAAATGAAAAAAATATTAATATCTGTTCTCTTCGTTATTCTGGTTTTGCACGCTTTTGCAATTCAAGTTAGCACTCAAGAAGCAAGTAGAACAACTGAGATGAAATTACAAGTAAGTGAACAGGATGAGCATTCAATTTCAGATGTGCATGAATTTAAAAGTGAGCAGGGAGACCTTCTTGCTTATATTTTTGACCTTTCACCGATCGGCTTTATTATAACATCAACGAATACTGACATCACGCCAATACTCGCATATTCTTTCCGTAATGATTTTTCAATGGAAAAAAGTATTTTAAACCAGGGCTACATATTTATTGAAAAAAATATGACTCTTCAGAAAGAAGCTCTTGAACTTATTTCCAATGAAGTGAAGCAGGAAAATAACGAGAATTGGAATAAATATCTTAGTGGTGATGAAAGTTACTTTTTAACGCGAGATGTAACCTGGCCACCAGATGAATATGGAAGCAGTACTGAAGGCTGGATAGAACTTGAGTGGAATCAAAGTCCAAATCCTTATTATACTTTCTGCCCAATGGACCCAAGTGGAAATCGTTGTATTGTGGGTTGTGTTGCAACGGCAATGG
>Ga0307990_1003490_pt1 | contig 11994 bp, 8 predicted proteins | sample EllFjometagen129_FD_203168 | JGI IMG/M metagenome (GOLD analysis project Ga0307990, IMG submission 203168) | Marine microbial communities from Ellis Fjord, Antarctic Ocean - #129 | ecosystem: Environmental > Aquatic > Marine > Unclassified | place: Southern Ocean | collected 2014-10-08
CAAGATGGCTAGGAAAGCCGACGACAAAGAAGCGACAGGCAACGAGGCCATTCTTGATATACGTAAGATACAGAGAATTCTGCCGCACAGGTATCCTTTTCTGCTGGTTGATAAAGTTGTCGAGGTCGTTGGCGACAAACGTATTCGCGGGATTAAAAACGTAACATTTAACGAGCAGTTCTTCCAGGGACATTTTCCCGGGACACCGATAATGCCGGGTGTGTTGATCATCGAGGCACTTGCCCAGGTTTCCGGTTTGTTGTTTGCCCAGAAGCTCGAGCATACCGGTAAGCTTGCGGTTTTGCTGACGATGGATAAGGTTAAAATTCGCAGGTCCGTAGTTCCCGGCGATCAGCTTATATTGCATGCCGAGGCGGTAAAGGTTCGCGGAAGAAGTGCGATGTGTAAATGCAAGGCGATGGTCGGTGACGAGGTTGCTGCCGAGGCGATCCTTAAGTTTATGCTTGTCGACGATGAAGTTCTTTAGATAGTAATTAGTGAGTAGCAATAAGCTATTAGCTATTAGTATAAAAATGAATTATGAATATTAATTAGAGCTATAACAATTGTTTTATGATTGGAGGCTTAGAGAAGTTTTATGAGCAGCAAGATTCATCCTAGTGCCGTGATAGATGCGAAAGCCGAATTAGGCGTTGATGTTGTGATCGGTCCAAACTGTGTAGTTGACGAAGGCTCTGTCATTGGCGACGGTACCATCCTCGATGCAAATGTAACCGTTGGCAAAGATGTAGTAATAGGTAAGGGTAATTGTTTTTATGCCAATTCCGTAATCGGTCGCGCGCCGCAATTGTTGGGGCTTAAGCCCGACGGCGAATACGGTAAGCTGATTATCGGCGACAATAATACTATCCGTGAGATGGTTACCATTCACCCGAGCATGTATCCTGATAAGACTACCGAGATCGGTAATAGAAATCTTCTTATGATCGGTATGCATATTGGCCATGACTGTGTTTTCGAAGACGATATTATCATGAGTAACTACACTCAGCTTAGCGGTCATTGCAAAGTTGAATCAGGCGTTTGGTTTGCCGGTGTGGTTCTTGTTCACCAGTTCGTTACGATAGGCAAATGGAGTTATGCAGCCGGTCTTTCCGGTATCAATCATGACGTTGCTCCGTTTATTATGATCAGCGGGCACTATCCGCCGGAAGTTCGAAGCATCAATAAGCGCGGGCTTGACCGGGCCGGTTACGATGCTCAGCAGCAGAAGAATATTCTCAAAGCTTTCAAGCGGATTTATAAAAGCGATGAAGGTGTATTTACAGACAGGGTAGAAGCTTTGGCGGCAGAAGAAGATCTCGATGAGAATGTTCGATATATGGTCGATTCGATCAAGCGAAGCAACGAACATCGCTTCGGCAGGCACTTGGAATTATATAGGTAATTGGCGGGGCATGCAACCCTTGCCGACACATAAATATATTTGCGGATATAATGGAAGGTAGAGAAAGATATGTCAGATAAGATTCGTACTGCAGTTGTCGGTACAGGTAAGATGGGCGGGATCCATGCTAAGGTTTACAACAGTTTGGACAAATGTGATTTTGTCGGCGTTTATGATCCCGTAGCCGAGTCAGCGAAGAAGATCGCAGACGATTTCGGGTGCCAGGTTTTTGATACTGTCGATGAGATGATCGGCAAGGTTGACGCGGTTACTATTTCGGCACCTACGATATATCATTATGAACTGGCGAAGCAATTTATCGAAAACGGTATTGCGGTTATGATCGAAAAGCCGCTGGCTGCAAGCGTCGAAGAGGGACAGAAGATCGTCGACCTTGCGAAAAAGCATAATGTTGTTGTTGCTGTCGGTCATTCCGAACGTTGCAACCCTGTTTCTCAGGCGATGAAGCGTCTTGATATCGAAGCGAAGTTTATCGAGGCAAACCGAATCAGCCCTTATTCGTTCAGGTCGACTGATATTGGCGTGGTGCTTGATGTCATGATCCACGATATCGATATCGTTCTGTCGCTAGCCGGTAGTAAGATCAAGAAGGTTGACGCGGTCGGTGTTAATGTTATCGGTGATCACGAGGATATTTGTAACGCCCGCGTCTTTTTTGAAAATGGCTGCGTTGCCAATATTACCGCGTCTAGGCTGGCTATGAAGACCGAGCGAAAGGTTCGTGTTTTCAGCAAGCAGGCGTATCTGAGTCTGGACTATTTTAAGAAGGACGGTATTGTTATTAAGACTGCCCCGAATGTTGATGTTGTTAAGTGGATCAGGGAACATCAGGAAGCTGACGACTTTGATTTTGGAACGGTTAACTGGCCGGACCTGTTGAATATCGAACAGCTTGACATCGACGATCGCGAACCGCTGCGTGTCGAGCAGGAATCATTCCTTGAAGCCGTCGCAAAGAAAGATGCACGACCGGAAGTAACAGGTGAAGAAGGGCTGCAAGCACTACAGTGTGCAGCAATGATCCTCGAAGCAATAAAAGAGCATTCGTGGGAATAGGTATAATCTTTTAGCTTATTGCTAAATGATGGCTTTAGTTTTTATAACCGCCTGTTGAATTAATTTTGTTAGTTCAACAGGCGGTTTTTTTGCGTTATTTGCGTTTCTTATTCTTTTTTGGTTTTCCGACAAATGGCCAGTCGTTGTTGTGGACTCTTGCTTGTTTCATTATCTTATTCATCTTTGCAATTATTTCTGGATGTTTGCCTGCGATATTAGTTTCTTCGCCGATGTCGGTGTCGAGGTTGTAGAGTTCAATTGGTGCGTTGGGGTTTTTGAAGACTCTAAGCCGGACGCCTTTCCATTTGCCCATTCTTACTGCTTGTTTGCCGCCTTGTTCATGGAATTCCCAGTAGAGATATTCGTGCGGTTTTTGTTTTTTTCCGAGCATTGCCGGCAGGAATGAAATGCCGTCGATGTTTTCTGACGGCTTGATATTTGCGATCTCGCACATGGTCGGCAGTACGTCCCAGAATGCAGAGATGTGATCTGTTTGTGAATTCGGTTTGATCTTGCCCGGCCAGCGTGCGATCATTGGTACGCGTATGCCGCCTTCATATAGATCACGTTTAAAGCCTTTCAGCGGGCCGTTGCTGTCGAAGAATCTCGGGTCGTGTCCGCCTTCAAGGTGCGGGCCGTTGTCGCTTGTGAACATTACGATAGTGTTGTTGTCGATGCCGAGCTGTTTGAGAGTGTCCATCATTTTACCGATGCCGTTGTCCATGTGTTTGATCATTGCGGCGAAGGCGGCTATCGGGTTTTGCACTTTTGGTCCGGTGTATTTTCCGATCTTGTTTTCGAACTGCGGGAATTGTTTTCTGTATTTGTCGTGCAGTTCCTTTGGTGCGTGCATCGCCGCGTGCGGGATGGTTATCGGCATATAGCAGAAGAACGGTTTGTCCTTATTTGTTTTTACGAAATCGATAGCATTGTCCATTATCAGGTCGTGCGAATACGTCTTACCATCAAGCGGAACTTTTGTGTTGTTATGCCACAGATGGTTTGGGTAGTAATTATGTGCCTCGCGCTGGCAGTTATAACCGTAGAATTCATCAAAGAACAATACCGGGTCGCTTACCGATCCGGGAGCACCGAGTCCCCACTTGCCGAACATGCCTGAGGTGTAGCCGGCTTTCTTTAGTATTGTTGGGATTGTTACAGTGCCCGGTTTCATGGGTGACTGGCCTTCGGGTTTGGCTTCTCTGTTTCCTCTTACCTGGCAGTGTCCTGTGTGCAGGCCGGTCATCAGTACGCATCGCGAAGGTGCGCAAACTGTCGAGCCGGAATAGTGATCTGTGAACTTCATGCCTTCGGCGCGAATCTTGTCGAGGTTGGGAGTCTTAACTTTTTTCTGGCCGTAGCAACCGAGGTCGCCGTAACCGAGGTCGTCGGCGATGATGTATATTATGTTTGGTTTTTTAGTTGGGATTTTAACAGCCAGTGCCTGCGGTGATGCGGTTGCAGCGACTGCGGTGATTGCCAGATTTTTTAAAAAGTCACGACGTTTCATTATTTCACCTTTTAGTTTCTTCTCTTACGAGGTTTATAATTCGGGTTTGGTTTTGGCATTTTTGCGTCGACGCTTTTTAGCCATTTGTGCAGCATGGATTTTAGTTCCTTCGCTTTGCCCGGCATTTTCTTTGCGAGGTTGTTGCGTTCACCGAGATCGTCTTTGAGGTTATATAGTTCGACGATCGAGTCCTTTTCGTAGTGTTCGATATATTTATAGTCGCCCATGCGTACGGATGATGACGGTGTATCTCCCTGGTTGCTGTAATGCGGGTAGTGCCAGTAGATCGCCTTGCGGTCGAGTTTCTTTTTGCCTTTGAGCAGGCTTGCAAAACTGATGCCATCTACATGCTGTTTTGGTTTAAGCGGCAAAGACGCCATGTCGAGCATTGTCGGATAAAAGTCGTTGCTAATAATAGGGACATCGCAAACGCTGCCGGGTTTAGCAACTCCCGGCCACTTGACGATTACCGGTTCGCGTACTCCGCCTTCGTATGCCCATCCCTTACCGGCTCGCAAAGGCAGGTTGGAAGTCGGCATTCCTTCAGAGGTGGAGAGTCCGCCGTTGTCGCTCATGAAAATTACAGCGGTGTTCTTTTCCAGGCCAAGCTCTTTGAGTTTTTCCATCACGCGGCCGACACTTTCGTCGACGTGTTGTACCATCGCTGCATAGATCGGCTGATTTTGTATGAGTCGATTTTTATGTCTATGCTCAGGTTCAAATTCCAGACCTTCGCTTTTTTTCATCTTAGCGAGTTTTTTTTCAAATTTTTCGATGTACTCTTTTTTTGCTTGCTGGGGATTGTGAACCGCATAGTGAGCAAGGTACAGCAAAAATGGTTCGTCTTTATGTTCTTCAAGGAATTTTACCGATTCATCCGTCAGGCGGTCGGTGAGGTATTCGCCTTCGGGGCCGTCGTCGAGTTTCGGATTATTGTAAGGCACAAAATATCCGCCCCGGAATGTTTTGTTTGTTCCTACCATTTTACCTTCTTTGTTTTTGCATCTGTAGGAAGGCGCCCCGGCTCGCCAGCCGCCTTTGTTGATGTCAAATCCCTGGGCGTCGGGCAGGTATTCTGGTTCTTTTCCAAGGTGCCATTTGCCCGTGAAAAATGTTGAATAGCCATTCTCTTTGAAAGCTTCGGCCATTGTTATTTCTTCCGGTGCCATATGATGAACATATTCAGCAGGCAGTAGTTTTCCCTTAGCGCCTCCGCCGATATAGTTGGTAAGGTCGATCCTTGCCGGGTATTTGCCGGACATGATCGAGGCCCGGGTCGGCGAGCAAACCGAACACGCCGCGTAGGCATTGGTGAATTTCATGCCTTCATCGCATAGCCGGTCGATGTTTGGGGTTTCGTAAAAGCTGCTGCCGAAACATCCAAGGTCCGTCCAGCCCATATCGTCGATCAGGACAAAAACAAAGTTGAGTTTATCGGTGTTTTTGCCCGAAATTTCGGCCGCATTGAGGCAAGAAAGCAGGGTTAACGAAAGAAATAATGCTAAGACGGCTGTTTTTTTTAGATTCGGTCTGTTCATTTTGTACTCCTAAGAAAAATATTAATATAGGTAAACTCGTATTATACAACGTTGCTGCTTAAAAGTCTATTGCATACGATAAGGCAATTTGGCGGGATTTAGATGGTATTTTTTGGTTTTTTGTGTCAATATTTGTCCAATTTCAATTATTTCTTTCAATTTTCATGCCGATTTGCTAAAATGGGTGGTTTGGTACGTGTCTATAGTACTAAGTGGGTACTAGTACCCTGAATTTGTTTACTATATTGAATTGGCGGTTTACGGGTTGGAAAAATCAGATAGATTTATCAGGATAACCGGGGCCAGCGAGCATAACCTCAAGGATATCGCCGTTGATATTCCGCGCGATCAGATGGTTGTGATTACCGGCATAAGCGGGTCGGGCAAGAGTTCGCTTGCATTTGATACGATCTATGCCGAGGGTCAGCGGAAATACATCGAGTCTCTTAGTGCCTATGCCCGCCAGTTTCTCAACCAGATGCAAAAGCCGCAGGTCGAACACATCGAAGGACTTCCCCCAACGATTGCTATCGAACAGAGAAGCGGTTCGAGTAACCCTCGTTCGACCGTTGCGACGACCACGGAAATTTACGATTACTGCCGAGTGCTTTTTGCCCGGGCCGGCAAACCTCACTGCTGGATTTGTGGCGAGCCGATCACCAGCCAGCATTCCACGCAGATCGTCGATTCGATTTTGAGTAACCCGATAGGGACGAAGATGCAGGTTTGTGCGCCGCTGATCCGCGGGCAAAAGGGCGAGCATAAGGAAGTTTTCACAAAGGTGATGCGGGAAGGTTTCGTAAGGGTCCGTGTTGACGGCAAAATTTTGGATGTTAAGAATGTGCCTCCGCTGACCAAGACTAAAAAGCATGATATCGCAGCCGTTGTTGACCGGCTTATAATAAAAGAATCGATCCGGGTTCGCCTTGCCGATTCCATAGAGACAGCTTTGAAACTTTCGGAAGGGTCGGTTTTTGTTTTGCTTCAAAAGCCTGATGAGGGGCCTGACTGGCAGGAAGTTTTATACAGCGAAAAATTCGCGTGTACGAAACATCCCGAGGCTTCGCTCGATGAACTTTCGCCGCGGCTTTTCAGTTTCAACAGTCCTTACGGCGCGTGCCGCACTTGTGACGGTTTGGGGACGATGCTTGAGTTTGATCCGGATCTTATCGTCGCCGATAAAAACCTTGCCCTTGAACACGGCGCTATTGACGCCTGGCGAAAGGGCGGCAAGCGAATGAATATTTACTATAACCGGATGATCAAGCGATTCTGCAAAAATTTCGAGATCGCTAAAGAAACTCCGTACTCTAAAATTCCCGCACGTGTTCGAAAGATATTGCTTTTCGGGACGACGGAACTGGACAAAAATAAATTCGGTGTAACATTTGAAGGTGTGATCCCGAACCTGAGCAGGCGGTGGGAGACGACGACCAGCGAATATGTCAAGTCAAGGCTGCACAATTATCTTTCCGAGCAGTCGTGTCCCGCATGTAATGGGGCCAGGCTTCGACCGGAAGCAATTGCGGTGACCATTGGCGGAAAGAACCTTAGCGAAATAACGGCAATGAGTATTGAAGTAGCCGCCGAATTTTTTAACGCTCTTGAGTTTGACCAGGAGCGTCAGCTTATCGCCGTCGAACCTATAAAAGAGATTTGCGCAAGACTCAAGTTTATGATCAATGTAGGCCTGGGGTATTTGACGCTTGATCGTACCAGTCGCACAATGTCCGGCGGTGAGGCTCAGCGTATTCGACTTGCGACGCAGGTCGGCAGCGGGCTGGTTGGCTGTTGTTACGTTCTCGACGAACCGACTATCGGTCTTCATCGGCGCGACAACGACAGACTCCTGGAGATTCTCAAAACCCTTCGCGACATCGGTAACACCGTGATAGTTGTCGAGCATGACGAGGACGTGATGAAAAGTGCCGATCATATAATCGATATTGGTCCGTATGCCGGTAAGCACGGCGGTGAGGTTGTCGTCACCGGTTCCTATCAGGATGTCTGTGATTGCAAAAGATCGATCACCGGAAAATATTTGAGCGGGGCAAGTAGAATTGAACTTCCGCTTAAACGCAGAAAATATAATCTTCGAAACTGTGTTGAAGTCAAGCAAGCCGAAGAGAACAACCTGAAATGTATCGATGTTAAATTTCCTATTGGTATTTTTACGTGTGTAACCGGCGTGTCTGGTTCGGGCAAGAGCACGCTCGTTACGGAGATTTTGCACAAGGCTCTGAAGCGTCGTATATACGGCTCTAAGGCCCGTCCGGGAAAACATAAACGTATTCTCGGAGTTACACATATCGACAAAATAATCGAGATCGACCAGTCGCCCATCGGTAAAACGCCGAGAAGTAATCCGGCTACATACACCGGGGTGTTCGATCTTATAAGGCAATTGTTTGCGATAACGCGCGAGGCGAAAATTCGCGGTTACAAACCCGGACGTTTCAGTTTTAATGTCAAGGGCGGCAGGTGCGAACATTGCCAGGGGCAGGGCACAAAAAAGATCGAGATGCATTTCCTTCCTGATGTTTATGTTCTCTGTCAGGACTGCAAAGGTACGAGATATAATCCCGAGACTCTTCAGGTTAGTTACAAAGGTAAAAATATCGCAGACGTTCTTAAGATGCGTATTGACGAAGCGAAAGAGTTCTTTGCGAATTTCCCGAAGGTCGTTCGCCTCTTGAAAGCATTGTGTGATGTTGGGCTTGGGTATATGGAACTTGGTCAGCCTTCGACGACAATGTCGGGCGGCGAGGCCCAGCGTGTAAAGCTGGCGTCGGAACTTGGCAAGCCCGGCACCGGTCATACGATGTATATTCTCGACGAGCCGACAACGGGTCTGCACTTTGCCGACATCCACAACCTGATGAATGTCCTTCGGCGTCTTTGCGATCTTGGCAACACGGTAATAGTTATCGAGCACAATCTGGACGTGATAAAAATGGCGGACTATATAATAGATATGGGTCCGGAAGGCGGCGACGGCGGCGGAGAGGTGATTGCCTCCGGGTCGCCCGAAGAGATTTCGAGAAAACGAAAAAGCTATACGGCAAAATTTTTGAGAGAAAAATTAAAAGCGGAAAAAGTGCACGATTCTAAATTGAAGGAATGACAAACCAAAAACGCTAAGCGCAAGCATTGGGACAGGAGAAACAGATGGAATTTGAAACACTTCAATGGATTGGCGGGATAGACGGCTGCCTCGAACTTATCGATCAGCGAATTTTGCCGGGCAGGTTTGAAAAGCTTCAGTGCAAAACAGTAGAAGAAGTCTGGGATGCAATAAAAACCCTTGCAGTTCGAGGTGCACCGGCTATCGGCGTTACCGCAGGGTATGGTGTGTGTGTCGCGATGCAAAGTTTAGCGCCAGGCGCCAGTGTCAATGGTGCACTTGAACATCTCGAAAAAAATGCTGCATATCTCGCAACTTCCCGCCCGACGGCTGTCAATCTCTTCTGGGCCCTTGACAGAATGAAAGATCGTGCGAGGAGTTTTGCATCTAAAAATAGTGTAGGCGGTGTCGAAGCTTTTTTACAGGCCCTGCTTGAAGAGGCGCACGCTATTTGCCGGGAAGATAGGGAGATGTGTAAAGCGATAGGTGTTAACGGAGAAAAATTCATAAAGGAAAACTCCGGTGTTCTGACTCATTGCAATGCCGGCGCTCTTGCAACGGCGGGGCAGGGGACGGCTCTTTCGCCGATGTACGAGGCGCACAGGCTCGGCAGAAAATTCAAAGTTTACGCCGACGAAACCCGTCCGCTCCTTCAGGGCGGTAGACTGACCGCATGGGAATTAACCCAGGCCGGTGTCGACGTAACACTTATCTGTGACAATATGGCCTCGACGGTTATGAAAGAAGGCAAGGTGTCGGCAGTGATAACTGGTGCCGACCGGATCGCGGCAAACGGTGACGCGGCAAACAAGATCGGAACATGTGCGGTGAGCATCCTCGCCAAAGAATTCGGCATACCTTTTTATATCGCCGCTCCTTCGAGCACTTTCGATCTCAGCATAAAATCCGGCGACGAAATACCAATCGAAGAAAGAGACCCTTCAGAGGTGACCTCTTTCGGCGGAACGAATGTTGCTCCAGAGGGCGTAAAGGTTTACAATCCGGCATTTGATGTCACCGAAGCAAAAAATATTACGGCGATAATCACAGAAAAAGGAGTGATCGAATCGCCCACGACAGAGAAAATTTCCAGATTATGATTATTGGAAGATTGTCGGTTTCATTATCCCCATCTTAGCCATGCGGTACTGCATACCAACAAGAAGACATCCAAACCCATAGCGGCAGCTTCGAGAAAAGTTGATCGAAGAGGCTTCAGGGAAATATTTTGTAGGGCAGGAGATTTCGGCTATCTGATTTTTTCTTATATTACATTATCAATTTCAGATACACTAAAAGTGATGTTTGTTTCTGATGCGTAATTTCTGAGCTATTATTTATGAATTGCGATGAAAAGTCACCTGGGTTTTTGTCGAACACAGACAGCTCCTATAGCTAATAACAATAGTGTCGCCGGTTCGGGTATCATTATGGACTGGATTTCTGATTGTGTCAATGCATTGTTGTAGACACGTACATCGTCCATCTTACCTCGGTAATAATCTTCAAAATAGCCACTAGAATTAGGCTGAGCTCCCATTGTGAAAGCATAATCCCTTTCTCCAATTGCTCCAGATGCACTTACGGTACTAAGGTCTTGCGTACCATTAATAAATAGTCTTTTTTCTTCACCATCATAAACTGCCGCGATATGATACCATGTATTATTAGTCAAAGTAGTATTTGAAGTTAAAATACTGCCACCCCAATCATTGCCTGTTAAAAAACGTATGTGCGAGCTATCGATGTCAATTTTATACACCATTTCTTTTCCGGCCAAGAAATCATAGTTTGCGCCGGATTTGGGAGCGCCTGTACAATATATCCAAGCTGAAAGCGTTAGTTGAGAAAAATCTTGGAGTGTAGAATAGTTGCCGATGTTGACATAATCATTATTAAATAATAGAGAAGTTCCCAATTTGCCGCTATCCCAACTTGCACCATTTATGGTTCCATCGTGATTGCTTTGTGAATCAGATACAATGTTTCCCGAATTTTCGTCAAACTTCCAGTGAGCGATTAGCTCTGATTTTGCGACTCCGGTGGAAATAAGAACCATTAGGACCAATAGCAACTTTTTCATTTTTTCCCCTCTTACAATTTAAGTAGTATACACACTTCCTGTCCATTAAAGAAACTGTATTGTATAGTAAATCTACAGTAGAGTCAGGGGATATTATAGATTTTTTTGTAATTTTAAAGAGATCTGAAATTTAGAATTGTGCTGGGCGATATCTTTTTCCTCTTCGTCGCGTAGCTTGGTCGCCATTGGACATCTTAACTGTATCCTCGATTCGGTTTTAAAATACACCTAAAGCACAGAAGTTTATGTCTCGTAAAAAGCGCAGACTTTCCTTTTAATAACCAAATTGCTATCGTGGGAAGTATTATTTTACCCGGGATTTTTATAAGCGCAATGGTTAATAAGTCAGGTCGATAGAAAGTGGAGCAGTCGGTGTTATTACTGTACCGCGACGACTTCTTTGACCGACGGAATACGTTCTTTCAGGAGTCTTTCAACGCCCATCTTAAGTGTCATTGCCGCACCGGGACAGCCCTTGCAGGCGCCTTGCAGGCGTACATTGACGGTTTTGTCTTCGTCTATATTGACCAGTTCGATGTCTCCGCCGTCGTTTTGCAGCATGGGCCTTATTGACTGGATGACTTCTGAAACTTCATCTTCGAACGACTTTTCGCTTCCGCAACCACAACCTTCACACATCAGGAATTCCCCTAATAATAAATTTATATTTAAGTATCGCATTATACGAAAAGTCACGTTCTAAAGCAACAATAAAAAATATCGGGTAAGGTTGAGTCTATATTATGTCAAAATGTCGCATATCAGGCAATGCCGACTCTTGAACTGTGTAAATGGCGGGGCGATAAACCTGGATTTGGCTTTGCAGAACTAATTTTGGCAAATCTTAAAAATATTTTGATTTATTGCGCATTGCAGGTTATCTTTGTAAAGTTAATTGTGTTAAATAACTTTTATTTTAAGGAGAATGCAATGAAGAAGCGAAATGCATCAGCCATGGCAGTAATCTTGTTGACAGTTGCAGCTGTATGTTTTATGGGCGGCTGCGAACCTAAAGAAGGAGCACCTGTAAGCAGTGAACCAAAACTGTTTGTGTTGCTTGATCAAACATGTGATACCCCCGACGGTATGACGATGGCACCGGACGGAAGCGTTATCCTTTCCTGTCCGAACTTCCTTGATGAGAAAAATGTTGGCAAACTCATGAAGATCGGCAAGGACAACAAAGCCGAACTGTTCTATACCGTCCCTCCTCAGGGCGACAGCACGCACGCCCGTCCGATGGGTTTGGATTTC
>Ga0307990_1003491_pt1 | contig 11991 bp, 10 predicted proteins | sample EllFjometagen129_FD_203168 | JGI IMG/M metagenome (GOLD analysis project Ga0307990, IMG submission 203168) | Marine microbial communities from Ellis Fjord, Antarctic Ocean - #129 | ecosystem: Environmental > Aquatic > Marine > Unclassified | place: Southern Ocean | collected 2014-10-08
GAGCGCTCCCTCTACCAGCACTTCGGCCAGCAGCTGTGGCTCGTAGGCGCGAATTTCGATCGCGCCGTCTTTGCGGATAACCTTATATACGGCTTCTTCGGCGGCCATAGCGGTTTGGACTCCAAGCAGTACAACCAGAACAGAGCAGAGTAGTTTCATGACTTAAAATACCATGTGCTGATGAAATACCGAAGGAATCTTTGTGCGGATGGAGGATATCAGACCTCCGGGTTCTGACCGAAGCTCTTAGTCCTTACGCCGGACGCGGGCTGTCGATAAAGAGCCGGCGCATTTCCTCGGCCTCAAGGCGCCAGAGGTTGCTATGGGTGGAGTCCGCCAGAAAAAGCTACTGCCCTGCTGTGAGGGAGTGGTCGCGTTTTTCGGTGAATCTAATGAAGGGCCTTTAGCATGAACATATGCGTTGCGCCGATTTCATAAGCGGGCTTTTTTTATGATGATTTCAATCAGGTGGGTCTAGTTCGAAATTCATCATTTTCTCTAGTCGCCGAAGCCGTAGTTGTCGACCACGAAGTCGAGGTCTTTGTCGCCGCGACCAGAGAGATTGACGAGGATCGATCCATTGCCCATTTCTTTGGCTTTTTTCATGGCGAAGGCGACGGCGTGTGCACTTTCAAGTGCGGGAATGATGCCTTCCAGACGGCTTAGCTTGTAGAAAGCGTCAAGGCATTCTTTGTCGTCGGCGGTGGCGTATTGTACACGACCGGCGTCTTTAAGATAGCTGTGTTCGGGGCCGACGCCGGGATAGTCGAGGCCGCTGGCGATGGAGTAGACGGGGGAGGGTTCGCCTTTTTCGTCCTGCAGGAGATAGCATTTGAAGCCGTGGATAATACCGGGCATGCCGTAGGTCATGGTGGCGGCGTGGTCGCCGGTTTCCGGTCCGCGGCCGAGTGGTTCAACACCCCAGAGTTCGCACGGGTCGTTAAGGAAAGCGGAGAAAATTCCCATAGCATTGGAGCCGCCGCCCATACAGGCGGTAACAAGGTCCGGCAGGTTGCCGGTCATTTCCAGAAACTGTTCGCGGGTTTCGATGCCGACGATACGTTGGAAGTCGCGAACCATCATCGGGAAAGGATGCGGACCGACAACCGAGCCGATGCAGTAGATGGAGTTAATCGGATCCTCGAGGTAGGCCTGAAAGGCGGAGTCGACGGCTTCTTTAAGCGTTTTGAGTCCGAAGGTGACGGGGATGACTTTGGCACCGAGCAATTTCATGCGGATGACGTTAGGGTATTGTTTAGCAATGTCGACTTCGCCCATGTGGATGTCGCATTCGAGGCCGAAGTAGGCCGCGGCCGTGGCCAGTGCTACGCCGTGCTGGCCGGCCCCGGTTTCTGCAATGAGTTTCTTTTTTCCCATGTATTTGGCAAGTAACCCTTCGCCCATGCAGTGGTTAAGTTTGTGTGCGCCGGTGTGGTTAAGGTCTTCGCGTTTGAGGTAGATTTCCGCTCCGCCGCAGAGTTCGGATATGCGTTTGGCATAATACGTTGGCGTCGGGCGGCCCTGATAGTGTTTGCGAATGTCGCGCAACTCATTGATGAAGTCGGCCGATTTGCTGATTTTGAGGTAGGCGTCGTTGATTTCTTGCATCGGGCCGACCAGTTGCGGGGGGAGGAAACTGCCGCCGTAGTCTCCAAAGTTTCCTTCGGCGTCGGGGGTGTTTTCAAGATAGTCGTTGTAATTTTTACTCATAGCCGGCTCCTTATAATTCGGTTATTTAAAATAAGAAAATGAGTTTAGAAAAAAAACGAAAGCGGGGCAAGGAGAAGCAGACCTTCTGATGTTGTTTCCCGAACGGATCTCAAAGCCGTTGCTTAGGGGAGAGTCGGTTCGAGGAGATCCCACTGAGCAATTTCTTCCAGCAGGGGCTGACTGGTCAGAAACGCCTGAACGATGACGGGGTCGAAAAGGGTTCCGCTGCAACGGCGGATTTCTTCGATGGCCGGTTCGGCAGGGATCGATGATTTATATATCCGGATGGAACGCATGGCGTCGTAGGCATCGACCACGGAGAAAATGCGAGCTCCCAAGCAGATTTCCTCCCCTTTGAGACCACGCGGATATCCGGAACCGTCGTATTTTTCATGGTGCTCGAGAATAATTTCGGCCGCGGCCGCGAACGGGGTGCTCGAGCGGATGATGTCATATCCGATTTGAGGGTGTGTTTTCATGATCGTCCACTCCTCTTCTGTCAGTTCGTCCGGCTTGAGCAGAATAGAGTCGGGAATTCCAATTTTACCAATATCATGAAGCAGGGTGCCGCGGGCGATGTCGTCGAGCTTGCAGGCGGGAACATCCAGTTCATGAGCGAGAATCATGGCGAATTCTCGGACGCGGACGCTATGCCTTCCCGCCGATTTTTCACGGGCATCCAACATCGCAACCAGCGCTTCCAGCGTGAAATCATAGGAGCGGCTAAGGTCATCGTAGGCGTTGATCAGCTCGATGCTTTTTTCCTGAACTAGCATTTCCAGATGTTTTTGGTAGCGCAGGTTTTCGGCTTCCAATCGGCGGTTCTCATCTCGAACTTTTTTTATTTCCACGGCCCGTGAAACGGAGCGGATGAGCTCCGGACCGGTGACGGGTTTGATGAGATAGTCCACGGTGGCGCCGGTGCGGATCGCTTCGGCGGCGTTGCTCAAATTCGGGTTGCCGGTGATCATGATAAATGGCATGTCGGGGGCATTATGGCTCTGTTTTTTCACGAGCTCCAAGCCAGAGAACCCGGGCATCATGATGTCGGAAATTACAACGTCGTAGTGGCCGTTGGCCAGTTTTTCCTGTGCACTCGGCCCATCGTTTGCTGTCTCTAAGCTGTATCCTGCTTGTTCCAGAAGCGAACACAGAACGTGAAGGATAATGGCTTCATCATCGACCACTAGAATGCGGGCGGGCGGCTGTTTTGCGGATCTTTCCTGCTGTTTCATGATGTCTCCTGTTCCACCTGATTGCGGCCGCCGGTTTTGGCCCGGTACAGGGCCTTGTCTGCATCGGAAAGAAGATTATCCATCAGAAGCCCTTTGCGCCAGGAGGAGGTGCCGAAACATGCCGTTAGGGTGCCTGCCGTAGGAAACGGGAGGGCCTCGTAGCTGTATCGAAGCCGAATGCCTAAAAGCAAGGCGGTGGCTGACGCGGTTTCCGGGCAAATAATCAGAAATTCATCGCCGCCCCAGCGGCCTGCAATATCACAGGAGCGAATCGCGTTCTTCAGTCGCCCGGCGGTTTCAATCAGAACGGTGTCCCCGACGAGGTGACCATGTGTGTCGTTAATGGATTTAAACCGGTCAATATCCAGCAAGATGATCGATAGCGGACGGTTATATCGTTCGGCGCGCGCGACTTCCACCGCGAGCAGTTCATCCAGTTTCCGGCGGTTATAAAGACCCGTGAGTTTGTCCATCGCCGCGAGGAACGCAAGCTCTTCATTCTTAACAGCCAGTTCGGAGAGCGCTAGCTGCAGTGAGAGATGGTTGCGAAGCCGGGCTTTCACAATCGTCGCATTGACCGGCTTCATGATGTAATCTACAGCACCCAGTTCTAAACCGTATGCTTCTTCCTTTGGATCGTCTTTCGCCGTGACGAAGATTACGGGGATGTCGCAGGTTTCCTGCGAGGCTTTGACCCGTCGGCAAACTTCATAGCCGTCCATCCCTGGCATGTTGATGTCTAGCAGTATTAAATTCGGCGCGGGCTTTTCTACCGCCATTTTCAATGCGGTTTCGCCGTCCAGTGCTGTGATCACGTTCCATTCGGACTTCAGCATCGCAGCCATTGCAAGTGCATTGGTCCGCATATCGTCAACGATTAATATAGTTTGCTTTTTAGGAGGATTCATAATGAAGCTCAGCATTGGTTTTACCAGAAATACCAATAGATGAACAACATTCCTGTATATTTATTTAAAGGATGTGAGAACATGGCTTCCCCCGCTGGGACTCTGGCGGAAAGGGACGTGCGGCGAAAACAAAGAAACGCTTGTGCCGCGCCCCGCGCCGCTGTTACAGTCTGCGCGACTTTTGAGCTGTAGAAAAACCTAAGGAGTATCCCGCCCATGAATATTTTGCATGTCTGTGCCAACCCGAAGCCCACCGAGGAGTCTGTTTCCAAACAAATGGCCGCTCGCTTTTTCGGGAAACTGATGGAGCTTAACCCCGACGTGGAGCTCAACAATGTTGACCTCTATCAGGAAAAGCCGCCGTATTACTCTAACGACCTTTACCGCCGTATGTGGAATCCCGTTTTTGATCCGACCTATGAGCCCTCCAAGGCCGAAGAGGCCGCCGCCAATTACGCCACAAAACAGGCAGACCTTTTTAAGGCCGCCGACGTGCTCGTGCTCACTATGCCGATGTGGAATTTTTCCGCCCCCGGCGTGATGAAAGCCTGGATGGATCAGGTACTCGCCCCGGGGTATGTATTTGAGCTGACCGATGAGGGTCCGAAACCGCTGCACAATATCACCTCCCTCATTCTGCTCGTCGCCTCCGGCGGCATCTATAAAGAGGACGACGAACGCGATGCACTCAGCCGGCAGGTCAGCGCCGCCTTCGGGTTTATTGGCATCAGCGACATTCGTATTGCCTGGGCTGATGGTCAGAATACGTTGTTCTGCAGTGACTGTGAAGTTCGTCGCGACATGGCCTTCGAAGCCGCTGAAGAACTGGCTGAAGATCTCGCTGAGGAAAGCGCATCGGAATAGCGCTCCTGTAAAGTGCGGAATAATAGAATAGGGGAGTATTGGAATAAAAGAGGACGGCGTTTCTCTGCTCTCCTGTTTTGTTTTATTGTCTAATATTTCAGTAATCCCAAACTCCAGTAATCCAATTCTCTTATGAGTGTTTTTATTAAGATTTGCGGAATCTGCTCCCGGTCCGACTTGGAGCAGATTTGTGTATTAGAGCCTGATGCGATTGGTTTTGTCTTCTGGTCGAAGTCTAAGCGTTACGTTCGGCCCGAACAGGTCGCCACTTGGCTGTCCAGTATTCCCGAATCCATCAAAAAGGTCGGGGTATTTGTTGAACCGACTGCGGATGAAGTCGAAACAGTTGCGCGCGAATGTCAGTTGGATGTCGTTCAGATCCACCAAACTTCCAATGATTGGGAAATCGACCGACCCCTTTTTCAAGGGTTGGAAATCTGGTTATCACCGAAAATGGAACAGGGCGTAACCTCCGCTGTTTTGCAGTCGGTTTCGCCGGAACCCGCTGTTCTGCTTGCAGATGCATTTGACCCACAGATTATCGGGGGTACTGGAGTTATTGGCAATTGGGATGCTGCTCTTGAGATGAAGAAAAAACTGGGCAAACCGCTGATGCTTGCCGGTGGCCTTAAACCCGATAATGTGGCTGACGCGATTGAAACCGTTCAGCCGTGGGGAGTCGACGTCAGCTCCGGGGTTGAAAAAGAACCCGGCGTCAAAAATATCCGCAAAGTCAAAAAATTCATCGCTGCCGCTCGTTCCTGACCCGATGTTACATCCAAATGATACGATCGTGTCATTTGGATGTAACACCTTTAGAGAAGGCGGGCGACTGCGGACCTCAATCGAACCCGAAGATTCCATACCTGCTTTCCGAGATAATTCTCCGGATGCAGAACATTCGGGAGGAGCGGATCCTGTCGCATGGCATGCATGTATGCCTCAGATTCCTGGTAGAGTAATTCCATTAAACTTTCTTCGGAAAAACCAGGTCGCGCCAACTGAGTCAGATTTTCCCCGAACACGTCCAGATATCTGGATTGTAGTTCATGAAGCCTGTTAAAATCCCAAGCGTTTAAAACCATTTCCTGTTGATCCAAGTGCAGCACCGTACGGGATTCAAACAAGTAGCTTACCGTGCCGACCGCCGCACTCTTTTCTAGATCGGCATATTCCGGGCGGATATCACGCGGAGTAATCCATACACTTCGTTGCAGGCAGCCCATACGTATACGCTTTAATAGTCGTCTTAAAGAATCACGGTAGTGCCGTTCACTTTCAGGGACATCGAAGACCACGGTATACCAGATTTTATTCCACTGGGTATTCCACAGATTTTGGGGTTGCTGAAACATGGGTAACTTTTGTTTAGCGTGTTCGGTTAATATCAGATGAGGAAGGGTAGCTCTAGGGTCGGTTTTAATAAGCAACCCGTTTTTGCGCAACCGCGACAGCGCGGTTCGATAAGCCGAATCTGTCGGGAAGGTTTTGTTCCACATCACGGAGCGTCCGCGTGTAGCCAGAATTTCACCGATGCCGGTTAGAATATCCAACCATTCCTCAGATGCCCGTCGGCGGATAACCGGCAGGCTCAGGTCTGGATGGTGAAATGGTTTCCAGTTCATCTTGTTACAAAAAAACTCACGATCGTACCACTTGGATGTAACATATCGGGTGATGGGGGAAATCAAAAGCGCCTTTTGATGGAAATAGGGGCGGGGTTTACTTATCTTCAGGAGCTATGAAATCTACCCAACCAGACAGACACGGACATTTTGGCCCGTACGGAGGCATGTTCGTTCCGGAAACATTGATGGAACCGCTGAACGATTTGACGCGAGTCTATAAAGAAGCGCGCAAAGATCCGGCCTTCAAAAAGGAGCTCGACTATTACTTGCGCGAATATGTCGGCCGCCCGACCTCACTCTATTTTGCTGAACGGATGACCCGTGAGCTTGGCGGACCCAAAATTTATCTAAAGCGCGAAGACCTTTGTCATACCGGTGCGCACAAGATCAATAACTCGATGGGTCAGATCCTGCTCGCCAAACGGATGGGCAAAACGCGCATCATCGCCGAAACCGGCGCGGGTCAGCACGGTGTTGCCGCCGCCACCGTCGCCGCCATGTTCGGCATGGAGTGTGTTGTCTATATGGGGACGGTTGATATGGAACGCCAGGCACTCAACGTTTTCCGCATGGAAAGCCTCGGTGCCAAAGTGGTCGCGGTGACCGCCGGGCAGCAGACGCTTAAAGAGGCGGTCAACGAAGCGATGCGCGACTGGGTTTCTAATGTTCGGAACACTCATTATATTCTCGGCTCAGCTCTTGGCTCGCATCCTTATCCGATGATCGTGCGCGACTTCCAGAGTGTGATCGGCAAGGAGGCGCGCAAACAGATTTTGAAAGCGGAAGGCCGACTGCCGACTGCGCTGATCGCCTGCGTCGGTGGCGGAAGCAATTCGATTGGCTTGTTTCACCCTTTTATTAAGGACGAGGGCGTTCGTATGATCGGTGTGGAAGCTGGCGGGTTTGGAATCGAAAGCGGGAAGCACGCCGCGCGTTTTGCCGACGGCAAAGTAGGGATTCTTCAAGGCACGCAAAGCTACGTGCTTCAAGACGACGACGGTCAAATTCGCCTGACCCATTCCATCAGTGCCGGACTCGACTACGCAACCGTCGGCCCCGAGCACGCGCTGCTTCACGACTTGAAGCGCGCCGAGTACACCTCGGTCGATGATATTGCTGCCGTGGTGGATGGCTTCGATAAACTCGCGCGGTGGGAGGGCATCCTTCCCGCGCTTGAAAGCTCGCATGCGATCGCGTGGGTTGTAGAAAACGCGGCTGAATTTTCCAAAGATGATTTGCTCATTATCAATGTTTCCGGGCGCGGCGATAAAGATGTGCAGCAGATTGCGAAGTGGAAGAAGGAAAACCAGTAGTCTACTGGTATTTTTAATACGTAATACGTACTGCATATTGCGTACTGTGTACTGCGTATTGCGTATTGCGTATTGCGTACTGCGTATTGCGTACTGCGTATTGCGTACTGCGTATTGCGTACTGCGTATTGCGTATTGCGTACTGCGTATTGCGTACTGCGTATTGCGTACTGCGTATTGCGTACTGCGTATTGCGTACTGTGTACTGCGTATTGCGTACTGCGTATTGCGTACTGCATATTTCGTATTGCGTACTACGTTTTAAGGAGGAGAAATGCCGCATTCGGTAGAAATTTTAACAAGCGAACTCCTTCACGCGGAGGTTCCTTTCGCGGTGGTGCTTCCTGACGGGGAGGGCCCGTTTCCCGTGCTCTACGATTTGCACGGACTACTGAGCGATGCAGGCCCGTACGATCCGGTGCCGACACCACGCGCCTATTTCGAAAAGCAGCCGTTCCGCAAGCTGCAGAGTATCGCCAATGAAACGGGCGTTGCGATTGTGCGCGTCAACGGCGGACGCGGGTGGTACCTCGATAGCCCGCGCATTAAAAACTCGCAATATGAATCGCATATCGTCCACGAATTGATTCCAACTGTGGAAACCGACTGTGTCGGGGCACAGAGGGGAGCGGTGCGAGGAATTTCCGGACACAGCATGGGTGGATTTGGAACGATCCATTTCTTGTGCCGGCATCCGGAGCTGTTCAGTGTCGGTGCGGTCCACTGTGCGTCGCTTCGTTTCATGCCGGGCGATCATCGCGGAAGTTTCATTGAGGATTTGATGAGCGATGACGAGTTACGCGCGGCGTTTCCAGATGATTATCTGGATGTGCTTGTGCGAGACGATTTGAAGCTCCGCATCACGGTCGGCGCGAGTGATAAGGAACGAATCGTTCGCGAGAACCGGACGTTGCATCAATTTCTGATGGAAAAAGGGAAGCCGCACATTTATGAAGAAACCCCCGGCGGGCACGAATATATCCCGTACGGGTTGAACGGAGTCGTTTGGGCGGCGCAGCAATTAAGAGTATCCCTGAGGGATGCGGAATAAAGGAGGGGTGGAGTACTGGATTTGAACAGGGAGAAGAGGGGGGATTCCCTTTTTCCAATAATCCAGAAATCCATTCATCCATGGAGGTTTACAATGGCGCTTAAAAGTATGACTGGATTCGGAGCGGGAACCGCGAAAGCGGGCGACGTGCAGATTGATGTAGAGTTGAGTAGCGTTAACCGCAAACAGCTCGATGTGTCGCTACGGCTGCCATCGGCGTTGGCGGGGTTTGAAGCGCAGACGCAGAAGGTAGTTAAGGAGACCGTGTCACGCGGGCGTATTACCGGATCGGTTCAGCTGGAATCGGCCGGCGGGCCGGGCGATGTGTCGCTGGATCTCAAGAAAGCGGAGTCGGCGGTGAAGCAGTTGCGCGCGGCGGCAAAAAAACTGAAGCTCGATGATACCCTGGACGCGAACGCGCTGTTGCGTATTCCCAATCTGTTCCAGAGTGCGACGGCCGATGTTGAACTGGAAGAGATTTCCCAACCATTGGAAAAAGCATTGAGGGCGGCGCTTAAAAAGCTCGAGGCGATGCGTGTAACGGAGGGCCGTGCGCTTGAAGCGGATTTTCGTGCGCGGTTAAAAATACTGGAATCGATTCTGACGGAAATCCGCAGGCTTGCGCCGCTGGTGGTTTCCAAGGGTCGGAAAAAATTATTCCAAGGGTTGGAATCCGCTTTCGCTGAGGCATCGGCGGACAAGAAGGATTTTTCGAAGGACGAACGAATCATCCGGGAGATCGCGTTGTTTGGTGAAAAGGCGGATATCTCGGAAGAGATTACTCGGCTGAAGAGTCATATTCAGCAGTTCCGCAAAATGATGCGCTCGCCGGAGCCGGCGGGGCGTCCGCTCGACTTTCTAGCGCAGGAGTTTTTCCGTGAAATTAACACCATTGGTTCCAAAGCCAACGATTTACAGATTACCCAACAGGTTGTGGCGTTTAAAACCGAGCTCGAGCGCATTCGCGAACAGATTCAAAATGTCGAGTAGCGTCGGACGTTGCGTCTGAACTTTGATCTCTTTTGTTTTTTAAGGGGAAACCAGCATTTATTAATCACCTTATGCGCATAAGGTGATGCATTGATCAAAAAAAACGGTTCTTCTCGGATGTGCGTTTTCAGAATGACTTCTTCTCGGCAATCTGGACAGCAAAGCGGGCTGAAATTGGACGATTAACCGCCAAAGAGTTTTTACCACCCGCTACGCTAGAGAGACTTCCGAGGGAGGCAGAGAATCACAAACAGAAAACGGACTTTCCAAGCGATAGCATGAAGGTAAGCCCCGGTAGCTATTACGCCTTATTTCAACCCTCTTCCTCGGAAGTTTGCCACTCCTCTGCGTTCCGTTGCCGTCGTAATAACGCCAGCCTCTTTCGACTGTTGGTCTCAGGTCTCTGCCTTCCTCTAGCGTAGCGGGTGGTAGAATATTCCCAGTATTTCTCTCAGATATTCCCGTAAAGAACAGCCCTTATTTTCAATGTAAAGACGCAGTTCCGTGAAGAGCCCTAAATTGGAACATTTCGTTGGGATAGAAAAACGGCTGGCGAGAATATTTTTTTGATATAATCGCCAGCCGTGCGGCCGGTCATTTAAGCGGCCATTTAAGTTAACATCCGCTAGATTTTGAATCTGCGACGGATCAAGATAAGCGCTCCACCAAATACAGCAACAAGACTCAATGTCGCGGGCTCTGGAACCGTTGTGGAGTAGATGGTTCCTACGTCTGAAGCCGTTAACGCCGTGTCATAAAATCGAGCGAGCGCCACCTGACCATCAAATGCGGTTGGAGTAAAGTCGGTAGGTTTTGCAACGTTCCCGTCAATACCTCCTAACTGAGCGTAATTAGCACCTGCCCAGTCTGTTATGGTTAAGCCCGTTACGGTCTGAGCCAGTGTTCCATTTACATACAGCGAAAGACCGTCAGACACATCCGTCACACCGACAACTTGAATGAAGTCTGAAGGAAGGGCCGTGAGTGTTTTTGTGACATAGCCGACCGTCGATCCGCTCTGATTCACCCTGAAATCCAGTACATCATCTGTAATCGTTAGCGCAGACCCGATCGTGGTGCCCCCCGTTTCGAACAAGACATGCTTCCCGGTTAAATCAGCCATCTTGACCCAAAGTTCGAAGGAGAAATCAACTGTTCCGCCGGAAGTTGCCGTGTGATAATCTAAACTTTCCATCGAAGAAGCGTTCGGGCTATCAACCGCACGGGTAAAGTACGAACTGGTCGGTGTGACCACCGAAGAACCTGCTCCAAACTTAATGTCCATGCTCTTAGTACCTGTGTTGCTATTCACTGAAGGCACCCACGATGTCGCGTTCGCATCACCCGTCAAGGCGAGATCGTTCGCATCGAATTCCAATACCACCGCAGCCTGTGCTGCCAGGCAGGCCAGCAAACCGGATAATATAATTGGTGTTATTCTATTCATTTTATACTCCTTTTCGTTGTGTATCCTTTTCAGTAAGCGAAAGACCTGTTCCGCAAACCCTTTTTTAATATATAAGTGAAATTTTAATCCATTATTGGTATATGTCAATACTTTTTTACAGTTCACGGGCTACTGTTTTCGGCACTTCCTTGGATGAGCGTTTTCTAAACGGATTTTCCTCCAAAATCTGAATAGCAAGGCGGGCTGAAATTGGTCGATTAACCACCAAAGAGTTTTTACCACCCGCTACGCTAGAGGGACTTCTGAGGGAGTCAGAGAATCGCAAACAGCAAAAGTGCTTCCTAAGCGATAGGATGAAGGTGAGTCCCTGTGGTTGTTTTGTTTTAACCTTCTTTCTCGGAGGGTCCTCTGTCTTCCTTTAACGTAGCGGGGGGCAGGATATCCCACTGCAACTATGAGGTCATTCCTTAAAGAACAGTTCTCTATTTTAGTAAAAAAAACGGTTCTTCTCGGATGTGCGTTTTCAGAATGACTTTTTCTCGGCAATTTGGACAGCAAAGCGGGCTAAAATTGGACGATTAACCGCCAAAGAGTTTTTACCACCCGCTACGCTAGAGAGACTTCCGAGGGAGGCAGAGAATCACAAACAGAAAATGGACTTTCCAAGCGATAGCATGAAGGGTAGTCCGGTGGCTATTACGCCTTATTTCAACCCTCTTCCTCAGAAGTTTGCCACTCCACTGCGTTGCGTTGCCGCCGTAATAACGCCAGCCTCTTTCGACTGTTGGTCTCAGGTCTCTGCCTTCCTCTAGCGTAGCGGGTGGTAGAATATTCCCAGTATTTCTCTCAGATATTCCCGTAAAGAACAGCCCTTATTTTCAATG
>Ga0307990_1003492_pt1 | contig 11990 bp, 16 predicted proteins | sample EllFjometagen129_FD_203168 | JGI IMG/M metagenome (GOLD analysis project Ga0307990, IMG submission 203168) | Marine microbial communities from Ellis Fjord, Antarctic Ocean - #129 | ecosystem: Environmental > Aquatic > Marine > Unclassified | place: Southern Ocean | collected 2014-10-08
TATTGATATTCTGAATAATAATTTAGATATTACTTTTGCAAATCCTGTTCCTCTGAAAGTAGTAAAAAATTTGAAACCAGGTGTTTTGGGGATTTACAATGGTAAGAATGTAAAAGTAATACCTCTTACTCAACAGCACGCAATAGGTGTTATTACTCACGAATATATTCATAACTGGCAGGATCAAGTTGGGATATTAGCAAGAGGTGATAAATTTATATATGAGGGTTCTGCTCAGTGGCTATCTACAAAAGTTTTGAATTATTACTATAGAATTGATGAAATTGAAACAGATATAATGGGAACATCGTCTGAAGAATTAAAAGAATACTTCAATGGTTTTCAATTCCTACAGGAAGTTGAAGAGAAAGATGGCTATATGAATATTATTACAGCACTAATTGAAGATTCCTGGACACAAGAGCAATTAAAAATCAGACAAAAGTGGGAAGAGTATAGATTGCTATAACTTATAATCAGGAGTTTCTAGTGGGAAAGATAGATATTACATTTATTACAGGAAATAAGAGCAAGTTTAAAGAAGCAAAAGAAATCTTACCTAACTTAGTTCAAAAAGAAATTGATTTAATTGAAATTCAAGAAGTGGATCCTAAAATAATAATTGAAGCTAAATTACTCGAAGCTTATAAGATATACAAATCAGCTTATATTGTTGAAGACACATCATTATTTTTCGATTGTTTTGACTCGTTGCCAGGTCCTCTGATAAGATGGTTCCTTAAAGATATGGGAAATAATGGTTTGTATAAATTAGTGAATACATATAATAATAGTAGAGCAAAAGCAATAGTATGGATAGGATATATTGATATTCATGGAGAAATTCACTATTTCAATTCTTCTATTGAAGGCAGCATTGTAAAACCTATTGGTAAAAATGGTTTTGGCTGGGATCAAATATTTAAACCTGATGGCTTTAATAAGACATTTGCGGAAATGACTTTTGAAGAAAAAAATAAAATTAGTATGCGAAAGGATGTGTTTATGAAGTTGAAAAGTTTTTTAGAGTAAGAATACTGATTTTCGATATTATAATTTATTAAAAGTTATAATATTATTTTAGCCGAATTAAGTTAATAAATAATTAAAATAATTGGAGTATATATGTTTGTAAATGTAAAAAAAATTATTGATGAACCTTTTATTAAGAGCTGGGGAAAGTTAACAGAAAAACAAATTGAAATTGAGATCGATGGAGAAACAAGGAGATATGGTTATATCGAAAATAATGAAACCATATATGAACAAATTCGTAAAGGTAAAATTATTGATCTTTCATGTTGCTATATTGAGAATTTCTCAATGAAAGAATTAAAGTCACATAAAAAAATTAATAGTATAAATTGCCTAGATACAATATTTGCTGGCCCCACTGATTTTTCTGACACGCTATTTGAAGGGCCCGCAATATTTGAGTATGTAATATTTACTTCAGATATTAACTTCAATTCTGCATCATTCCTTGGGAGAGTATTTTTTAATGGAATTGAGTTTTCAAAAGATGTAAATTTTGAAGATGCACAATTTCTAGGGCATGTAGAATTTGATACTGAGTTTAAGGTAAATGTAAATTTTATGCGAGCAGAATTTAAAGGAGAGTTAGAATTTATGCATTGTAAAGCAAATATAATTAACTTTAAAGAGTCATCTTTTTTTGGACATGTGTACTTTCAATTTTTCGAATTATCAAAAATTATTTTGATTGATGCCTCAATGTATGGTTCGATAGAATTATATGGTGACATCTTAGATGAAGATGATTTTGATGTTTGTGAAGAACAACCAAGGTTTCTATAGTCCTTTTATCAATATTGTTCTTAATATAAATTAAACAGCAAAAAATAATATAAGATATATATTGGAGCTAAAATGATAAAATGCAAGAACTGTGAAAATGAAGTTAATCAAAAATGGAAAGTTTGTCCGTTTTGCGGAAAAGAAATCGAAAAAGAATTGAAATGTGAAAATTGTGGTTTTAAACTGGAAGAAAACTGGGAAATGTGTCCTAATTGTGGGGTTAAAATTGGTGAGTTAAGTAAAAAAGTAGAAGTAGGGAATAATATGGTTTTCGTAAAAGGCGGTACATTCCAAATGGGTAGCAATGATTGGCCCAATAAATCCGATGAGCAACCTGTTCACTCTGTAACTTTAAACGATTTTTATATAGATAAATATGCCGTAACTTTTAAGGAATATGATGAGTATTGTGAAGATACAGGTCGAGATGAACCTGATAGTGACGATTGGGGCAGACGACAAAGGCCAGTGATCGAGGTCAGCTGGTATGATGCGATCCGTTATTGTAACTGGCGCAGCCGCAAGGAAGGTTTGGAGCCTTGTTATCATTTGGGGGCAGATACTGATATAGAAGATTATGATGATGATGACCTTAAGGATGTGGTTTGTGATTTCACAAAAAATGGTTACCGCTTGTCCACAGAAGCTGAATGGGAGTATGCGGCTAGGGACGGTAATAAATCTTGTGGTTATCAATATGCCGGTTCCAACAACATTGATGAGGTCGCCTGGTATGAAGATAACTCCGACGACAAAACCCATCCGGTTGGTGCAAAACGGGCAAATAAACTGAGCATCTATGATATGAGCGGTAATGTGTGTGAATGGTGCTGGGATTGGTTTGGAGATTACAGCAGCAGTTCTCAGACAAACCCGAAAGGAGCCGATAGTGGTAGCGAACGTGTTTTGCGTGGCTGTGGATGGCGCTACAGTAATGCATGCAACGGAGTTGCAAATCGTAACGCCGATGATCCTGCCGACGGTAGCTACCTCTTCGGCTTCCGTTTAGTTCGCAGTTCGCGATAAATATAAAAAGAAAGCATCATTTTTTTATAAGAAGATATCCAAAGATTTTCCTATGATAATTTCTACAATGGGCAATCATGAGTTTTATGGCAGTTTTATAGATTATGCATACCCTAGTTATGAAAAGAAAATTAATGAAAATTATTTCCATGTGAATAACAAGAGTATAATTTATAAAGAAGTTAAATTCATCGTAAGTGTTTTATGGAGCGAAGTTCCCTTTTATCGAGTTAATGAAGTTGAGAATGGGATAAACGATTATTACTATGTTTATAATAAGAGAAATGATGGTGAAAAGGGTATAATTCGGGTTGAGGAGACAAATACTTTTCATAAAATATCTGTTGATTACATTAAAAAGGAATTATCTGAACCATTTGATGGGAAAATTGTCTTGCTCACTCATCATTTACCAAGTTATCAGTGCATATCAGAAGAACACCGTCATTCATCTTTAAATGCAGCATTTGCATCAAATTTACATGAGATAATAGAGGGTAATCCGCAGATTGCTTATTGGATTTGTGGTCACTCACATGACAAGAACGTAACTAAAATAGGAGATACAATAGTAATTCGCAATCCACTTGGGTATGTTGATCATGATGAACAACAAGATTTTGAAAGAGATTTCTTTGTGGAAATTTGATAAACAGAATAAAATATTGGAGGATTAATTAATGGTAAAACATGCAACTTCTCATGGATTATCGATTTTTTCATGTACAATTATTTCTTCGCTGATTGTAGAGTTATTTAAGCCATATTTGCCTGAAGTATTTTCTAAATTAAAATTTGTTAGTGAAAAAATTGTAACTTTATCGCATTTGCCCCTGTCGCCTGAAAGTATGAATATTTTATTAATTGCGAGTGCTTTGGGTATTATTTGGGGAATAATATTTAAACTTAGGTTTGTGAGAGAATAATTATTAGTGAAAAGATTAAATATTACTAAAAAGATATTTCAAATTATTAGAATTATTATTTTATGTATATTTGGATACAGCATTCTATGGAGTGTAATTTTTCGTTTCCCATGGTTACTAATTTTCACATTAGCTCTGTTTTCTTTGATTATTCCAGTAAGAATTTCGAGGATTTAGTTAGAAAATGGTTACTTGGAGAAGTTTATTTCCCTGATGAGAGTCTGCAGTTAAGATTATTTGATGACTTAATAGAAGGAGATATTAAGTTAGTTTGAGTTAATTAGATATGCTTTGATATTTGGAGGTAAAATGAGTAGTGAAATTATTAAAGCTCTAAAAAATGATAATGCTGATAAAAGAGGCGATGCTGCAATAGAGCTTGGAGAAACAAAAGATTCTGAAAATTTTGTAATTCTAATTGAAGCATTAAAATCAGAAAATAATGACTATGTGCGACATTGTATTATTTCATCTTTAGGGGTACTAGGTGATAAAAGAGCTTTTGATACATTGAATGAGCTTTTAACAGAAAGTGAAGACATGTATGCTGCTATTAAGGCTTTAGGCGAGCTGAAAGATGAAAGAGCTATTGGAATACTAATTGAAGTATTTAATCAATCAGATGACCATATTATCCAACAAACAATAGTAGAAAATCTAGCGAAAATGGGATACAATAAAATTACAGATGTGATTAACAGAATATTAAGAACCAATAAATACATTGATGTAAGAGTTGAAGCTGCAAAAACACTTGGAGAACTAGGTGGAGAAGAAGCTGTTATTTCATTGATTCAATCAATGAAATATGATAGTGCAAGTAGTGTAAAGATGCAGGCAATTGTATCACTTGGAAAAATTGGTGACAATAGAGTAATAACATCATTGAAAGAAATTGATAATTACACAAGTGATAAGAATGTAATTAGAATTGCAGATGGAGTATTAACAAAATTATAAAATTGGAGAAAATATGAAAAATTTAGATGCAAATACCCTCAAAACAAATCTCAAATTTCTTTCTTACATTTTGATACATACTAGACGATTAGCAAATGATTCTGCTCCTTACGAACAGATTGCTGACCTCATGGATGTTGTTCATAACCTTCCAGGTGGTTTACAGAATTGGGAGAAATGGGATCAGGATCGTTTTATATCCTTCTTGAAAATGTATGATGAGAAGTGGCCAAATAAGATAAAGCATAATAACCTAATAAGTAGATACAATGAATTGATAAAAATTGATAGTGAATATAAATAAATGTCTAAAAGAATTTGAATTTGCTGTCTCAAAAACGTTCGTTTATTAGACTCTTCACTCTAAGGCTCCAAAAGTGCCTAAATCTATCAATTTATAGTATGATAACCCATATAATAATCAAAGTGTAATAACTTGAGATGATTGTTGACTTATGAGACTCTCTCTATGTCTATCTGCTGGATGTAGAAATATATTTTCTTGTTGACTTAATCTTTTCTTTTAAGCAAATTTGAACCTGCACGAACTATAAAGGAAAACATGATGCAAGTTGAAAAAAGAGAATGTAAAATTAACAATGTTAAAAAGAATTGAAATGTATATAATAACCACAATAAAAAAGTTATTGTATACATTTTTAGTATAACTATAGGTTAGTTATGTATACATTTTTATTGGCGCAGCGTACATATGTTATGCCATATTAAATAAAAGACAGTTCTATTTTTTATATGTGATAGAGGAGAATTGATGGCACAGTTATTTCCAGATATAAAAACGGTAAAAATGCTTCATCAAAAACCTACAGAAGGTGAGTTAGCAATTTTGGATTTTTTAGTAAAACATCTTGATTCCGATTTTGAAGTTTTTTTTCAACCCTTTATTAATGGTGATAAACCAGATATTGTTGTTTTAAAAAGAAATGGTGGTGCTATAATAATTGAAGTAAAAGATTGGATTCTTGATCATTATGGCATTGATAATAAAACTGATTGGTATTTAAAAAAAAATAATTGCAAAATAAAATCACCCTTATCTCAAGTAAGAAGCTATAAAAACAACTTATTTAATATGCATATCGAAAAACTCTTACCTAATAGTCTTAATAATAAATATTATCACGCAATTGTAAATACTGTTGTGTATTTTCATAAAGAATATGAACAAAATGTTCAAAATTTTATTCTTGATAAATTTAAAGGAGAAGAATTTCGAAAGTATAGAAATTTTGTTAAATTTATTAAATGCTGGGGAAAGGACTCTTTAACTCAAAACAAATTAGATAATTTTCTAAACTTAACTAGGCTAAACCAACAATCAAAATTGTTTGATGATAATTTATACTTTAGTTTTAAACGATATTTACAACCACCTTTCCATATGATTGAAGAAGGTAAAAAAATAATCTACACAAAAGAACAGATTGAATTAATAAGAAGTGAACAAAAACCTAGAAGAAAAATTAAGGGTCTTGCAGGAAGTGGGAAAACCTTTGTTTTAGCTAGAAGGGCGGTTAACGCATACATACGCACAAAATCGACTATTTTAATTCTTACATACAATTTATCACTTAAGAATTATATTCACGATAGAATAAGTGAAGTAAGAGAAGAATTCCCGTGGGAAAATTTTTATATAACAAATTATCATCAGTTCATCAAAACAGAAGCAAATAACCACGGGCTTGAGATTAATTCTTTGAAACCTTTTACAGATACTAATTTTTTTGAATCTGTAAAAAATAAATTAACAAAATATCAAACCATATTAATTGATGAGATTCAGGATTATGAAACAAGCTGGCTTGAAATAGTAACTAAATACTTTCTAATGAAGGATGGTGAATTTGTTGTTTTTGGAGATGAAAAGCAAAATATTTACAATCGCAAACTTGATGAATCGAAAGAACCAAGAACAGTTGGCATTCCAGGCAAATGGAATAAAACATTAAATGTATCAAAACGTTTTGCGAACGAAATTGGAGTATTGGCTTTAGAATATCAAAAAGAATTTATGTCAAAAAAATACTCCATCGAAGAACTTCTAATTTTAACAAATCCTACTTTTGATTTTGATCAAAAAATACTGCAATATTATAACTTCGGTATGGAAACTACAGCAAAAGACTTATTTACTAAATATGTATACTTAATAAAAAAATACAACTTCCATCCTTCTAACATTTGTTTTCTCTCTGCTACAGTAGAATATCTAAGAGAAATAGACTATTTAATACGCAAAGAGTTAAAAGAAAATACTATCACGACATTTGAAACTAAAGAATTTTGGAATAAACTTAAAGAAGAACTAACAGATGAATCACAATTTTACAACAAAATTGAAAATATCCGTCGTAATAAAAAGAATCATTTTTGGATGAAAACTGGAACAACAAAATTATCATCAATACATAGTTTTAAAGGTTGGGAATCTCACACTCTATTTTTAATAATTGAACCAGAAAAAGGAAATGACCAATTTGAAACTATTGAATTGATTTACACTGCATTAACAAGATCCCAATTGAATTTATTTGTTTTTAATATGGGAAACGTATTTTACGATGATTTTTTTAGTAGAAAAATGAATAGTCAACATTGATTTGAAATTATTTAGAATTAACTAGGAGTCAGATTATGTCTAATAATAGCCTTTATCCAGATATTTTATTTCATTTCACTAAAAAGAAATTATTATACGAAATTTTGAAAACCAATTTTAAATTATCTTACGCAAGAGAAAAAATTATAGCTCCCAGCAATAATAGAGAATTTGCTGTTCCAATGGTTTCATTTTGTGATTTAAAACTATCGGAGCTAAAATCATTTATCAAGAAATATGGTGATTTTGGAATCGGTATGTCGAAAAGTTGGGCTAACAGAAATGGTTTAAATCCAGTGTTATATGTTAATCGTCATTGTGATTTAACAGATAATTTAATAACTGGACTAAATGGTGTTTACCATCATTTAAGCAAATTAAATAATCAAGCACAGCATAATAATTTAAGTCAAAGCTATTTAAATATAATGAATACATATAGATATATTAAAAATTATGAAGGTGAATTGAAAAGAGATGGAAAAATTATAGATAGTAATTATAGATTTGCAGATGAACGTGAATGGAGATATGTTCCAAGTATTATTAATGTTGATGTTCAAGCATTCATTCCAATTACAAAAATAAAAACTTCCCAACAGAAACAGTTTTATAATAATAAAATTAAGCATTTAAGTCTATCTTTTCATCCAGATGATATAAAGTATTTAATTGTTGAAAAGGATAGTGATATAAGTGAATTAATCGATCATCTTGAAGCTGTAAAAGGAAGATATAATAAAGAAACCAGAAACATATTGGCAAGTAGGATATTAACTGTTTCTCAAATAAATAACGACATTTGAAACTGTTAGAGTAGTAATTATGATGAAATTTAATGGCATAACACACAGCTCCACAGCCGAGCAAGAAGATTTACAAGAAGAGCGTGGCAGCTGCCAAACATTATGCTTATTTATTGTAACTATAGTAACTGAGGATTAAAATTCTTGACCTAAAAAATTTAAAGTAATTTTGATAATTTAATTGGAGGAAATAGTATAATGGTAAAAAAGAATATATTAGTTTTAGGTGCTGGAATGGTAGTAAAACCATTAGTTGATTATTTTTTGGATAAATGCAATTATCATGTAACTATTGCTACAAGAACTATATCAAAAGCTCATACAATAATAGGAGGAAGAGAAAATACAACTGTAATTCAGTGGAATGCTGAGGATTTGGAAAAGCTTGATAAACTGGTTCCTCAAGCTGATTTAGTTGTAAACTTTATCCCTCCTGCCTTTCAAGTGGAAACAACAAAAATATGTGTAAAGCACAAAAAGCATATGATACATACAGATTTTACAAATCCTGAAATAACCGCAATGGATGACGAAGCTAAAAAGGCAGATGTGATAATCTTAAACGAAATAGGTGAAGATCCTGGTATTGATCACATGGGCATAAAAAAGTCACTTGATGAAATTGAAAGGAAAGGTGGCAGAGTTATCAGTCTTGATTCTTATGGAGCAGGATTACCTTCATTTGAAGATAATAGAAATCCTTTTGGTTACAAGTTTTCGTGGAACCCAAAGGGATTGATGAAATCAGCTATGGCTTCCGGAGAATATATCAAGGAAGGTAAAATTATAGAGACGATCAATCTTTTTGATCATTTCCGTATTGTTGACATTGAAGGTCTCGGTACATTTGAAACATATCCAAACAGAAAATGTGCAGTTTATAAAGAACCTTATGGACTTGATGATAATGTAAGTTTCTACAGAGGTCTTCTCAGGTTTACAGGCTGGTGCAATACTATAAGAAAATTCATGAAGCTTAATCTGTTAGATTATTCAACTGTTAATAATTATGAAAATCTGACATATAATGTGTTTATAAGTCGACTTGCAAACTCAACTAAAGATGGAGCAAAGGCAATTGCCAACTATTTTAATCTCGAAACAAACGATGATTTTATTAATAGATTAAGATGGCTAGGTTTCTTCGAAGATAAACAAATAGCTATTGCCAAAGGCTCAAATGTTGATGTATTAGTGAATCTGATGCTGAAAAAAATGTCATATCAACAGCAAGAAAAAGATATGGCGATTGTTCACGATGATATTATAATTGATTTCAACGGCAAAAGGGAAAAATGGTCATCAACAATGTTTGTTAATGGGATTCCGGGTGGAGATAGTGCTATGGCGAGGGCTGTTTCGTTACCTGTAGCTATTTCAGCAAGATTAATATTAGAAAATAAGATAACATTGAGAGGTTCAGTATTACCAATTTACCCTGAGATATACAATCCTGTTCTTGAAGAACTTGAGGAATTTGGGATGAAGTTTAGTCATCGAAAGAGAATAATTGAATAAATGAAATAACGGCATAAAAAAAATTACGATTTGCCATATTTTAAATGTAATTTTAAAGTGATTATTTGAACTCGAAAAAATAAGCATAACAAGTAGCTCCACAGCCAAGCAAGAAGAAAAGCGAGAGGAGCGTGGCAGCTGCCAAACATTAGTGGCAATATATTAATTGAGAGGTGATAATGCGAGGAGGATAAAACTTCATAGGAAATCCAGAATTTTAAAAAGTTTAAATATGATATTATAGTCGTATATAATAAAAAAAAATGAAAAAGGAGAATGAAATGATGACCAAAGATGCAGAACAAGCAATAAGATTAGGTTATTCATATATAGAAAAAATAAACGATATACCAGATGATAGCATTAATGATAATTTAACAGGAAATGAACAAGTTGCTCAACAAATGATAAAAACACTTAAATTAGCATTACAAAAATTTGATGAAGCAGACACTTTATCACCTGATTTAATATTAGATGATAATAAAAGCACAAAAGAAGGCAGAGCAATTGCATATTGTTCGATTGGAATGGCTCAACTGGAATTAGGATTAAAATCTGAAGCTATTAATAATTTAAAAAAAGGAGTTGATGTTGTAGATAATGATGAGGTAAATGCAACTTATCATTACAACCTAAGCTACCTATATGCTGATTCTGATAATGATGAAGAATTGTATCATTTAAAAAAAGCTGTAGAGTTAGCTCCAAACAACATAGAATTCCGTAAAACACTTAATCGTCTAGAAGACATATCAACAGTAACAAAAAAAGGAGGTTGTTTTATTGCAACTGCAGTTTACAATTCTTATGAAGCTCCAGAAGTATTGGTTTTAAGAAAATTCAGAGATGACGTTCTTATCCCCTCATTCATAGGACAAATTTTTGTTAAGCTGTATTATACTTTCTCTCCCCCAATGGCTGAATTTATTAGCAGTAAAACCAAACTGAAAGTAGTGATTAGAGAGAAGATTCTTTCACCATTTGTAAAATTGATTGAACGTAAGTTTAACAATAATATTGAATGAAATTTAAGGGAGGATTAATGAACAAAAATGATGAAATGTTACTTGATAGTGTAAAAAGTGGAGATGTTAACAGTGTGATACTATCATTAAATAAAGAAGCAAATGTTAACATTATATGTAGAGGTGAAGCATCAGCTTTAATGCACGCTTGTATAAAGGGTCATCTTAATATAGTAAAGATTTTAATTGAAAACGGAGCTGAAATAAATATGAAAACAAATACAAGTGCCCTAATTTGTGCTGCAGGTTTCGGTTATTTGGATATTGTTAAATATTTAGTTGATCGAGGTGCTGATGTTAACTTAACATTAGACAATGGTGTCACTGCTTTGAAAAGAGCATCTACAATGGGTGAAACTGAAGTAGTGAATTATTTAAACAATTATATTTAAGAGAAAATAATGAAGTACAGTTTAGAAAAGCTCAACATCTTCATGACTCCTAAAGCGGATAAAATGAAAGAATTTGATGGTCTTGGGTGGTTAGAGTTTGAATTTCCAAAGCTAATTAGAACAGTTCTTTTTATTCATTGCGGATATATAAAAAATCGAAAGCATGGTGACGACTGCTATGAAGCTGTTGGAAGACTTTATGAGTCAAATAATCCAAGAGAGACAGAGGAAGATCATATTGGTAAATTATATATTTATGTTTATGATCATCCTGAAAATGTAAGATATGAAACATTCTATGAACAATTAGAACATCGACAAAATGGTTCATTTTATGTAATTACTCAATCAAAAGAAATATTTCACTATAAACCAAGAAAAAATTAAGAATAAGGAGAATTCAAAATGGCAACAATTAAATCAAGTGACAGATGTAAGGATTGTAAACATTGTAGGGTATGGTCTACTGACCATCGAAAAGCGAATTGCACATTGTATAACGAACAAGGTTTTCATCCTGACAGAGGAGTTCCATCTAAATGCGTTGGTAAAACTACACGTAAGTATTAGTCTCAAATTGATGAAAATAAGAAAATATCTTATAATCTATTAGGAGGATATGATGAAAAAATTGTTTATTTTAACATTGTTATTTGTTACCTTTGGTTTGTTTGCTAACGAATTTAAATTGATCGAGTTTCGCAAGTTACCAGCCGATTTCCATGCTGAAAGAAATTCTGTTTCGGATATTGATATGGAATATTGTACCGCTTTAAGAGTAGAATGTGATGTCCCGCTTGAATTGAACCTAAAACAAAAGGTTTATAAAAAGGAAAAAATCGACTCCAATAGTTATTACTTTTTTGTTTCGCATAAAGAAAAACAAATCATCT
>Ga0307990_1003493_pt1 | contig 11984 bp, 5 predicted proteins | sample EllFjometagen129_FD_203168 | JGI IMG/M metagenome (GOLD analysis project Ga0307990, IMG submission 203168) | Marine microbial communities from Ellis Fjord, Antarctic Ocean - #129 | ecosystem: Environmental > Aquatic > Marine > Unclassified | place: Southern Ocean | collected 2014-10-08
ACGATAATCACTCATATTATAAATCCTCAATTATTAGTTTGTCTCAATATAATTCCAACTCGCGTAAAAAGCAAAAAAAAAACGCAACCCATTTTGACAGGTCGCGTTTTTAGAATCTCAATTAAATATGTATGCAAGAATTCCGCTTACCCGTCGTTTGCCTCGACCGGCCAACCCCACCAATTAGTATTTTTGCGGTTATTCTTAAACATAGACCAATATTAAACCATATTAAGGCCATTTTGTCAAGAGAAAAAGCCGGATTATGCAAAAATTGTCAGCGAGATTTTTTGTGGCCTCGGCGTAATGTCGGCTGGAAGCCAACATCACAAAAGGATTTGCTTGCCAACCCCTCGCTGCTTTGATAAGATTGTAGACACTGAAGAACAGCTTTAATCTTTGCTAATCGTCTTATTAAGGAGTTGAAAATGCAACGTTTAATTACATACCTGACCCTGATAACCGCCCTACTGACACTTTCGTCCTACAGCCAGGCTGGAGTGGATGAGCTATTCAACAAATTCCAGAATCCGCCTGCCGAGGCCAAGCCTTTTGTAAGATGGTGGTGGGGGGAGAATTCCGTTGTGGAAAAAGAAATACTTCGCGAGATCGACGTAATGGAAAAAGCCGGTATCGGCGGTTTTGAGATCAATCCCATCGCGCTGCCGGTCAAGACGGAGTTATCCTCACCATCGCTTCAGTGGCTAAGCCCTCAGTTCAATCACATGGTCAAAGTCGCCGTTGACGAGACGAATAAACGTGGGATGATCGCCGACCTGATCGTCGGTTCCGGTTGGCCGTTCGGTGCCGAATTTCTAAAACCCGGCGAAATGACCAAACGATTCTTTGTAAACAGCATCGAGGTCGACGGCCCGGTAACTTTCAACAAATCGATAGACGAACTTAAGATTCCCCACGCCTACAAAGGCGCACTCAAACCCCAGTGCCATTTCGTCTACATCGCACCTGCTGATATAAGCGACATCTCACAATCAGTCGAAATCACCGACAAGATCAAAAATAATGAACTTACCGTAAAAGTCCCCGCCGGTAAACACATAATCCACTTCGGTATGAGCCAGGAAGGCTTCAGCCAGGTCTACGGCGGCTCGCCCGGCGCTAAGGGACCGGTACTCGACCATTACAACGCAAAAGCACTCCAAAGTTTTCTTGATAAGATGTCCGGTGAGCTTGGGCCTGTCCTTGGTGGAAAACTTGGGCCTGCCGTCCGTGCGATCTTCTGCGACAGTATCGAACTTTCCGCGGCGAACTGGACAACCGACATGCCAGAAGTCTTTAAAGAGCAGCACGGATATGACCTTCTGCCATATCTTCCGTACATCGTTAATTCCAAAAAACCGATCACTGGAACTGATAAGTTTAGCGACACACTAAAACGGGTTCGCTATGATTATTCCAAGACGCTGGTCAATATGTTCCAGGAGCGATTTATTAAGGTCTATCACAAATGGTGCAACGACAACGGCTGCCTCAGTCGATACCAGGCGTACGGAATCCCCTGGCTGATGGGGCTGCTCGACTCTTATCTGATACCTGATATACCGGAGACCAACAACTGGCTCTTTTCCGACCCGGACAAACACGGATTTCTGGTCTGGACAAAGTACTGCTCCTCGGCCGGTCACATCATGGGCCGAAAAATCATCAGCAGCGAAGCCATGACCAACACACGCGCCGTCTTTCAGGCAACCCTCAATCAGATCAAAGCCGCCGACGACATGAATTTCATCATGGGCATCAATCACTCGGTCCTGCACGGATATACATACTCGCCGCTGGAAGAAGGCCCGTATGCACGCATCCGGTTCGGCGCGTATTTCAGCGAAGAGAACACATGGTGGCCATACTTTAAGAACTGGTCCAACTATAACGCCCGCCTGTCAGCAGTCTTTCAGGCAAGCAAACCAGTCGTAAAGCTTGCCATCATGGGTCCGCGATCCGACATCTGGAGCCAGTACGGACTTGAACGCCCGCCGTTCCATGAAAAACCCTGGTATTTGCCGCAGTTATGGAAAGTATTCTCGCAGTGCGGATCCAACGCCGACCACGTTAACGAACCGATCCTGCAGAACGCAGACTTTGTACAGGGCGGCAAATTCAAATGCGGTGAAATGATCTACGACGCTCTTATTATTGCAGACGCAGAAACCATAGAACTAAAAACAGCCGAGAAGATTCGTTACCTTGCTGGCAGAGGAGCCAAAATTGTATTCATTAACAAAACACCTCTCCGCGGACCTTCTCTTAATGACCTCGGTGCAAATGACGACAAGATTAAAGAAAATATCCAGAAAGCCATGAATGTAAGTCCGATTGTTTTCCAGGTAACGGCTCCGGCGAAAAGCGATGACTGGCAGACCGGTCTGCTTGAATGGGTAGATAAACTGCTCAGCAAGATGGAGATTAAACGCGACGTCAAGGTCGACAAACTCGACCCGGCCTTCTATCAGAAACGCCTGAAAAACGGCGACCGGGACCTGTTCTTTTTGGTTAACACAGACAACAAAAGAACACTTTCATTCAAAGCAAAATTTGGCAGCAAAGGTAATACAGCGTGGCGTTGGGATCCGGAAACTGCTAAACGAACACTTTACTCATCAGCGGCAACTAGGCCTGTCGACATCACGTTGCCCCCGCATGGATCAATGCTGCTGGCCTTTGAACATGACAGTCGCGGGCGTATCAATCCAATAACAAAAAAACCGCTCAATGCGGCAACAGCTATAACCGGCACGTGGGATTGCAAATTCGTACCGGCCCAAGGCAAACCGTTTTTCGATGCCAAATTTGAGCTGACCGACCTGGGTAAATCAAAAGACAAAAAACTTAAAACTTTCGCCGGCGTGATATTTTACGGCAAGATCATTCATGGCGATCATAACATCGGCGACATGGAATTGGACCTGGGCACTGTTCACGGAATATCGGAGGTAATTATTAATGGAAAGACCATCGGTGCCCGATGGTACGGACAGCATGTCTACGACATCAGCGATGCAATCAGGGCTGGAGAAAACAAGCTTGTGATCAAAGTTACCACTGTGCTGTATAACTATGCGAGAACATTGGACAAAACAACAGCAGCAGGCTTCTGGGCAAACAGGGGCAAAAACTCCAAACCAGTGCCAGCTGGATTGATAGGGCCGGTGAAAATTAGATGAGCATTTCCGGGCAATATTTAACCGAGTATATCCCGCCGATTTCGCATGGGTAAGTCCTCGAAAAATGGCGCCTTTTGTCAGTGTTTTGGCGTGTGTTTCCATTTTGCGGAATTTTAAATATCCATTATATCCTGTGGAAATTGCGATTGGTGTCTATTATGTAGGTTTTCACTGAATACACAAATACGGCCATCTTAGGCCTATTATGGCCGCTATCTTAAGGAAAAGCCTTAGCGTAATCCTCAAGAAAAAACTTTTCATTTCGTCTATTTCACCTATTTCGCCAAACGAAACCCGTTTTTTTTTATTGCCGCTACTATGGATTCCCGCCTTCGCGGGAATGACAATATTGTATAGCCGGCATTAATTAACTTGAATTTATATAATTTCCCCCTGCCGCTCTGACAGGGGGAAGGCAATATGGTCTATTTGATCGCGTCAATTATGGAATTGAATGTCGTGCTTGGGCGCATTTGATTTTCAGTCAGTTGGCTGTCCGGCAGGAAGTATCCACCGATGTCGACGGGTTGACCCTGTGCGGCGAGCATTTCCTTGTTGATCTTTTCTTCGTTGTCCTGCATCTGTTTTGCTACTCCGTCAAACGTAGATTTGAGGGATTGGTCATCGCCTTGGTCGACTAGAGCCTGTGCCCAGTACATTGCCAGGTAAAATGTGCTCGCTCGGTTGTCGATCTCGTTTACTTTGCGGGATGGCGACTTTGCGTTTTCGAGATATTTGCTGATCGCCGCGTCGAGGGTGCGTGCGAGAATAGCTGCCTTTTCGCTGGCGGTGCTTTCGGCGACCTGCTCGAATGCCGGAACGAGCGCACAATATTCACCGAGCGAATCCCATCGCAGGTGCCCTTCTTTGAGGAACTGCTGGACGTGCTTTGGAGCTGAACCGCCTGCACCGGTCTCAAAAAGTCCGCCGCCGTTCATGAGCGGTACTATCGAAAGCATCCGGGCACTTGTACCGAGTTCGAGGATCGGGAACAGGTCGGTCAGATAGTCGCGGAGGACGTTACCGGTGACAGAGATGGTGTCTTCGCCCTTGCGAATTCTGTCCAGAGAGAACTGCATTGCGTCAACCGGTTTTAGTATGTGGATTTCAATATCTGCGGCGTCACACTGCGGGAGGTATTCGTTTACCTTTTTGATTATCTGCGCGTCGTGTGCACGGTTTTCGTCGAGCCAGAAGACTGCCGGTACGCCGGATGCCTTTGCGCGGGTGACGGCTAGCTGGACCCAGTTTTTGATCGGGGCGTCTTTGACCTGGCACATTCTAAAGATGTCGCCGGTCTCTACCGGCTGGGACATTACAACAGTACCATCGGCATCAACTACGCGAATGGTTCCTGCTGCGGGAGCTTCGAAGGTTTTGTCGTGTGAGCCGTATTCCTCGGCCTTTTGGGCCATCAGGCCTACGTTTGAGACACTTCCCATTGTTGTCGGATCGAACTGGCCGTGCTTCTGGGCGTCTTGGATTATCTGCTGGTAGATCGTCGCATAAGAGCGGTCAGGTATGATCGCCAGAGTGTCCTGAAGCTGATCGTCAGCGTTCCACATCTTGCCGCCATCACGGACTACGTTAGGCATTGAAGCGTCAACGATGATGTTGTTCGGTACGTGAAGATTTGTAATTCCTTTCCTGGAATCTACCATCGCAAGCTTTGGATGGTCTTTATATACGGCGTCGATATCGGCGAGTATCTCGGCCTTTTTGTCATCGCCGAGCTTGTTGATCTTATCGAGGATGTCGGCTAGGCCGTTGTTTACGTTTGCACCAATGTCTTTGAGAGTATCGGCATGTTTTTCGAGTGCGTCCTTGTAGTACACAGAAACGCAATGGCCGAACATGATCGGGTCAGAGACCTTCATCATTGTTGCCTTCAGGTGCAGCGAGAGCAGGACGGAATCGGCTTTGGCCGCTTCGATCTGCTCGGCGTAGAATTTGCGAAGTGCGACGACGTTCATTACGGCGGTGTCTGCTATTTCACCAGCCTGGAGGTCGAGACCGTCTTTGAGTGCAGTCGTTGTGCCGGAAGCATCTATAAATTCTATCTTGACGTTGCATGGCTTGTCCATTGTAACGGCCTGTTCGGTTCCGTAGAAGTCCTTTTCGGTCATGTGGGCTACGCGGGTCTTTGAGCCTTCGGCGGGCCAGGGCTTCATCATTCTGTGCGGGTACATCTGGGCGAATTTCTTAACCGAAGTTGCTGCCCTACGGTCAGAGTTGCCTTCTCGCAAAACTGGGTTAACCGCAGAGCCGAGCACCTTGGCAAATCTGGCCTGGAGGGTCTTTTCGGCATCGGTTTTTGGTTCTTCGGGATAGTCCGGGATGTCGTATCCCTTTTTCTTGAGTTCGGCGATAGCGGCCTGGAGTTGGGGGATCGAAGCGCTGATATTCGGCAGCTTGATTATGTTGGCCTCTGGGGTCTTTGCAAGTTCGCCGAGTTCGGTGAGGTAATCGGGTATCTGCTGATCGGCTGTTAGATTATCGGGGAAATTTGCGATGATGCGACCGGCTAACGAGATGTCCTTTGTTTCGATGTCAACATCACATGCCTTTGCGTAAGCTTTTACGACCGGCAGCAATGAATGAGTCGCCAGTGCGGGAGCTTCATCAATCTTTGTCCATATTATATTTTGTTTTGTCATTTTGATTCCTGTATAAGAAAAAAGGATTTATTGAAATAAACGTACACGGGGGCACGTTTTACGTTTATATACGCAAAAGGACGCCCCCTGCCGAAAAGGGGTTATTATACACATATCAGGCAGGATGTCCAGTTTTTTGTTGGGTAATCTCGCCTTCATATACTATAATGGACAAGATGTGTGCAGCGGACAACTGGCAACATACGACGGTGTTTTTTAATGCTGCACTGAAAACAAGGATGTGAATAACTAGTGGAGAAATAAATGAATCTGAAATTGTTTTTATTTGCGTTTACAGCGGCGATCGGCGGATTGCTGTTCGGGTTCGATACCGCGGTCGTTTCGGGTACGACTGAAAGTATTCAGACCTACTTTGACATGAGCGATGCTATGCTCGGTTGGGCAGTAGGATCGGCGCTTGTCGGGTGTGTTGTCGGGGCTATCGGCGTAGGTAAACCCGGGGATATTTTCGGCAGACGAAAGATGCTTTTTGTTTCCGCAATCCTGTTCTTTATCTCTGCAGTGTGGACCGGTGCGGCCCAGACACTTACAGGTTTTGTCATCGCCAGGATAATCGGAGGCATAGGCGTTGGCGCCGCTTCGGTGATGGCACCGATGTATATCGCTGAGATATCTCCTGCTCGTTTGCGGGGCAGACTGGTATCGACTGCGCAGCTTGCAATCGTCACAGGAATAGTTGCGGCTTTCTTTTCCAACTATCTTCTGGTCGGAATCGGCGACAATGCATGGCGATACATGTACTGGGCCGAGTGTGTGCCTGCGGCAATGTATTTCATCCTGCTTTTCCTGACGTCGCCAAGCCCGCGATGGCTGGTAAAGGTTGGACGCGTTGACCAGGCCCGTGATGTAATCCAACTTGTTGACGCCGAAGAGAATACCGACTCGGTGATGTCAGACATTCAGGAATCGCTTGCACATGAGGAAATGTCAAAAGGGATTAATCTTTTGCATAAACCATATCTCCGGCTGGTTATCATCGGCATGGTTGTTGGTATGTTTAACCAGTTTACAGGCATTAATATCATATTTTATTATGCGCCTAAAATTTTTAAAGACGCAGGTTTTGGTGAAAATGCAGCTCTCCTGCAAGCCGTGGCGTTAGGCTCTACAAATCTTATCTTTACATTTATTGGAATGGTGTTGATCGACAAAGTTGGCAGGAAAATGCTTTTGATGATCGGTGGTTTGGCAATGCCGGCATGCTTGGCTCTGTTTGCCTACTGCTATATGAATTCTAAAGATCCTTATCTACTTATTGGAAGCCTGGTGGTCTTTATAATGTTCTTTGCTATGACGCAGGGAGTTGTCATCTGGGTGGTATTGTCGGAGATGTTCCCGAACCAGATAAGGGCAAGAGCGAGCGCTCTCGCCAGCTTTTCATTGTGGGTATTTTGTGCCCTGTCGGCTTTCTTATTTCCTCCTTTAGAGAAAAAGTTCGGAGTCGGACCGATATTCATTTTTTATTCTATCGCAACACTGTGCAGCTTCTTTTTCTTCTGGAAGTACCTGGTTGAGACAAAGGGCAAAACACTTGAAGAAATGGAACAAAGCTGGGCTAACTCAAACTGACCTTACGGCCAGTTTGAGAATTACGAATTACTAATTACAAATTGAGGATTCGGCCTGAAGGCCGAGGCTATTTTATTTAAAAGGGATGCAGTATGACATCACGAGAGATTGTTCAGAGATGCTTGAACTTTGATAATCCTGAGCGTATGCCTCGTGATACTTGGTTGTTGCCTTGGGCAAACATACATATACCAGAAGGTGTTAAAGAGCTTGAATCTAAATATCCGAGCGACTTTATTCATGCAGAAGGTTTTTATAAAACTTCCCCGCTGGTTTGTGGTGATATGTATGGGGTCGGTACCTATATCGACGAATGGGGTGTTGTCTGGAACAACGCTCAAGCCGGAATTATCGGCAAAGTTAAGGATCCTATTGTCAAAGACCTGAAAGATCCTTCTACGGTCGTTCCTCCTTACGATATATTGCCTGACGATGTGGATGATTTTAGAAATAAGGTTAATGAGTTTTGCGCCAGTACCGACAAGTTTGTAATTGCGGGCTGTCTGCCGCGTCCATGGGAACGGTATCAATTCCTGAGAGGCACACAGAACGCGATGATGGATGTCATGCTGGATGAAGATGCAGCACGAGGTATTTTCAAAACCATCCACGAATTCTATATGAAAGAAGTTGAACTTTGGTCCTCTACCGATGTTGACGGTATATGGTTTATGGATGACTGGGGCAGCCAGACGCAATTGCTTATTCCGCCGCGAATCTGGAGGGATATGTTTAAACCGATGTATAAAGACTATTGCGATCTGGCCCACAAAAACGGTAAACATGCCCTGATGCATTCTGACGGCTGCATTGCGGAAATATATGAAGACCTTATTGAAGTTGGAGTCGACGCGGTTAACTCCCAGATATTCTGCATGGATATGGCTGACCTTCAAAAAAGAGCCAAGGGCAAGATCACTTTCTGGGGTGAGATCGATCGCCAGCATGTTTTGCCTTCAAAGGACGCCGAAGTCGGCAGAGAAGCGGTAAGAAAAACAGCAAAATATCTTTACGACCCAAGCGGCGGGATAATTGCACAATTTGAACTTGGCGCAGGCGCCAACCCTCAAACCGCACTGGCAGTCTATGAAGAATGGGACAGGGTTCAGGGGATTGCGGTTAAAAATGTATAATGTATAATGTATAATAATGGAAACGGTCTGACGGCCGAAGCTATTTTCATTTAAAAAATATTGCAATGTAATTCTATTATTTGCAAAAAGTTTTAGGACAATGAAAGGACTACAACTGTGACACATAGAGAGCGATTATTGGCAGCATTACGCCTGGAAAAAACTGACAGGATTCCGATGTTTGATTTTCTTTTTCAAGAGCCTATGTATGAAGAGTTGATCGGGCGTAAGCCCGGGGTTTATAATGCACTTGACGCTATGGAATGTGCGCTGGCGCTTGAGCATGACGGTGTTTGGCTGCCCTTTGGCGGGTTTAGCGGGTTTGAGCCGAAGATGATCGACGAAAAGACATATATTGACGAATGGGGTACTACATATCAAAGAGACGCGGTTTCGTGGCCAATCGATGCTCCTATAGATTACCCGATCAAGTCGCGTGAGGATATGGCGAAATATAAGTCGCCCGATCCGACTATGCCGGGGCGTGATGAAGAAATCAAAAAAGCCGTCGCTAATAATCATGAGGACCTGGCGCTTTTGGGCGGGGTGCTGGGGCCGTTTGCGGCTACTTGGCTGCTTATGGGTTATGAGCGGATTTGCATGGCGTTGTATGACGATCCGGGTATTTTGACGGAGTGCTTTAAGATGTCGGTTGAATACAGCAAAGAGGCGGCGCGGCTTTCGGCGGCTGCGGGTTGTCATGGTATGTGGCTTTCTGAGGATCTTGGCGATAGTCATTCGGGTTTTATGCGTCTTGAGCAATTCCAGGAACGGGTCCTGCCGCACATCGCCGAACTGGCTGAGTATATTGACTCTCTGGGCGTTCCGGTGCTGCTTCATTCGTGTGGACAGATAAACGAGTATCTTCCTGCGCTGACCCAGACGAAGATTGTTTCGGTCAATCCGCTGCAACGTACAGCAGGTATGGATATTAGAGAATTTAAGCAGGAATACGGCGATCGTTTTTGTATTATTGGCAATATTGACTCTTCGGTTACATTGCCGTTTGGAACCGTCGACGAAGTCATAGCCGAAACAAAAGAAGCAATCGAGATCGCAGCGCCGGGCGGCGGGTTTATACTTGCATCCGACCATTCGCTGCATGACGGAATTCCCATCGAAAACATCACGGCATTACGTGACACGGGGCTTAAGTATGGTAAGGTTTACTCAAACTGACCGGTTGGTCAGTTTGTAATTACGAATTACTAATTACTAATTACGAATAAATGATTCGCCCTTTCGGGCGAAACTATTTTTATTAAAAAAATGCAAGTAAAGGAAATCTGAGTATGCGTGATTTAATTAAAACGGTTTTGACGGGATTGACGGTTGTTGCGATGATGTCTGGTTCGTTATTCGCAGAGCAGTCAAATAGTAATGTTGAAGAGATCGTTCTTGTTTACAAGTCTCACTTCGATATCGGTTATACGCATCTTGCCAGCGAAACCATTCATAATTATCGCACGAAGACTATCGAAAGAGCTTTGGATGTTGTGGATAAAAACAAAGCTCTGCCTGCTGAGCAGCAATTTGTCTGGACCATTCCGGGTTGGCCGATGAAGAAGATCCTTGAAGACTGGGACGGACAGACCGATGAGCGTCGCCAAAGGATAAGGGATGCGTTCAAAAACGGACGTTTTGCCGTGCATGCCCTGCCGTTTACGATGCAAACCGAATTGATGGAACCGGAAGGCATGGTTCGCGGTCTTGGTTACGCATCTAAACTGGCCCGTGATGCCGGGAAACCGCTGCCGACCGGGGCCAAGATGACCGATGTTCCGTCGCATAGCAAATTCCTGCCGACTTTGCTTAAAAATGCCGGGGTTAATTTCCTCCACCTCGGCTGCAATCCCGGCAGCACTCCGCCTGATGTTCCGTTTCTGTTTTGGTGGGAAGGACCGGATGGTTCTCGTTTGTTGACAATGTATAGTGCGAGCTACGGCAATGGGGTTTTGCCTCCTGATGGATGGAAATACAAAACCTGGCTCGCTATGATCATGGGCAGTGATAACAGTCCGCCTCCAACTCCAGAAAAGGTACGCGGCCATATCAAACAAATCCATGACAAGCTTCCCGGTGTTAAGGTTCGTGTTGGAACGATCAGTGACTTTGGCGACCTTATGGCCAAGGAAGACCTTAGCGATCTTCCTGTCATTAGTGAAGACATGCCGGATTCGTGGATCCATGGTCCGATGTGCAATCCTGACGGGGTTATTCAAACTCGTAAGGCAATGCCGGATCTTTATGCCGCTGAATCACTTGATACGCTACTTGGCAGCTGGAACGTTCCTACCGAGGACATCATCTCAAACATTGCTAGCGGCTATGAAAACAGTATCCTCTATTACGAGCACACCTGGGGCGGTGCGATAGACTGGGTTTGCAAATATATTCCGGCTAAGAATAATATCGGCCAGGTCAGCAACTGGTTTTATGGCGATAAGTGGAAGGCGGACTTAAAGACAAATAAATATGACCGCCACCTGGTTTCCTGGGAGGAACATACAGATTACGCCCGCAACGCTAGTAAGTTTGCGTCGGCTTCTTTGCAGCCCCGTTTGGAGGCCCTTGCTAAAGCCGTCAATATTGTCTGTCATCGCACAGTAGCATATAACCCGCTGCCGTGGGAACGTGATGCCATTATTAACGGTTCGCTTGTGAAAGATATTCCTGCCGGTGGATATATAGCTCTGCCGGAAGTGGCAGTTTCTTCGACCAGAACCGTAAAGGCCGGCAATACTTTTGAAAATAGTCGCTTTAAGATCGTACTTGATCCTAAGCACGGTGCTATTCGTTCGCTGACAGATAAGCAAAGCGGTCGTGAGATGGTTGACAGATCGGCAGAGCATGGGTTTGGGCAATATCTGCACGAAAAATTCAGTGCCGATGACATCGCTGGTTTTTGTAATAACTATATACGCGGAAAGAAGAATGAACAGGGTTGGCGCGGGTATAGCTGGGCATACGCGCAAATCGGCAAACCCAATCTGCCACCTGCATCAGAAATGCCCTATCGCGGGTTGACTCCTGCAAACTGCACCGTAACCAAATCAAGGTGCGGTAATACCACCACTCTTGAGATGGTTGCCAAGCCAAATGAGACCGGCGTTAATTATCCGGTAACGACCCGTGTGCAGTTGTATGACGATGCTTCTTATATTGACCTGGAACTGACGATCAATAAGCCTGCCGATATCTGGCCCGAGGCGGGTTGGATATGTCTGCCGTTTAAGGTTGATAGTCCGCAGTTCCGTGTTGGACGCAATGGATTTATTATGGATCCGGCTAAGGATATTATTGCCGGTTCCAATCGTTATATGTATGCGGTCGGAACGGGTGTGGCGATGTTTGATAAAAAAGGCCGAGGTGTCGGGGTGTGCGGTCCGGATACGCCGCTGCTTAGCCTGGGCATGCCGGGG
>Ga0307990_1003494_pt1 | contig 11983 bp, 14 predicted proteins | sample EllFjometagen129_FD_203168 | JGI IMG/M metagenome (GOLD analysis project Ga0307990, IMG submission 203168) | Marine microbial communities from Ellis Fjord, Antarctic Ocean - #129 | ecosystem: Environmental > Aquatic > Marine > Unclassified | place: Southern Ocean | collected 2014-10-08
ATTCAATTACTAAAGATCCAAATTTGAAAAAATCTACTGTGAATTATTGTTCAACAGAGAAATTAAATTATTGGTTAGGAACTGGTATTAATGCTAATATTAATAATAAAGCGCAACATCCAACAATTACTTCGAGAATATTTGAATTAGACTTACTCTCTTTTTCAGTCTCAGCCAATCTTTTTTCTAACTCTTTCACTTGATTATTATCGTTAGTTTTTTTAATAGTAGAAAATGTCTCAACTTCACCATTTTCATATACTATTACCTTAATATCTTCCTTATTGATCGTCCTTTTTGGCATATTCTCACCTGTGGAAATATCTACGGTTTCAGGATTTATTGAAACTACTTTACAATTAATTTTTGTACCATCAAGAAGGTGTAATACATCTTGAGAAAACATTAAACACGGTAATAAAATAATTAAAACAAAACAAATAATTTTTGTTAACATGACTTTAATCCCCCTATTATAAATTAATAAATCTAAAAATGTTAGAACTATAAAATATTACAAAAATTGTAGCATAAGGTATGAACAATAGATTACCATTTTCGAATGATGTAATTGTACGATAAAGAGATAATTCTGTAATAATAAACATTATTATACCATCAGACACTCTTCCATTAAGTATTTTATCAAGTCCTGGAATTATAAATGAAACTGGAATTGAATAATCATTTGAATCCTTCGGTTGTAAACTTAAGTAATTTGGTACAGGATCTACGAGACCTTTTTCATTTTTTTTATAAAATTCCTCTGCAAATGGATGACAACGAGAAATTCTATCTGCTCCCAATAAGATACCCTTTATTGTACCAAACCTTTCAATAGACTCAATACAATAATTAGAACAACAAGGATGAAACTGGCAATTTAATAAAGAGGATTTAAAAGATAATGTTTGCCAACCTTTTATCATTTTTATTGGGATATTCTTTTTTTTTGAATATGTTGAGTTTGAATAAATTAATTCAGAGCTCAAGTTTGTTGAATAGCACAAAAAAAATAATATAATCAGTTTAAATATGTGAAAATTCTTTAACAATCTACGTTCTCCTATTATGATTGTATGAATATCTAAAATGAAAACACACACTATATTCATAACAATTATTAAAAAATAAGCATAAAACAATTAACATAATGAAATTTACATTATACATTTATGTCAAGTCAAATATAACTTAATAGTGTAAAATAATGGCAGGGGGGATAGTGATTGACGTAATATATTGTTGAATTTGAATATAGCCATTGTATATTTGATCTTTTTGGATAATAATTATCCATGATGATACTCAGAGTTTGAGTTAAGAATCCGAGCTACAAAACATCCCACCCCCCTTTTAAGAATACTTAATACTTATCTATAATGATTGTATTCGGATTGGCTCTATAACAGCTTAGTATCTGTAAGTATTCTCTTCAATGTAAACAAAAATCAACAAGGCAGATGAATCTTGATCTCAGGTCAACAGACATTGCCTGTAATATACATCTTCTTTGTAATATTGATGATACATTGTGAAGCATTTGTTCTCACGTGCGTATAGTGTAAGTAAACCCATTAAGTAACACTATAAAAAAGGTTTTTTTTAGTGTCGGAAAACTACCTAATTAATGCACTAAAATCAACCTTTATATAGAACCCGTCAAAAATACCATTTTTATAACAGCCAATAACTCTGAAATTGATAGTGAAAAACTTTCTTTTTATAGTGTCAAAGAATTACCCTTATTTACATTGAGTTTAAGGGAGTAGTATTTCTTTTTATTATATTTTTTTTATCTTGTTTCGTCACGATCATACTAACTACAATAAATGTTTTTAGTTTTGCCAAATTTATTTGTAAAAACCTTACACTTTGCATTCATAATTATTCTGAATCAATTTTCTACTGTTAGTACAGTTACAGATAAAGATTCAGTTTCATCATCGTGATATACTACATCTACATATACAGTTAACCAACCGCTATTGTCATCAATGTTAATATATAATTCAAAAGGTTGTTCATCATCAAATCGCATATCAGGATCGTCGCTTGTATGAACAAAAATGTGGTTTATGTTGTTTCCTTCTACCAATACATAAAGATCTTCATCGTTAGGATATATATTCCCAACGATTGGTTCAATTATGCTTGCTTCATTTTTGGGTTCTGAAGGTGAAGAACAACTTGTTATTAATGATAATAGGAACAGAATTATTAACATTTTATTCCATTTAGTATTTCTCACTGTGTGTACACTCTTCACTAATCCAATATTTCTCATTTTTCCCTCCCAATCACTTATTGATAATATCTCATCATTACTTATTATGTATGAGTTCGATAAGCTGATATGAAGATTATAGCAAGGATTCCAAGAGTAATTAACATCGCTACTCCACCAAGATCATTTTTTTGTTTTTCAATTTTCATCTCGTTTTCAGTCAATCTTTTTTCAAGTTCTTCCGTACTTTGTTGATTTATGAATGTCTCAATTTCACCATTTTTATACATTATTTCCTTAATATCTTTCTTGAAAAATGTCCTTTTTGGCATATCCTCACCTGTAGAGATTTCAATAGTTTCAGGATTAATTGAAAGAACTTTACACAGTATTTTGCTTCCATCAATAAATTGTACGCTATCTTGTGAATAAGTTGATGTTGATTCAGAATCCATTGAAAAAGTTTCTATATTCCCATTTTCATAAATAATAACCTTGATATGAGTTTTTTGAATATCTTCATAAACAGAATCTTCTCCTAAATCAATTTCTACTGTTTCTTGATTTATTGAGACAATTTTACAATTGATTTTTGTACCGTCATTGAGGTGAATTATATCTTGTGGAAACATTAAACATGGTAATAATACTATGAGTAAAAAACAAATGCTTTTTTTTAACATAATTATTAATCTCCTATCCTCATTATAAAACCAAGCAGGGTATAATAGTTATTATATTTTCCCCTTTTGTGTATTCTCTTAATTATTATTAATAACTTCATCAAACTCTTCGTCAAATAGGTTACACAATTGATAAATATTAATATGGATTAAGAAGAGCATAAAGCACAAATAGTATAAACACTATTCCAATAACGATTAATATTTTACATCCGAAATTCTGAGATTTGAGATATAATCCTTCACCATTTACTTTTTGTACCTCATTCTTCCTTACTTTTCTTAATTCATCATCAAGGTATTCATTACAATATTTACATTTTTTGGCTACTGCTAAAATCTCTTCTCCACAATAAGGACAATTTTTAGTTTCTTTATTTTCCATAATTTCACATTTCCTTAAATTATTCTTTAAAAAGCAATATTTTTTAATATTGTACAATTATTACAAAAGCCGAATACTCGTTTCCGAAACACCTATCAGAATAAGTTTTTGAAGTAGTAATTCCTTCTGGTGTTAATTCGCTAATGTATGTATAGTAAGATTTTATCTTTTTTCCATTTATATCATAAGTAGTAAATTCAATTCTTGTATTAAATTTTGAAAATAACGTATTATTTTTTACTTTTACATTCCAAACTAATGTGTAATAATCATAAGTGTCCCAATAATAACTTATAATCTCATAATCTGGTAAAGGATATGATTTTAAAAGCTTTCTAAAGACAAATCCTTTCGATTCCCCATTCTTGTATATCTCAAGCCAATCATTCATTGAAATATCTGCTTTCACAATATCATTTGTTTTTAATTGTCCTACTATTGAAGTATTAGTTCCTTTACCCTTTCTTATATTAACTGTTTTGTGTGCATACATTGTTGCTAACACACCGTTTGATCTTGATATGCTTTTCGTATTGTTATTTGATTTCAGTTTATAATGATCTAAATCTAACTGTAATACGATACAATACACAGCTATTATTGTTAAACTTAATATTATTGTAATCAAAATACCTTTATGTGGAATTTCCTTTTTCTCTTTGGTTTTTAATTCCTTTTTTGGTTTAATATTTCTGTTTGTTAGTTCTTTTCCACAATAGGAGCAATAATTGGTATCACTATTTACTTGTTTCTTACAATTTTGACAGACTATCATACTATCATGATCTTGCATAATCAGATTTCCTTTAATTTGGGAAAGCCCACCCCTTTTTTAATCCTTCAATAGTTATAGAATCTTCAATAGCTAATTCTATACTATATTCTTTTGCAATTTCCTTACTATATTGTTTTAATATAATATCATAGTATTCAGAGTTATTCTTCATATCTTCTCTTGTTAGATCGGCACTATCAAGAGGGTATCTTTTTTCTGCTTCAATTTCAGCTTTATCTTCAGCTTTAATTAATTTATTCCAGATATCAATTCGTTGCTTTTTTGATAATCCAAATTTTTTTTCAGGTAAGATTGTTAATGATTTCAATTGTTTTTCACTAATTCTTATCTCTGGAAATTCTTCATCATATCCTTTTGCAACCATCCCTACCCATTGTCCCATTTCTGCATTAGCTTTCTCCTTTGTGCCATAAACATAAATGTATATGTTTGTTGGATTATTATGATATTTAAAACCACTACGAGATCGAGTTTGATCATAAAGGTATTTCAATAAATCTCTAATTTCGGTTTCACTTGCATTCTTACTTTGAAGCATTACGTCTAATTGAATCTGTGTTTTAACTGGTTTATCGAAAATAGTTTCCTCAAGAATTCTATAATCTAAAATATTAAGATTATTGTTTGTCGAATTACGATCAATATTATCTGTACAGCATGTTAATAACATTTGTATTAAAATAATCAGGATCAAGCTTTTATATCTCATATAACTTCCTTTAAATTTGATTAATTTAGTTATCTTTAATTTCACTTTTGATTCAGCATCTCACTAATGATGAAGAAAAAATAAAGATAAGCTGAAATCATCACTATTATCATTAGATAACGAAAGTTTAATATCAGTATTTCCTTCTTTCCACGTACATAATAATTCCTCTGAACCATCATAAATTGAAATAGCTAATTTTGTTTTGTGAGCATTATCTGTACTTTGATGTTGAATGGAATTATCAGTAGAAGGTAAATCATATATGCTAATTAATTTCTGTTTGATATTGAAGAAATCATCAACCAATGAACCAGGTTTTGTTTGTAAGGGTTTGAAATCATAAAATCCACTCGATAACACTTTTGCTTTAAATGCGTAAACAATTTCACAAGGTATATCAATTAGCTTGCTTTCATAAATTAAAATATCACCACCATCAATTATTAACTCTAATGTTTCACGATTCTTAACTTCATCAATACTCAATCCCCAATTAGAATTACGAAATCCTTTTTTACCCTTGTATCCTAAAGAAATTTCTAATGATTCCTCAGATTGTTTATTTATTATATTATTTTGTTTATATTTTATCCATAAAACACTTTCACCTTCAAAATAAATATTTTTTAAGAATACATTAGTTTGCTCTAATTCCCAATTACATTCTATCTTACAGTAGTCTTTATCTAAAAATTTACTCTGATCCGATTGGTAAAGAATAAAATCCATATTTTTTTCATCAGGATCACCATACTTTTCACTTAAAGAATTAAATAATTTGTTAAAAATATCAAAAGTTTCTTCTAATTCAAAAGGATAATTCTCAAGACTAATATTTCCCTCTGTTAGCTTTTTATCTTCAAAAATATATTCAATAGTAAAACTTTCACCAAATAACTGATCTTTCCCTCTATAAGCATTGATTCCCATTTTTACAACTGCTTCAATTCTTTTTATATCTTCATTTTTTTTTACTTCTTCAACTGTCATTCCCCATTTAGTTTTCTTAAAATCATAATCGAGACCATAAATCAGTGTTAATATTGTTAAAAAAATAATAATTAGAAATTTTTTCATAAATCCTCCAAAATAATTATTCTCTATTTATTAAATTCCTCATTCAATATATCAATTATTTCCTGCTCTAATTTTCCATTAGCTTGAAATTTTGTACCACCACTATTTGTATCATAACCACCAGTATTAAAAGAAAAAGTTTGCACTATTCGTTTTTGATTTCTTAATACATCCCAAACAACTGAAGTCTGAGAAATAATGTATTTAGTATTTACTGTAACACTCGTCCTATTTTCTTCAATTTCATTTATAATAACATTTATTCGACCTTCAAGAGATATAGTTCTTTCAATAAAAAATAGATTACCTTTTTCCACAAATTCATATCTCTGGAATTTCTTAGCACCAGAGAATCGATATTCTCTTTTCCCAGCCAAATTTTCAACCATAGAATATATTGAACCAGCATCAATATATTTTTCTGGATCACCCGAATAGCTTAGGTTAATAAATCCAGATTCTTTATCCATATTATTAATAACGAAGAAGTTGTTCGCTAATCCTGAAATAAGATGTTTCCAGATTTCATTTTTACTTTTATTAATAATAACTGAGTTAGAATGCATTTTTCTTGGAGAAGGAGGTGTATAGGTATGATTACCAACTATACTACACCCAACAAATAAAAGTCCGACTAATACTAACAAAACATATTTAAATTTTATTTTCATAAAACCTCCAAAATTCTTTGCTTTTATTCAGGTCATTTAATTTCATAATTATGTTTGAAAATATTTCTATAAAAATTGTTTAATCAATATTTATGTCAAGTCAAATATTATTTAAAACTATGCAATAAATTACTTTACAGTACTGAAATTTACATAAAATTATCCTTGTTGATACTTAGTTTATAAAGTATCAAATCGAGCAAGAAAACACCCCACACCCCTATATACATAGTTTACACTATTCTATAACGGGTGTAGGCGGATTTGCTATTCTTCTTAACAATATTTGTACATTATCATATCTAAGTAAATATATCACAATAAGATAGATAAGCCTATTTAAAAGTTTATTGTATTTTATCTGTGAAATACATGTTTATAGTAATGTTCATATTACATTGATTCTATCGGTTTGTATAAGAACGGAAACACATAGGATGTAGATTTACATTAAAAAGTATTTATCGGCTGTCTACGAGCATGTAGTATAAGCTTAACAACCTTTTAAACTGAATAATGGTAGCATTTATATCAACTCATTTTAATAACCTTTCATTTTAGTATTTATAAAATTGAATTCTGATATTTGGCTATTAATATAGCTTTTAGAAAAATCGTCAATTTTATTACTCAATTCATTTTCATATTTATCTGTGTAAGTAAATTTACTTCCTTTATTCTCAATTTTCTTTTTTAAAGAATAATAAGCATTTCTACTAATTTTTGATTCTTTTTGAAGTTTCTTGAATAACTTCAATGTTGATTCTGTTCCGAACTCATTGATCTTAGTTAATGCGAAGTATTCTATAACATCGGTTTTATTATTTATTTGAATTTCTTCATAATTAAGAACCTTTTTTGATTTCTTAATTTTATGGAATTCCTTTTTCCACAAATTCAAAAGTTTCTGTATAAACTTATCATCTTTTAAGTCTTTTACATAAGCAATCTGCTTCAATACTTCTCTAAGTTCCTTTTTAATCTGTAATTCATATCTAAGAATGTATTTGTCATTCAATCCATTGATCAATATTAACTCTTTGTTATTCTTGTTTTTGCTTTCATCAACCTTATCATAAAACTTTATTGTTTTCCGAGTGTTAATGAAATCCTTTGAGTTTTTACGAATAACAGGATCATACTGCTTTGCTTCAACTAAACAATCTAAGTATGAAGAAATTGAATAAACCATTTCAAAGTTAGCGGAAATGTCTAATCTTGAAAATCTGAAGTTGTCTAAACTGAAGTCTAGTATTAGTTCTAACTTCTTTATAGCTTTGTTTATCTCCTGTCTTGTTAGTGTTCTGATGTTATTGCCAAAGTAGAACTTAGTTAAACTTCCGATTATAGTAAGTCTTGATGCTGAATAGTAAACTTGTAGATTATTAATAAAACCAAAATAATGAATAGTTCCATCTGGTTTTATCGTTTTTTGTGATTTACTAATACAAGAATGATCAAAACAGCCTACAATGTCCTGTTCATCGGTGTATATCCTTATAGTGTCAATCATAATACTGTACTCAAAACAGGTACTGAAAGTAGCTTGTTATAAGAAGGATTGTACGGAATAATACGATGTCCTAATTTCTTCTCTCTGGATTTCAAGAATTTTCCTTTTTTATGGATTCTTCTTTTAGGTGCTCCCAGTTCAATCAAAGTATCCAGATTTTCTTTGTTTACCTCGAATAGATATAAACCATCTGCAGTGCCCCATTCGTTGAAAATGATATTCATTGAACGTAACTTAACGGTAGTTTTGAATGACCAACAGTAACATCCTAATATCGTTTCTGACTTTTGATAGATTTCCATATAGTGTGTGAGTAGAAATGGGTCATTTATCTTGTCTTTGCATAAAAGGTGTTTGTATTTTTCTGTTATTAGATTCTTCATGATACCCTCCTGAATTCTTGAAGGGCTTCTTCTTCGATCTCATACAATGGCTTGATTCGATTAGTCTGAATTAGTTCATTCAACTCTGTTACCATGAATAAGAGCTTGCGGTTAAATTTGTAATGTGGAATTTTCTTCCTTGATGTATAAGCATATAGAGTTGCTTTTGAGAGACTAAGATACTCACAAGCTTCTTCTAACGATAGGTATGGTTTCTGATACCTATTACGTAAACTAGTTTCTTCTTTCATTTTAAACTCCTATAGTTTGATAGGCTTAATGCCCTCACTATAGAAGACTTACTTAGAAGGTAACTAAGATACTTTAGAGGTAACTATGAAAAAATAATTAAAAAATATTTATTCCCACTGAATTAAACTATCGTAAAGTACGCCATTAAATATCTTCAAGTAAGTATTTAGATGTTGATAGAATTCTGGAAATTTTTTTTTAATACGTTTTTTTGCAGTTCTGATATTTTTCTGTACATTCCTCTTAACTTTGTCTTCGAGTGTGTTATTGCTTTCATACTTTGTTTTGCAATTATACTTTTTAATTTCATTTTCTTTTATTTTAATAGCTTCTTCAATTTTTTGTAATTCTACTTCTGCTTCTGCACTTATAGTGCTTCCATCAATTTCCACAGTTGAAATTCTCACATGTTCATCCTCTAATAATTCTAAATCTCGCTTTAATAAAATAATATCAGTAATCACCGAAACATTATCGACCTTAATTTCCATCTTGTCTGCTAATACTTTATATGGATATAATCTTTGAGGGTTATGTAGACAAAGGTTAATATATTTCATTCCTTGCAAACATCCAATATGTTTTTCTATACCATTAAATTTAATCAACCAAGAATCACCTTCGTTTCTAAATATATGCTGTTTTCTGGATTGCGTACCTTTGATTTTATTCGTATAATTAAACATATTGGTATCTTTTTTCTTTTGTAAGACAAACTTATTTTTAGTTTCTTTTGCAAGGTCTTTAAAAAATTTAGAGTTAGTCAAAGTTTTCATACCATTTATTTCAAGTTTAGTAGATTTTAATTCACTTTCGAGAAATTCATAATTAAAATGTGCTATTAATTCCTTTATCGAGTTATCACTACTTGTGTATGCGGAATTATTCTTTGGAAATTCAATGAACGTTGAAATTTGACTAAAATCATTTTCTCGTAACTTATACATCTTCAAAAAGTCAAAATTTTTAATAATTTCTAATATTATTCCATTTTCAAGATTCATAATAACTTCAAAGAATGAGTGAGTGATTTCATCGTTTTCGATGAAAGAATTTGGATGTGTAATTTTTTTTCTTTTCAGATTATAGTTACTAATATTTTCTTCATCAAGATAACTTTTATTAGTTACATAAATATCTTTGGGAAAATTAATTTTGAAAAATACATAATATCCTCCAATTATGGATTGATAAGATTCAGAAAAGAGATCAGTATAATGTATAAAAGGGTAAAATAAATCTTCATCTTCTGGCTTTTGTTTTACAAACCTTTCTCCTTTTTTTTTCATTTCTATTATTTGTAAACCTGTTGAGTTATCATATATTCTATCAAGTACATCTTTAGAAAGTTCATCCATACTTATTTTCTTTTTTTTTAGTAGATCCAATAATTCTGATTCACTATAATTAAAAACACTATCATCAATAAAATTTGAAGCTGATAAATAGAATTGATTGAGAGGACATTCAAAAGTATCTTCTATTATGAATGGAATTTGTTTAATAAAGAACTTTACATATTTTGTATACTCTTCAGAATATTCATATTGTTTATTAGGAAGTTTCAGTAATTTCATAATTTCTATAGCACGTAAATGAAGTAATTCAGAGACGATTGCACTTCTTATTTCAATTAGTGGTTTATGCTTTAGTTTGAGTATTCTGTTACTAATATCAATTTTATCTTCTTTTTTAATGTAAATCATACAAATATTACCTAATATTACTGCAATTTATCAATAGCTTCAACTCTATTCTTATCGATGATTTTATTATGTACCTATTAAAATTTAATTTAATAATAATAGTTATCTAGTGTCAAGTTTAATAGTTTGATGCAAGTTTGTTCAAAAACCAAATTGAATTATGGATTTCTTATATAATAGGCAATTTATCTATTGCTTCATCTCTTTTCTTATTAATGATCTTTGCATAAATCTGAGTATGTCTAATATCTTTTTGACCTAACAGTTCTTTTACTGTGTACAAATCAATCTCGTAAGTAATACATAGCGTAGCGAAAGTATGTCTACCACAATGAAAAGTTATTTTTTTATCAAGCTTAACTTTCTGTATGAACTTGTTGAATCTTCTTCTACATACTTCGTAACTTGAAAGATCAAATAATAATCCTGTATGCTTTCCAATTATTTTTTTCTGTCGAGAAATGATAGCTAATGCATTTTCATGGAGTTTTATTTTCAATGGTTCATTCGTTTTAGTTTGAGTGAACATTAAATCATCTTGATGGATATTAGAGAAAGTCAATTTGCTTATATCGACAAATCTTAATCCAGTATAACAAGAAAATATGAAGGCATTTTTTAAATGTTTATCATGACAATCAGTATTATTTACCTTCTCTAATTCTTCCAGGGTTAAAAACTCCCTATTTGTTGTTGTTCTCTTAACTGAAATTCTCTGAGCTGGGTTTTTATCTATTATCTCATCATCAACTGCTTCATATAACGCTTGTTTTAATTTTGAAAGATAGGTATAGGCTGAATTATTTGATACCTTCTTTTTTAGATATTCTACAAATCTTTTACAGAACATTTTATCGATATCAGAAAACTTTAATTGTTGTTTCCCTGTATATTTCTTCAAGTGACTTAAAGTGTTCTTCCAGGATTTCGCAGTATTGTGTTTTTGTTTTGCAATTATGCTTTCGATATAAGCAAAGAAATCATCATCCTTCTTTTTTACATCAGCGGTGAAATCCAAATTTCCTGATTCATTAAATTTTTCATCATAGAATCTTTGAATAGTATGAGCATTAGTTAAAATTGCTTTATCAATTGAAAGTTTTGTTACCTGTCCTGATATGACCAGATTGTTAAGATTTACAGATTGCCTTATACCCTTTCTTCTAATCTCAAGGTATAATGAGAATCCATTATTAACTTTTCGATATTTAATCTTGAATATACTTTTCTTATTGTATCTCTTAATTTCATCAAATATTTTACCATTCATAATGCCCCCTATTTAATAAGCGTTGTCAAAAACGTTGTCATTTTATAATCAATTATATCAAATAATATATAAATAAATATAATTAAATATAAAATTAAAACACTTCTATCTCTTTTATCTAAAGCTTACAAGGACATTTTAAATCAATGATAGTAGTACTGTCAAGATTTATATACAATGTTTAGGGTTCGAATCCCTACGTCTCCGCCATATATAAATCGGCTTTGCAAAGCAAAACGATTTAAAGACAAGATGTTGTTTTACGCAGTAAAACACATCGGTCTTATTATCTTACGAAACCCAACGAA
>Ga0307990_1003495_pt1 | contig 11981 bp, 14 predicted proteins | sample EllFjometagen129_FD_203168 | JGI IMG/M metagenome (GOLD analysis project Ga0307990, IMG submission 203168) | Marine microbial communities from Ellis Fjord, Antarctic Ocean - #129 | ecosystem: Environmental > Aquatic > Marine > Unclassified | place: Southern Ocean | collected 2014-10-08
TGAAGAACACGGTGGAGACATTTTAAGAACAAAATTCAAACTAGACCTTGGCTTGTTACGAAAGGACATTTCACACAGATGTGTAGCAGTATTGAAACAAGTAATTGTGAATAATGCGTTATAAATATTAAATTGTGAATAATTATGAAAATAAAATTGACAAAACAAATGCGAGCTATAAATAAGTTCTTCAAGTATATAGAATTTTATTATGTAGGCGGTTGTGTTAGGGATAGTATACTTGACTGTGTTCCGAATGATTACGACCTAATCACGCCATTAACACCTACACAGATAGAAGATTATTGCAAGGGCAATAAGAAAGTTTTAAAGACTGGGCGTAGGTATGGCACATTATCGGTTATGATTAACAACCAGCAAACAGAAATCACAACGTTCAGAAACGAGATTTATGATTTCAAGTCGCGTAAGCCAATGGTAAGCTATACAACAGACATTATTAAAGACTTACAGCGTAGAGATTTCACAGTCAATTCGTTAGTGTGCGATAAAAAGGGTAACGTGATTGACCATACCGAGAGCTTACAGGATTTGAATCTTGGCATACTCAGAGCAGTTGGTGATGCAAAGAAACGGTTCCAGGAAGACCCATTGCGTATACTTAGAGCAATAAGGTTCAAGAACAAGTATGGCTATATAATTGATACAATGACAGAACAGCAATTGTTTAATAATGTTTATGAATTGTATAGACTAAGCAAAGAACGTATCATTAGCGAGATTGATAAGATGTTCGAACTGGACAATACAAAAGCGTTAAAGTGTATAATGAGCATGCACAGGTATGGTATACTCACTATGTTATTGCCGATTTATACATATATAAACGAAGACACAATCGAAGACTGGGTTGGGGATAATCCGGATGCAGGCTGGAAGTTGTTGTTTGATATTATACACGATAATATTAAGCATGATGGTAATCATAGGTATATAATAAAAGACATGGCAAACGATTTCATGCTAAAATATAAGTTTAGTAATGAGCGAAGACAAAATATATTGGAGGAATTATAAATGAATGTTAAAGAAAAAATAAAAGATTTAGAAGACGAAATAAAATATTTAAAAATAGATATAAATAATTTAAAAGACAATTTACAAAGCATATGCAAACATGAGAAATTAAAATTAGATGGTTATGGTCATGATGTTAAATATTATCGTTGTGAAGCTTGTGGGTTAATACTTAATAGTAGAAATGATGACTTGTCTAATAAATTAGTCAATACAGGAAAATCAGTTTACAAAAAGATAAAATAGAACCTATCCCTTTATAAACATTTACTTTCATAATATATATATATAAAAGAGATTAAGTTTTTATATTCATTTACAGTTTAACTCCCCCCTGTCTTAGTCTCTTTTTATAAATTTGAATAAATTAAAAAGTGATATGATTTGAATAAATACAAAGAATTTTTTGAAGAAATAATTGGGTTTGATAAGTTTATAGAACTGCGTATATTTGGTATGCAGAAATATCCGGTTATGAAGTTTGCAGAGAATGTGAACGAGCTAATTTTGTTAATGAACAAATACAAAAATTATAATTTGTATATTGGTGTTAATCCTAGGAATGCTCATGGTGGCAAGGCTAGTAATGTTACATATCGTAGAAACATTATATTCGATATTGAATCAATTGGTGATAAGCCCAAGCTTACAAATGCTATTTATATGAACAAGCTCAAGGCTACTATTAATCATGTTTGCGCATATATGAAAAAACAATGTAACATTAATCCTAATGCAATTGTCAAGTCTGGTCGGGGCTTGCATCTTTATTTTAGTATTGAACCATTATACAATGATAATCATAAGATTTATGAACGATGGTATAGTGGTGTTGTTAAATATATTAACGAGACTAGTCCATATCATACTGAAATAAAATGCGACCCGCCAGTAAAAGACCTAGCACGTATATTTGGTTGTCCTGGTACTGTTAATGTTAAGTATGATGAAAAACCATTACGAGAAATAATGTATTTTAATAGAACTATAAACAAATGCATTTTGAACATTCTAAAAGATTTTGAGTTTAATAATAAGATTATTGAAAAGAAAATTAAGCGAGGAATTGGTAGGTGTTCTAATAAGCATAGATATACAAACAAGAATATACTAGACGCGCCAGAATTCCAGGTTTGGAAGTTCAAGCCTAGACAAGGCACTAGTTTGAACAATAAGCTTAGGCTTGCAGGCAAATTATTGATTGATAGGGATAGTATAACTGATATAGATAAGGTGTCCAAGTTTATAAGCGAATGTGGTTATCCATACAAGGACATGTCATTTGACAGAAAAAGCTATACTGATTATGAATATTCAGAATCGTTATTGAACAGTTATGTTTTAAACAATTGGCAATGGTCAGTTGAAGTTGGTTATAAATTACCATACAGATTACATGAAGAATATAAAATATCATGTATGCAACTAATTGATAAGGATAATGTATTTTATACAGATGATTTTAAATTGTCTAAAATATGCAATTATGCACAATTAGTTAATATGATTAAAGCATTTAATAATAAATATTGTGTTCGTGGTGCAAGTAAGATTACATATTATAGTAAAGAATTGGCTATAGTTGTTAATAACAATTTATCATTAAACTTTAAAAAGTTTGTAGTTATGAATAATTTGTTTAATAGATTGAAATATTTATTATAACCGATATGTTTATAAATGTGTTGTGCTATAATATATATATAAATATATAAAAATATATAATTTAGGTGAAAATGTATGATAGAAAAATATTATGATTCTAACATTTATGCAAAATTAAATTCCGAAGTGAAAAACAAAATGAATAAGTATTGCACTGAAAACAATTTAAAGATTCAGGATTTTGTTGATGATTCTTTAAGAAAGTATTTAGGTGAAAAAGGAATTGTGTTTGATGTATTAAAACATAGAATGAGAGAAGTAGTTGTAGATTAAATCTTATAGACTAAGTCTTGTAGACTAAGATTTACAATATTATAGTTATTGAATAATAACAAACTTTGCAAAGTGTGAAGTAATAAAAAAATAAATAGGTGAATATGCTATGAATATGGAAGAAATAAGTACTGAAAGTACAAAACAACAAGATTTGTTTGGAAATGAAACAAAAGAGAACACAGAAATATTTGAAGAAGTTTCTATTGAACAAGTTCCTACTGAACAAAAAAGTAGTGAACTAGATGATGTAACTGAAGAACCAGTTGTTGTTACTGATAATACTATGGTTGAAAAAGCACCAGAAATGATATTAGGAAACTTGTCTGATGGTACACAGTATGATATAATTTTTTTAGATGATGAAAAGACTATTGAAAAAACTATTGACAGAAAAGTTATAGATGTGACTGAAAAGGTTTATACTATTTCTACTGCAGAAGTTGCAGCACCAAGAACTGCTGATGCTGATAATAATATGATTGCACCATTAGAAAGCAAAAGTGGTAAGAAATTTTATACATCAAAACTGAACTTAACTTTTGACCATTCAACTTATAAATCTGTTTTACCAAATGTAAAATGGTTTGTAAATATCAAAGATGGCAAGACTGTTTTGAATCCTTGGTTTAATATACATTATGACGAAAAAACAGACGAGAAGTTTGTGTCGGTAGTTTCAAACTTGTATTTCAAGCTTTGTAAATTCTTAGGAAAAGAACTAGGCGAAATGACACAATCACAATTTACTAAATCTTTAGCTGGTAAAAAGGTTAGACTTGCAATGACAAAAGGAATCTATGAAAAAAGAACATGGACAAGAATTGATGTTGCAGAATTTGTTAAAGAATAGAATAACAATTCTATTCTTATTTTTTAATATATAAATAGATATGATAATTATGGACAATCGAATATTGAAATTCAATCTTAGCCCGAGTGCTATAAAAATATATGAAGAATCACAATTACAATTTTATTATGCATATATTATAAAAGCTAAACCAGACACAAAAGTATTTAGTTGTTATGGTCATGCTGGAACATTAGTGCATAATTTATTAGAAGAATATGCTAATAACATCATTGATAAAAAAACTAATACTGATATGTTATTCTTTAGCAAGTTCGAGACTGGTTGGAATAAATATAAATTAAATACTGATACTGGATTTAATGGTAAACCATTAAAAAAAGAAGATTATATAAGGTCATTACAGTATGGTATAGATATATTAAATAACAAATATAACCCAATGAAAGCCGAAGAAACCATTGTGTTTCCATTGGTTGATAATGATAAAGCATTAATTAACATCAAAGGTATAATTGATTTGCAAGCATACAATAAAAAAGATGAATGGTGCATTGTTGATTGGAAAACATCAAGCAGTATGGACAATTTTAAAGTCCAGGCTACACATTATGCTTATTCAGTATATCGAAAATATGGCATAATACCAAAAGTGTTTTTTATATATGTAAAGCTTGGTAAGAATAAAAAGTATTATATAAGCGAGCAGGACATAAAAGACTATGGAGAGTATTTAGATAAGCTTAAAAATGATATAATAGAAAAAGGCTTTGACATTTCTAAATATGAGCTTGGAAATATTGCAACGGCATTTAATGTTCATGAAAAAAAATGTAAGCGTGAAGCATTAAAAAGAGATAATAAAGATAGTATAATATATAACATAAACAAAAGCAGAATAGAATTTTTGAATCTTAGTGATATTCTTAGAACAAGCATTGACAAAAAATTTAGTTATTTTGTTGATGGTTATATATTTAGTGATTTGTACAAGAAAGGTATTTGGGATGGCAAGACACATTTGTTTAAAAATAACACATTGCCATTAGGATTGTTTAACCAACTCGAAAGATTCTTAGAACAATTTAACAATTATTTTGATAAAGATTATAAGCTAATTTGTCTTGAAGATAAGCGAAATAAAGATGTAATGAAAAATCATTATAATACACAATATAAAAATAGTGATATAATATTAAGAGATTATCAAGAAGATTCTATTCGAATTGCAATTGATAAAAAGCATGGTATAGTGTATTGTGGCACTGGCGCTGGCAAAACTATTATATCTGCAGAGATTATTAAAAGAATAAATAAGCGTACATTAGTTCTTATAAATAGAATAGAATTAGTAGACCAAACTGCAGAAATGTTTGAAGACTATCTAGGTGTAAAGATTGGAATTATGTCTGAAGGAGTTTTAGATATATCTAACCAGATTACAGTTGCAAGCATTCAGACAATTGCAAGCATACTAAAAAGAAAAGATAATAGTTCTAAGCAACTAAGCACATACCTTTACAACTTGAATTGTATAGTGTATGATGAATGCCAAACTGTCAAGGATGATGGAATGTATAAGTTAATGTCCAAAGAAATTATTAATGCAGAATACATTTATGGCATGTCAGGTTCGCCATTTAGAGCAGACTGTCATACTATGAAAATGAACGCACTTGTTGGAGATGTTATATATACAAAGACTACAAAAGAACTTGAGCAAGAAGGCTATTTAGTACCAACTCTTGTCAATTTTATAACTATAGATGATACAACATTTGCGAAATCATATTCTGATGCATATCAAGACGCAATTGTAAATAATGCTAAGCGTAATAGAATTATATATGACATTGTCGCACAGAATCGTGACAAGAAAAAGATTTTAATATTGACAAAATTAATTAATCATGGTGAATTATTAGCTAAGCTTATACCAAAAAGTATATTGATTAATAGCAAAACAAACAAGAAAATCAGAAAGGAGGACTTTAAAAAGTTCAAAACTGAGACTGGTTATGTTCTAATTGGTTCTACTCAAATATTCAGTACTGGTATTAATATCCCAGACCTTGACATAATTATAAACGCAAGTGCACACAAGTCAGATGTGCAAAGTGTACAGACTATTGGCCGGGTTAAAAGAAAAAGTGAAGGTAAGAAGTTTGGTTATTTCATAGATTTTTATGACAAAGGCCATGATTTTTTTAAGAAAGCTGCAGATAAGAGAATGGCAATTTTGAATCAATATGGAAATGATGTAACAACTGTTCCAGATTATAAAGATATTATTTTTACATAATATTATGTATTCAATAGTATCCATTTATAAATAGTTGTATATATAATAATATATATAATAAACAAAAAAGAGAGGAATTAAATATGATACAAATAAAAAAGCACAAACTATTAAATTTTTTAAACAAGATAAAAGTTGATGGCGGTATTAATGAACTTATATTAGACTTCACTGATATTGGTATGCAGCTTAATTGTGTAGACCTAACACAAACTATTTGTGTTGACGCGATTTTATTAAAAAGTGCATTTGAAGAATACGAAAGCATTGGCAAAGTTGGTTTATCAGAATTGTCTACTTTAATATCAATCATTAACAAGTTCAATGAGATTGTTGAAATGAATGTTGATGGCAATTTATTAGTTCTTAAGCAAAAAGGTAAAAAGGTTGAGCTTGAAATTACTGACGCGGAGTTTATTACAAACACAAAAGACTCACCTAAGCTTGAATTCAATGAAACATTTAATATTAATGCAAGCAATATAAATTCATTCATAAACGATATATCTGTAAATGCTACAAAGAGTGTAATCATAAAAACTGAACCTAAAAAAGTTATACTTACTAACAAAGGCAGATATAAATTTACACAAGAATATAGCATTGATGAGATAGTTGGTGGTGTAAACATTAGATTTGGATTGCCATTAATACAAGCTGTCAAAGCATTTAAAGATGATATTGAAATTAGTTTGAAACAAGACGATTCATATCCTATGCTAATTGCACAACACAACGATGATTATAAAATAAATATAATAATTGCACCATTAGCTGAGTAGGTGATTTCAATATGGAACTTAAAAATATAGCATGGCAAGAAAAATACAGACCACAAAAGGTTTCTGATGTAGTGTCTGATTCAAGAGAGAAGATTCTAAAATATTTAGAATCTCCTGAAAGCATACCTAACTTCTTGTTCATAAGCAGAACCCCAGGCACTGGCAAAACTACAATGGCAAAGGCAATTATTAAAGAATTAGACTGCAATTACTGTATGATAAACTCATCGGATGAGCGTGGTATTGACACTGTCAGAGAAACTATTAAAAACTTTGCAAAAACAATAAGCACAGACGGCAAACGAAAATGTGCATTCCTAGACGAGGCTGATGGTCTAACCAAACAAGCCCAGGAAAGTCTAAGAAATTTAATGGAAACATACTCAAGCAATATATTTTTCATATTGACTTGTAATTATGTAGACAAGATAATTGAACCATTACAGAGCAGATGTGTTTCAATTGAGTTCAACAAGCCTGACAAGATTGAAATTAGAAATTATTTGATTAAGGTACTTAACAATGAAGGCATGCAATATACAACCGATGCAATTGATAAATTAATAGGACTAAATTATCCGAGCATACGAAATTGCATAAATTATTTACAGGATTTAAATGCTCAAGACAAGGAATTAACAATTGCAAATGTGGTTGCTAAGTCAGAAGAGTTTGACAAGCTTTGGTCTAAAATAAAAAGATTAGAATATTCTGATGTTATTAGGAATATATTAGAAAACAATGTGGACGTGTTCTTGCTCAACAATTATTTTTTTGACAAACTTATTGAAGAAAAAATGATAGCATCAAAGCAAATAAAGATTATAAATTATTTAGCAGATAATGAAAAATATATGAAAGGCGCAGCTAACCCGCACATAATATTTTTTGACAACTTGGGCAAGATTGCACTAGCATTGAAATAGGTGAATTTGGTATGAACATATTTAAGATATTAAGCAAGCTGTATACTTCAAGAACATGCGGATGGATTAAGGACATAGAAAATAAAGACATACAACCATTTTTAATTAACAGATGGCTGAGTATGAACAGAGAACTGTCTGCATGCTGTAAAGTTTTGGATAGTTATATATTCTATTTAACTCCAAAACACTGGTTACAACTAACTTGGAATGTCATACCTAAGCGCGAGAAAATGCCATTTGTTAGATATATAAAATCTAGTAAAGAAAAAGAAGAAGAATATAGTTTTCTAATTAAAAAGATTAGAAGATATTTGCAAGTTTCTGATAATGATTGGAAGTATATAAAAGGTTATTTTATAAAGGACATAGAAGATAACATCATTCAGTATTTTAAAATGTTCGGTATTGAAAAGAAATTGTGGAAAAAATACAATCTTGATTTTAATGAGATGAAAGATAAAAAGAAAGATAAAATTAAAGAAGAAAAGAAGTGGTTTTAATATGACTATAAAAGATATGGAAAATGCAAAGAAAAACGAAGTAAAAAATAAGCAAGACTTGAAAAGATATAAATCATTAAAAAACAATGTTGAGCTTATGATTAAGGCATTGAATGATGCTATTAAATTAAACAAAGATTCTGATGTTATAGCAGATGTAATACAATTAAAGAAATATAAAGAGTTTAAAAATATGCTAACGAAAGAATATAGAAAATGATTAGTTATGAAATGCAAGCGTTGTGGCAGAAAGTTAAAGATTGACAATCCTAAGCACGAAGGCTATGGCCCGGTGTGTTATAAAAAGCACATAGCAGAACTGAATTCTGTGCCAGAACGGTTTAAATATATTTTTAAAATTAAGGAGTGATAATTTATGGATTATAATGAGATACAGTTAATACTGAATAAGTCATATATTATCAAAGACAAAATAATTGAACTTGAACCAAAGACCCAAGCAGAGATAATGTTACAATTATCAAGGAATATTGTTGTGATTGATAATATGTGTGTTGAACTAAATGAGCACATACAACAATTGGACAAAGACATTAACGCGATACGTGATGTTGAATATATCAATACCTTAGCTGACAAAACATTAACCAACCAGCAAAAGCGTGATGTGGCGCTTAATATAGAACTGAAAAATAACGAAGGCTATCAGTCAATGTTCAAGGACTACCAGTATGCAAACAAGCTGAATTATTTGCTAAGGAACAGAAAAGAATATAAACAGTCAATATTGCAAACTATTAGATTAGTATACAAAAATATGTGATGATATGTTAGAAACAAATAAAATATACAATATGGATTGTCTTAAAGGACTTAAACTATTAGATAATAATAGTATTGATTGTGTGGTAACATCTCCACCTTATAATACAGGAAATAGAAATGATTGTATGATAAATGCAAAATATAAAGATTATAATGATGATTTAACAGAAGAAGAATATATTAAATTAAATATAGATTTGTTTAAATTATTAGAAAATAAATTAAATAATAAAGGAATTATAGCTTATAATATGAGTTATTCAACTAAATATCCTGATTTATTATATAAAGTAATTTATAATATAATTAATAAAACTCAATTTAATATATATGATACTATTGTATGGAAAAAAAGAAATGCAATTCCATTAAATAGTCACCCTACAGGTCATACAAGACTTTGTGAATTTGTTTATATTTTCGCTAAAAATAAAAATTTTAATTGCTATAAAAAATATTCTATAAATAAGAAAACTAATCAAAAGTTTTTTAAAAATTATGTTAATATTATTGAAAAGAAAAATAATGATGGTAGTATTAAAGAACATAAAGCTACTTTTAGTAGTGATTTTGTAAAATATTTTGTGGAGTTATATTCTAAATCATCTAATATAGTATTAGACCCATTTATGGGTAGTGGTACAACAGCTGTTGCTTGTAAAGAATTACAAAGAAATTATATAGGCTTTGAAATTAGTAAAGAGTATTGCGATATTGCAGAAGAACGAATAAATAATACCAATGTTTCACAAGATATAATTAAGTGGTTTTAATATGAATGATACTAAAGTATGTAATACAAAAGTATTTAAGGATTATGATATAAAATTCAACGAGGACTTCCAGTATGGCAAGTTTGGCGAAGACACGATTAAATTGTTATTAGGTGGTTACAAGACCATAGAAGTAAAACGAGATAGGATGGCACACAGGACTGGTAACATTACAATTGAGTGCGCATACAAGAGCGCCTGTGGCACAGTATTCGAGTCTAGTGGCATTGAAGCTACTAAGGCAGAGTATTATGCTTATCTAATCGAGGGCTTTGGAGATACTATTATAATAATTAAAACAGAACGTCTAAAGATTATCTGTAAACAATGCAAGATTTATTTTGGCGGGGATGGTAGACGGTCTAAGTTCTATCTCGTGCCTATTATGAAACTATTTGAAAATACAAGCCATTTATAAATGCTTGGGTATATAATATATATATTATAAGAGATGTGATTTAATTGAATAATGAGAAAATTTTAATATTTGATATTGAGACTCAAACCTTGGCAGGCAAGCCTGACCCAAAGACTGATATTTTTAAATTTTTCGGATGCTATTCTTATATTACAGAACGATACTATTTCTTAACCGACCTTGACAAGGTTCGAGACATAATAAAAAAACACGATATTATTATTGGGTTCAATAGTGGTGGATATGATAACCAAGTGCTTTATAATAATGGTCTTAGAAATATTATGTATAAGCGTGAAGGCTATGACGATTTTGGGTTTAATTACAAGACTAATATAGACTTGTTTACAGTATTCAAAAAGCGTGCAGGTGCAATGAAAATAAAAAAAGGCATGCTTGGCAATCTTCTAATGCGATATTCATTAGATTATATTTCTAAAACAATTGGTATAGTAGATGATGATACTGGCAAGATTAAAGATTTTGATTATAGTATATTCAAAAAATCACATTGGACTAAACAAGAGCTTGATTTAATTGTAACATACTTGAAGCGTGATGTTGAGGTCACTAAGAAAATGTACGATTGGTTAGAAGATTATTTTAGCGGGTTTAGAGAATTTGTTAGTCAAGAGGACATTGACAAAAAGAAATATTTGACAACTAGTACTGCAGTATTTGCATATAAAGCAATATGCAAAAAATTGAAGCTTAAAGAAGAATATAATCATGATATGACTGGTGAGAAATATGGTGGTGGGTATGTGTCATACCCAGCTGGTGAAGAGTTTCATGGCAACATATATTGTCTTGATTACAATTCATTATATCCATCAATTTTTCATCAGTGTAATCTATATAGTCCTACTATTGAACCAGAGCATTGGAATGGAAATGGAGTATTTAATGTTAAAGGTAAATATAATAACAAAGAACAAGGCAAGATTGAAAAATTGTTAAAAGAATTGTATGAACAAAGACTAGAGCTTAAAAAGGTTAAAGACCCAAGAGAATATAGTATAAAAATTATTATTAATACCATGTACGGTTTAAGTGGCAATCCATCATTTAAGCATTTGTATAGTAGAACTACTGCAAGTGATTGTACATTGCTTGCTCGGCAATGGGTCAAGCTTGCTAGGAACATATTTAGAGATGCGGGGTATAAGATTATATACACTGACACAGATTCTTGGTATTTTGTAGATACTTATAATGATGAACCAAAGGTATTAGAAACTAAAGATATATTAATAAAAAAAATTAAAGACAATGTGCCATTTCCATACACAAAGTTTGATGCTGGAGTAGATTATAAAATAACTGACATGTGGTTTTTTAAAGGAAAAACTATAACAAGCAAAGAGTCTGATTCAGAAATGGACGAAGACGATTTTTTGAACAAGCCCAAAAATCTTATGAAAAAGAATTATATATTCTTGACAACTGATGGTAAAATTGTTGTAAAAAACTTGGGTGTAATGAAAAAGTCTACAAGTTTATTAACTCGTAAAATATTCTGGGATTATCTTGTGCCAATGATAAAAGCCCAAAAGAAAGTTAAGTTTCCCAAGAAATGGTTCGAGGATAAGATTGCAGAATTATTGGGCAATGATTTAGAGCTTGCGACAAAAAGGTATATGGTAGGTAATGCAAGCAGTTATAAAAACGCTAGCCAGTTACAATCTCAGATTTCTAAGC
>Ga0307990_1003496_pt1 | contig 11981 bp, 8 predicted proteins | sample EllFjometagen129_FD_203168 | JGI IMG/M metagenome (GOLD analysis project Ga0307990, IMG submission 203168) | Marine microbial communities from Ellis Fjord, Antarctic Ocean - #129 | ecosystem: Environmental > Aquatic > Marine > Unclassified | place: Southern Ocean | collected 2014-10-08
AGGTGAGGATAAGCGTACGCTGGTGATTGAGGTTGACCGTCGAGGCTGGCTTTCAATAAACAGTTATCAGTTGGATGCTACCAAACTTAGAAGTATGGTAAAGCATCGTTATAATAAGTTCGGAATGTTCCCTGTAATGATCAAGGCTGACAAAAAAACTAAACATAAAGATGTCCGCAAAGTTATGGATATCTGTACAGATGTTGGTATTTGGAAAATTGATTTTGCAGCGATGAAAGAGCCTGCCAACTAAAGGGGTAAACGATGGCGAAGAAGCGAAAAGTGCGTAATAAAGGTGATGCAGCAAAGCTGGAAATGACGCCGATGATTGATGTGGTGTTTCAGCTCCTTATTTTCTTTATTGTAACACTTAAGCAGGAGGATATTCTTTCTCACCTAAATGTATCTAGGCCTGCGCCAGATCCTAATGCTCCGCCACCAGAAGAAAAGGTCGATGATTTGTTGACCATAGAAGTTGGTCGTACGGCATGGGTACTCAATGGCAGACCCTATCCTGGGACAAAAAGAGGCTTAGAGGCTTTGGACAAGAGTCTCACTAGAATTGCATCATTTAGTCGTACTACAAGTGTAATTATTAAATGTACTGGAGATTCACCCCATTCTAAACTGGTGCAGTTGCTTAACATTTGTGCTCGTGAACAAATGACAAATCTTTCTGTATTCAGCATGTAAGGTCGCTTCGGTTCAGGGTGTCCCTCTTTGCTGGAGTATGTGGGTACACATACTAGGCCTGCGAGGGATACCCTGAACTTTCGCTTGGAGTTTTGGAACGGAACTTGGGTAAATGCTGAATTGAGGCCTATTCTTATCCCCTTATGGCTATAATCGAGCTAATTTACGGAGTAGAACTGACTCTAGCTTGGCTGAAATATTCATGTTTGTTTGGCATAAATCTAATGATTTAGTCTGTTATCGTAAATTTCTCTAATTTAACCTAATGATTTACCGTTGATAACCGTTACTATGTTTAATGTGGCTATAAGATTGTAATAAGAGTGGAGAATCAATTATGAGTGATGGTTTAGAACCAGCTGAAGTTGTTGAAGATTTAGATGATGTATTTGAGCAACATCAGAATGATCTGATGGATATGTTTGATGAACTTTCCTTTCGTGAGAAGTGGACGAGAGTTAAACAAGGGCTAGCAATGCCACGGGATTGTGGTCCGAACAAATGGGCTAAACTGCAGATGCTAAGACTTTTAGCACCCGTAGCCGCAGTTGTTGTACCTATTCTACTTTTGGGACTTATTAACGTATTTGCGATGCTTACGCCTGAACCAAGCAGATCTGTACAAGTTACGGTTGTTGAACCAGAAGCCATGGAGGAACTGGAGGAGATTGAAGAGCCGATCCTTGAACAGTTTGAGCCACCTGAGCCGGTTGAGATGGATTTTGAAAATGTTGATACGACTTTGCCTCCGAGTGAAGTTGCTGCTCCACCGCAAGATGTAACAGTCCAACAAGCAGATTTTGAGTCTGTTGCAATTACGAAAAGTCCGATGATTATGAAGGGTATTTATGGTAGTCGTAGTCCAGGGTCACGCGGTGTAGCGCTGAGTAAATATGGTGGAAGTGGTACAGAAGGTGCAGTGATGCGTGCATTGCGATACATTAAGAAAAATCAGGCCAAAGATGGATCTTGGGGAAAGGCAAACAAGCCGCCTATGACAGCGTTGGCATTGCTGTCCTTTTTGGCACATGGCGACACTCCGGTTTCCCCAGAATTTGGAGAGACGGTTGAGTCTGCCATTCGTTTTCTTATTGATGCGCAACAAGCTAACGGCCATTTTAAAGGGGCTGATGGCCACGATTATACACAGCCTATTGTTGCTTATGCTTTGGCCGAAGCATTTGCAGTAACTAAAATTCCAAGTCTTAAAGAGGCAACTATTAAAGCAGTGCGTCCAATTATAAAGGGACAGAATCCAAGTGGAGGCTTTAATTACAACCTTAAGCCTACTACCCGTGATGATTCTTCATATATGGCATGGTGTGTCCAGGCTCTTAAAGCGTCCAAAATGGCTGGATTGTATGGAGATATTGATGGACTTAAAGAGTGTATGACAAAATCAATCGCTGGGTTTAAGAAGAACTATGGCGAAAAAGACGGTTATGGCGGATTTGGGTATACATCCAAAGGAAACGCGAGTAGTGGTCTGACAGGTGCTGGAGTACTTTGCCTTCAGTTTTTGGGTGCTTCAAATACAAGGGAGTGTAAGGGCGGTTTGAAGGGGCTTTCTAAATGGGATTTTAACTGGGAAACCCCTATGAAAGGCTCGTTTCTTTACTATATGTATTATACCACACAGGCTAAATTTCAAGAAGGTGGAGCAAGTTGGAAAGCTTGGAATAAGAAGTTTTCTCCAAGCTTGATGAAAAATCAGAACATTGTGCAGGCAACTGCCAGCGGATATGTTGATCACACGGGGGTTGCGCGTGCCATTGGATCTTGGGTATCACCTGCCGCAAAAGAGCATAATGGAGGTAACTTAATCATGGATACAATTCTATGTACTTTGATGCTGGAAGTATACTATCGTTATCTACCGACATTTCTTGTGGTTCCTGTAGAAGAGCATATTGAAGAAGACATTGGTGATGACGATGATGATCTTGAAATTGATTTCGGCAATTATCAGCCCGAAAAACCTGAAATTGACCGCAAGCAAATAGTGAATTCAGCGTATGATGATATAGAGCTTGATTTCATCTGATACCATTCTATTACAGTATCAATCCTATCAACGGCCGTTTTTAGGTTGCAGCAAGTGTAGCGGCGAGATTGAATCTCGCCCATGTCCGCAGGACATGCCACGCAAAGCGTGGCGATACCTATTCTCGCTAATGCTCGCATTCGGGATACAATCCCTCAACTACACTTTTCAAGGTCGTCATTTAGCATATTATTGGTAAATTGAAGTGCCGTTTTTAGATTAAATTATATTGACCCAATGCATAACGCATTGGGTCCTTTTTTTTGATAATGCCTAAGGAATCATATTTGAAATACGTTTTAAATATAACTGCTGATAACGTAAACCTGAAGGGAGTTACTTATGAGTGCAAACCTTGAACATGTTGAAATTATTAAGGGTGGGGAAGATCTTATTGAAAAGCATAGTAACGATCTAATGGAGATGTTCAATGTGTTATCTTTTCGTGAAAAGTGGCGACATGTTTGGGTTGGGTTAAAGCAACCTATTAGAAGTGGGGCACATAAATGGGCTAAACTACAGATTTTGCGGCTATTGTCTCCAGTGGCGGCGTTGGTGGTGCCACTTTTGGTTTTGGCGGTTATTATGCTGATCCCAAAACCTGTTGAAACTGAGGAGTTTTATGAGGTCAGGTTTGTTGATCCGAAACCGTTGGATGTGGATGTGTTTAAAGATAAAGCAGAGCCAATAATTGAAAAAGAACAGCTCTTTGATCCGATAATGGTAGATTTCAAGACACCTGATATTGCTCAACCGCCAGTTGATATTGTTGCTCCACCAAAGGAAGTTACTCTGCAGAAGAGTGACATAAACTCAATTGCACAAACAAAAGGTTATATACAGATGAAAAACATGATTGGTCACCGCACTCCTGGTGCCCGTGCTACTCAGTTGGCCAAGTTTAATGCTTCTGAGACAGACATAGGAGTGTTGCATGCCCTACGGTACTTGAAAAAGAACCAGAACTATGATGGTTCATGGGGTAAAAATAAGGTGGCAATGACATCGTTGGCACTGCTGGCATATTTAGCACACGGTGAACTTCCCGCTTCTGATGAATTTGGACCTACAGTTCAGGCGGCCATTGAATATATTCTGGCTGCCCAGCAATCTGATGGACATTTTTCAGGTAGAGATGGACATGATTACACTCATCCAATTGCAACCTATGCCTTGGCAGAAGCGTATGCTATGACCAGAATTCCTAAAATTAAAGAGGCAACTGTTAAAGCCATGCGTCCAATTATCAAGGGCCAGAATGCAAGTGGCGGCTTCAATTACAATCTTCTGCCAAGTTCCCGCGATGACTCTTCGTATATGGCATGGTGTATACAGGCGCTTAAAGCCGCCAAAATGGCTGGATTGTATGGAGATCTGCCTGGCCTTAAGGAATGTATGAGCAGGTCTGTATCAGGTTTTAGAAAGAATTATGGTGAGTGTGATGGTTATGGTGGTTTTGGGTATGCAAGCAAAGGAAATAGAAATAGTGGTTTGACAGGTGCTGGAGTACTTTGCCTTCAGTTTCTGGGAGCTTCAAATACAAAGGAATGCAAGGGCGGTTTGAAAGGTCTTTCTGACTGGGAATTTAACTGGGAAAAACCAAAGTCGGGCTCGTTTGTTTACTATATGTATTATACCACACAGGCAAAATTTCAAGAAGGTGGTCGCAGTTGGCAAATGTGGGATAATCAGTTTAAGCCTAGTTTAATCAGACATCAGAATGTGATTAGTAAAAAAGAGAGTGGATATATTGATCATAATGGAGTTGCGTATGCTATCGGATCCTGGATATCACCAGCAAAGCAAGAGCTTAATGGCGGTGATTCCATTATGGACACAATCTTGTGTACTCTAATGCTGGAGGTGTATACCCGCTATCTGCCAACATTTATGGTGGTTCCTGAAGACCACCAGATTAAAGATGAAATTGGAGATAGCAGGGATGAAGTCGACATAGATTTTGGATAAATCATAACACTAGCATCCCATAGGATGCAGGGGAAAGGAGTTGTGGACTAAGTGTGTGGACTAAGTGTGGGGGACTAAGTGTGGGGACTAAGTGTGTGGACTAAGTGTGGGGGACTAAGTGTGAGGACTAAGTGTGTGGACTAAGTGTGGGGACTAAGTGTGGGGTCTAAGTGTGGGGGACTAAGTGTGTGGACTAAGTGTGTGGACTAAGTGTGAGGACTAAGTGTGTGGACTAAGTGTTTGAGACTAAGAGCGTGGACTAAGTGTTTAGATTACGTGTTTGGTATTTGGTGGAGGAAAACTGTAACAAAGGAGCAGGCATAATGAAAAAGATGCGAAACAGAGGAGATGCAGCAAAGTTGGAAATGACACCAATGATTGATGTGGTATTTCAGTTGCTTATATTTTTCATTGTGACATTGAAGCAGGAAGATATTATTTCGTATCTCAACGTATCGTGTCCGCAGGCGAGTTGTAATGATCAGAGAGAACTAGAATTTGAAGGTATCCTTACTGTTGAAGTAGGACGTAGTGCATGGGTGTTAAATGGCAAGCAATATTCTAATGATAAAAATGGTAGAGGTTTTGTAGCATTGGATAGGGATCTTTCGCGATTAGCTTCCTTTAGTCGTTCCGCCAGTGTGCTAATCAAATGCACTCCAGACTCAGCGCATTCGAATCTCGTGCGCTTGCTTAATGTTTGTTCCCGTGAGAAAATGACAAATCTTTCTGTGTTCAGTATCTGAATTTGATTTCATATTATCAGCAAAATATGTACTCTGGATGCATGTCAGAAAACACCCAGATTAGACTCCTTCCAATTCAGGTTGCAAATAAGATTGCGGCTGGTGAGGTTGTTGAGCGTCCAGCATCGGTAGCAAAAGAGTTGATGGAGAATGCCATTGATGCCGGAGCAAGTCAGATTGATATTGCTGTGGCTGTCGGTGGACGCAAACTGGTTTCGGTTAGTGACAATGGCAACGGCATGTCAAAAGATGATTCTTTGCTATCAATAGAGCGGCATGCTACCAGTAAAATCAAGGATGTTGATGATATTGAGAATATAGACACGCTTGGGTTCCGTGGGGAAGCATTGGCTGCGATAGGGAGTGTATCCCGCTTTAGACTAATCACATGTCGCAAGGGTGATGTGGTTGGTACGGAAGTCGTGGTTTCGGGTGGCACAATTCAGGATGTACGTGAGGCTGGTTGTCCCACCGGCACCACAATTGAAGTTCGTGACCTTTTTTTCAATGTTCCTGCTCGCCGTAAGTTTTTAAGAACACAGCAGACGGAGCTATTTCGTATTCGTGACATATTTACGGTGCAGTCACTTGCGCATCCTGAAATTGGCATGAGTCTGACAGTTGACGGGCGTGAAATGTACCGGTTGCCGGTGAATGACACTCTGGACGATCGTATTAGAGAGCTATTTAGTACAGAACTTGTCAGCAAACTCAATGAGGTTGATCACTCGGTCGGCAATATTTTGGTAAGTGGTAAAGTAAGTGTGCCAACGCTACATCGTGGTGATCGCAATGAGCAGTATCTATTTGTAAATGGTCGGCCTACCAGTCCGGCATTGTTGAGTTATGCTATTCGTGAGGGCTATCATGGATTGTTGCCTAAAGGTAGGCATCCCTCGGTATTTTTGTTTTTGCAAGTTCCGCCAACATCGGTAGATGTTAACGTGCATCCCACTAAGCGTGAGATTAGATTTAGGAAACCTGGAGATGTTCGTGATGCGGTAATTGCAGCCATACAGAAGGCGCTTTCGGTGACGCCAGATATTATTGCTGTGGATGAAGGTATGCCTGAGTTCACCGGCAGGCTCGATAGTCAATCTCCTGTAGAAGTCAGCCTTAAAATTGATGACCTGCCACCAACCAGAGCATTTAAATATCCGCGTGCGCCGGCAAAGGTCATGAATAGATCTCCGACAGATGCTATGGTTGATGCACTGGCTCTGTCTCCTGTCGAATACGAGAAACCATCTAAGCCGGATCTTTCAGAGACCGAAGATGTTATTGATGATTTGCACGCCGCGCCATGGGCATGGTGTCGTGTTATGGGGCAGATTGGTGGGTTGTATGTCATTCTTGAAACAGAGAATGGAATGGTGATGATGGATCCGCGTGCTTCGCATGAGCGTGTGCTATATGACCGTTTTATGAAATCAGTGATAGCAGGAAATGTGACAATTCAGACGCTGTTGCTACCGGAAACGGTGGAACTGCCGGCTCGTGATGCAGCGCGAGTCAGACGCAATATCGAAATATTCCAGAATATGGGGTTTGGGCTGTCAGAATTCGGCGGCAATAGCTTTGTGATAGACGCTTTGCCGGAATGTTTGGATGGAACTCCGATAAGTGAACTCGTGGTAGATATGGCGCGTAGTCTTGAGGAGTCTGGTTCACGTGGCGGCAAACATGCCAAAGAGGATGCTGTGGCGCAAGCCGCTTGTCAGGTTGCCGTAGGAACTCGGCAACGGCTCAGTCTTGCTGAAATAGAACGCCTAGTCGTTGATCTCGCAGCCTGTGAAATGCCCTATACCTCACCCCGTGGTCGTCCGACCTTGGTTTTCACTTCAATTAATGAACTTCATAAAAAATTTGGCCGCAAGTAAAGAGGCAGCTGCGGGGGACGTGGAATGCTGAATGGCTTGGGTGCGTGCTTGGGTGCGTGGGGAACATCGAACATTCAACATCCAACTTCCAACGTCGAATGGGGGAGTCTTTGATAGTAAATTCGATGTTTCCCGCATGTGCGGGATTGAATGTTTCCCGCATATGCGGGATTCGGCGTTCGATTTGTTTGTGTGTGTTGCAACGCCTGCACCGCATTATTCTGGTCTTACGTCGCGTCCCATCAGGTCTTTAACTGCTTCAATTGGTGACATTCCTTTGTGGAGGATATTGTAGACTTCTTCGGTGATCGGTAGTTCGATGTTGAGGCTTTGACCTAGAGCTCTGGCATTACTGCAGTTCCATACGCCTTCGGCAACTTGTTTCATGCTATCCATGATTTCTTTTAGGGTCTCGCCGCGCCCAAGTCGTTCGCCGACTCCGCGGTTGCGACTGTGTTGGCTGGTACAAGTCACAACTAGATCTCCCATGCCGCTGAGTCCGGAAAATGTTGAGGGCTTGCATCCCATTGCGCTACCAAGGCGTGTCATTTCCGCCAAACCTCTGGTGATTAGTGCCGCTCTAGTGTTATCGCCAAATCCCAGTCCATCACTGATGCCCACTGCAATGGCAATTACATTTTTAAGGGCACCTCCTAGCTGAACTCCAGAAACATCATCAGATGTATATGTGCGAAATTGGCTGTTGGAAAAAAGTTTTTGCAGTGTTTTTGCCTGTGAGTGTTTTTTTGATGCAATTACAACAGCTGTGGGGATTTTGCGAACCACTTCTTCGGCATGGCTGGGGCCGGAGAGAGCGGCCACAGAATCAACACCTAATAGACCTTCGGCAATCTCAGTCATAGTTTTGTGTGTTTCGCGATCCAGACCTTTTGCAACACTGACAACATCGGTTGTGCTGGAAATCAGGCCGTTAAATTGAGTTATTACGTCAATGTAAAACTGGGTGGGTACAGCCAGAACTATGGCATCTTTGCCGACGGCGGCTTCCTCTTTGTCTGTGGTCCAGTGAAAGTCTGAAGGTAGTTCTACACCTGGGAGGTATGTTTCGTTGCGATTGCTTTTCTTTGCGGCTTCAATATTTTCGGAGAAGGGACCCCAGATTGTTACATCATGGCCGTTTTGGTGCAGTACAAGAGCTAGGGCCGTGCCCCAGCCACCATCACCGATAACTGTTACTTTTTTGTTCATATTATTTCTTTCCAAACTTGATACGGTTTTCCTGTCCTTTATAAATTCTAACAATATTGGATCTGTGCCGCCATATTGCCAGTAGTCCTAGAATGGTGAGTACAATCGGGATAAGCAGGCCTTGGTCGAGATAAAGCAACCATGCAGCAACTGGTATGGTTGCTGCGGCCATAATTGATCCCATTGAAACCATGCGTGTGATTGTGAATGCTAGTATAAAGGCTAGCAGCCCTAGGCCTAATGCGGCTGGTGCAATGCCTATTAGTGCACCCGCAGTTGTTGCAACACCCTTGCCGCCTTTGAATTTAAGAAAGATAGGGAAGTTGTGTCCCAGAACGGCAACGCATCCGCAGATGACTTTCAGTATGTCAGGATTGTTGATGGCAAAAGATTCGCCTGTGGCTTTGGCCAGAAGAGGGAAACAAAGGGCTGGAATGAGCCCCTTTAGGGCATCCAGAAAAAGTGTTAGAATCCCCCATGATTTCCCGACTGATCTCAGTACATTTGTGGCGCCGATATTACCGCTGCCGACAGTGCGAATATCTATACCACGGGAGCGGGCAACAATCAGTCCGAATGGAATTGATCCAAGTAGATATGCGAGAGGAACAAAAACTAAAAAAGGAAGCAAAATCATGATTCTAAAAAGTCCTTTCAAGCATTTCGTAGGCAATTGATTCTAGCATTTCGGCAGTTTCTCCGAAGGTGATTATTGCCTCAACGGCATTGTTAGTGAGAATAGATGCTATGTCTTTAGCTCCATCGATGCCATATAGTCCGATACACGAGCAACTTTTGTCATCGGGATCCTCGTCATCGAGAATATCATCAATAATCTGAAAAGCGCGTCCGAGGTTAGCGCCATAGATGGTTAGATTTTGGAGTTGAACTTTATCTGCACCAGCAGCAATGGCACCCATACGAATGGCCGCGCAAAACAGATCGGCTGTTTTGTGTTGGTGAATATATTCGAGTTCGTGTTGTGAGAGTGTGCCGCTGGCGGCGATATCTGCCACTTGACCTCCAACTACTCCTTGGCTTCCGGCGGCAACTGCTAGTTCGTATACTACCCGAGCCTGTTCAATCGGGCTTTGTGATGCTAGTTGAAAGGCCAGTGCCTGCAATGCATCTCCGGCAAGAATTGCGTTAGCCTCGCCAAAAACTTTATGGCTGGTTGGTTTGCCTCGGCGTGTGTCATCATTATCCATGCAGGGTAGGTCATCGTGGATCAGTGTATAGGTGTGTAACAGCTCAATGGCAAGAGCAGGGTTGATTACAGTTTCCGGCCTGATACCAATGCATTCCGCAGCTGCGAGTGTCAGGATTGGGCGTAGGCGTTTGCCACCTGATAGCACGCTGTAGCGCATGGCTTTATGCAACAGAGATGGTTTAATGACTTCAGCAGGCAGTACTGTTTCAAGTGCGAGCTCAATCAGTTGTTGTTTTTTTGATAGATATTTAGAAAGATTCAATTTTCCCTTTCACGATAATGGTGACTAAACTGCAACTTATACGGTTACTCTTATAGAAAATCTTAGTAAATAAATCAATTTATATTATGATTGAGCCTTTTTATTTTTGCTCCTGCTGTGTGGTTGTTTCGTAAATGCTTTATTCCATTGCTATTGAATACAATAGCCAGTCTCCCTTTGGTCGGCGCCCTTCATCCGAGTTTATTCCATAGGGCACTCTCAATGCCTGCTTTGGTTCTGTCAAAAGTTCTACGGTGTTAATTCCTTAACATTCTATCTATTAGGGTGTTACGGTATAACTGTCGCACTCCCCTGTTTTCTCGCACTTAGTCCCTACACTTAGTCTCCAGACACTTAGTCCCTACACTTAGTCTCCAGACATTTAGTCTCCCTACACTTAGTCATTCACACTTAGTCCTAAGTGGAATGCAATCAACGACTAAGCGTGTCGACTAAGTGTGTAAACGACTAAGTGCGTGGACTAAGTGTTTCCTTTGTCCAAAATATCAACTCTTCCTCTTTTCATAATATTTCCGACAAACCCTATCGGGATCCCCGATTCATAAAAGTTTTGACAGAACTCCTGCTTCGCAGGACATCGGGATGTAATATGGAATTCTTGTCTTTTTTTCTGTAAACCTATCTAGGCAAGTATGCGTTTCCTTGAATCGTCTAAAATACCATCAATTTGTTCTGTATAAGTGGCGAATATCGGGTGAGCGTCTCAAGGCAATGCCAGTTTTTTCATGCGTCGCCACAACGTAGTTTGACTTATCCCTAGAATGCAAGCCGCTTGTGTACGGTTACCGTCAACAGAGGAAAGCACCTCGCGAATGTGTTGATGCTCTATAGTCATAAGGGACCGATTCAAACTGATGTTTTTTTGATCAGTTTGCTGAAGTACTGCTGGTAGATCATTAGGATGAATGATCGCATCGGGAGAAAGTACGGCAGCACGTTCGATGGCATTTTCGAGTTCGCGGGCATTGCCTGGCCAATGATAGGAGATTAGCGGATCAATGCATGTTGCCTCTAAGCGTAGCTTGGGCATACGTAGCTTAATGGCGATACGCTTCACAAAATGACGCGCGAGCGGAAGAATATCCTCTGTCCGTTCTCGCAAAGATGGCACCGGAATTTCAATGACTCCGAGACGATAGTAGAGATCCTGACGAAAATCTCCCGCAGCAATAGCTTCGCTCAAATTACGGTTTGTGGCCGCAACCACACGGATGTCCACCGGTCGTGATTTACTCTCGCCAACTCGCGTGATCTCACGTTCCTGTAACACACGTAGTAGCCGTAGTTGCATTCCCTCCGAAATATCTCCAATCTCATCGAGAAAAATTGTGCCTCCCTGCGATTGCTCAAATAAGCCTATGCGATCTTCGTTGGCGCCAGTAAAGGAACCACGCCGATGCCCAAACAATTCACTTTCTAAGAGAGTCTCTGGAAGCGCACTGCAGTTGACTCCCACAAATGGGCCATCATTTCGGGGCGATAGGCGATGGATCTCCCGGGCCACAATTTCCTTTCCCACTCCACTCTCTCCAGTAACTAGGACCGAGCTGTCGTATAGCGCTACTCGTGCAACAATATCCATAACATGTCGGAACAGCTTGCTAGGTAGCTCCGCCCGCGGCATGCTTTCTCCCGTTGCAACCTTCTCCGAAGCAGGTTTACGAATGCGTCTTGGTCGTGTACGCGAACTCAATTTTTGGGTTAGATTCATTACTCGGCCATGAATATCATCCGCTCCGAAGTAGGCCAGATGCGGTCGAATCTTGTCGCCCCATTCCGATCTTGTTTGACCGAGCGCCAAGCACCGACTTGCACCAACAGCACGGCATTCTTGCTCCACAAAGTAAACATCCTTGCCTAAACAGAATGTGGCATAGCCGCTAACATATCCCACCAGCATTGAGCATACAGGTTCGGTGCTGGCGCCAAATTCCAACAGATGCTCTTC
>Ga0307990_1003498_pt1 | contig 11976 bp, 3 predicted proteins | sample EllFjometagen129_FD_203168 | JGI IMG/M metagenome (GOLD analysis project Ga0307990, IMG submission 203168) | Marine microbial communities from Ellis Fjord, Antarctic Ocean - #129 | ecosystem: Environmental > Aquatic > Marine > Unclassified | place: Southern Ocean | collected 2014-10-08
CGGTCATAAATATTTACCGTATGGATGCTCTTGTCGCGCCCCGCCAAAAGCTCCGTCACAGCCATAAGACGACGCAGGCGCTCCTCATACGTGTTGCCGTCTTCCGTGTACCATTTCACGCTGCCGTCCGTGGGCGTGAAGATGATGCCGTAATCCTGATACGTATCGAAAAGTTCGCTGCCCAGATTCACAAGGCACGGCGAAACCGAGGCCACCTGGTCGATGAGATCCCGGTTGTCTCGAAGAAAGTTGTATGTCTGGGCAAAGTCTTCGAGCTCCTCGCCGGGGAAACCGACGACAATATTGATAATGGTTTCAATTCCCGATTCGTGCGTGTCGATCAGAACTCTTTTGGCCAGTTCCCGCGTATAGGGCTTGTTCATCAATTTCAGCACTTTGTCGCTGAAACTCTCAATGCCGTAAACGAAACTCTGACAACCGGCCTTCGCCATTTTCTGAAGGATTTCGGCGCTCATCTCCTTTCGGATGACGCCCTGCCCGCCCCACCGGATTTCATATTTCGAAGCGATAATCAGGTCGCACAGTTTTTCAAGCTCCGGAACGTGACCATTGATCAGCAGATCGAGGAAGGTGAAATGATGCGCTCCAAAGTTCAGGACGTACCACTCGATGTCGGAGAAAACGTCTTCGGCCTTTCGTGGCCTGAATTTGCGAGAGATATGGTGGTCATTGCAAAAAGTGCAGCGTCGTATGCAACCACGACTGCTCAGCAGCGGCACCGCATCCGTCGCATAATCGTTCAGATTCAAATCCTCGAAAGTCGGCGTTGGATAGGGCGTATTTCGGGGAACGATTACCGTCTCGACCTTTGCCGGATCGATGGGATCGCCGACACGCATAAAGCCTTCAACCTTTTCCGGATCGCCACCCGACAAAACCGCCCGGACGAATTTCGGCAACGCCAGGTCGGCTTCGCCGAAAAACATGTAATCGCATTCGTTTGGTTCAATCAGCTCCACATCGAGACTGTTGGTGACAGCCGGACCGCCATAAATAATCACCTTTCCCGGAGCCATGACTTTGAGCCGGCGCGCCGTCTCACGTGTGAACAACCAGCTTGATGTGCAGATGGAAAATCCGATGACCTTCGCATCCAACTCGGCGATCTGCTTGAGATAATGCTCCGTCAGCGGCCAAAGCGCCTCGTAGGTTTCAGGAAACTCCTCCGGCGTGGTCCATGCTTTGTATCGATCCATGTTCCACAGCGCGCGATCCGGATGCCGATTGTGCATCTTGACATTGAGATCGACGCCACAAACCAAAAGGCCCGCTTCGCGACAGGACTGCGCGAGGTACGCGATGGCAAGCGGCGCCACGTCCACCCCCCAAACAGGGCATTTGACAAGGAGCACGTCCACGGGGTCAGTCGGTATCGTTTCCCACTTCGGCTCACCTTTCGCGGGATCAAAGCCGTCATCCACGGATTTTTCACTCGGCGCTGGAGCTTCTTCCAGGTGAAAGGGAACAGGCGCAATCGCTTGAGGGAGTTGTGAAATATCCGCGGCGCGCTCTTCAATATTGCTCACGCAAATCGGAATATCGAGAGACTCGATGAAAGCGATGAAATCCTTAAGGCGTTTTTGGCGAAGGTCGGGGGTATTGTCGCCTTTTGTCCAATTCACATCGCGGGTCCGCGCCTCGTCGCTGACAATGCCGAGTTTTTCCGCGTTTTTTTCAAGCGCCGATCCTTCCAGCAAAATGCACGAGTTCACCGAAGTGACGCCGCAGATCCATTCGCGATTGCGTCGCACGAACTCCATGGTTTCAAAAGCGTCGCTTGGCGTCTCGCCGGGGAATCCAACAATGAAGTTGAGCATCGTATTGATGCCGGCGCTGCGCGTCTGGCGAAGCACCTTTTCCATGTCCGAAACTCGAAATCCCTTGCCCATGAGTTTCAGAACATAATCCGAACCCGATTCAACGCCCATATTGACCGTATAACATCCGGCAGCGGCCATTTTGCGGAGCAACTCGTCTGACATATCGCCACGCGGCTGAAACAGGGCAATCCATTTGATGCCCAGATCCAGCCTGATCAACTCGTCGCACAGATCTTCCAATATGACCGGATCTCCGTTGACCAAAAGATCGTTGAAGCGAAAACCTTTGATGCCGGTTTCTCTGACGTGCTGTGCAATCTCGGCGGCCATGTGCGCGCCGGGGCGACTGCGATGACCGGTGGTCCGCTTCGTGTCGTTGCAGAATGTGCAATGAGACACGCAGCCTCTGGAAAATTGCAGGGGAAGCTCGTCGCCCCGGTATTGCGTCAGGTCGAAAAGATCGAAAGCCGGCGCCGCCAGCAGGGACAGATCCTGGAGCAAAGGCCGTGGGCGCAATCCGGCCAGGTTTACGCCGTCAAAGCAATCCACGCCGGGAATGCCGCGTGCGCTTCGACCCGAAAAAATATCTTCCAACAATGGGATGATGGTCGTTTCACCTTCGCCCACGACGAAATAATCGACAAGCTGCGGCGGGAAGAGAAGGCGCTCGTTAACCGTATGAACGCCGCATCCGCCGGCAATAATGATAATGTCGCGTCGGCGTTGCCGAAGACAGCGCATGACTTCAATCGTGAAAAGTCGATTGGGCGAATAAACCGAAAAGGCTGCGACTTTTCGGCCTGATTCAACGAGTCGGTCCACAAGGCTTTCAATCTGCGGATGAAAAGCCGCGACTATTCGCAGGCATGTCGCCTCGTCGGTCCAGTGCCTGAAAGAGTCCTCCTCGAAGAACTTTTTCATAGGCGCGGGACTTGAGTTGAAACACTCGATGTTGAAATCGGAAATGGCCGGAGCGTAACCCTGATTGCGCAAGAAACCCGCAACCATCGCCAAGCCGAGAGGGGGCGCGTCCACACCCCAGACAGGACAAATGACCAGCGCCGTCTGATCGTGCCCCGCAACTTCGCGAACCGGCTCACCCCGAAGCACTTTATCGATACGACCAATCAGATCATTGAGCTCGCTCGAAACGACTTCAAGACGCCCCTCGGCTTCATTAATTTTCTTTTCAAACAACTGCCGGGCGGGCATAACGTCGTCGATGTTTTCAAATTCCACGGCAATGCCCAAATCCTGAAACAATCGGTGGACGCGCCTCACCCGATCCGCCCTTAGCTCCGGCGTGTTGTCTTGCGCCCACCATCGCGTGGTCCAGTCGGGTTGCAGGCGATCAATTTCGTCAATGCCGAAACTTTGCGGTTTTCGCTCAAGCGCCGTGCCGTGAATGAGAACCAGCCCGTTAACGCTGCGAACCAGATCGATGGAATCGGCGTTGCCTGTGATAAATGAAAGCGTGTTTTCAAATTGCACTTGCGACTCGCCGGGAAACCCGACGATCAGGTATGCCACCACCATAATGCCTGCGTCATGCGCGCTACGAAGCATTTGCGCCGCACGCCGGCTTGAATAGCTCTTTCCCATGGCCTTTAAAACGGCGTCCGATCCACTTTCCACGCCAAACTCCAGGCGGTAGCAACCAGCGTCTTTCATCTTTTCCATCAGCGGCGCATCAACGGGACGGTTGGGCGATATGCCGGCGGACCAACGGATTTCCATGCCGGATTCATTTATCAGGTCGCATATTTTTTCCAGGACTTCGGTATCGCCGTTGACCATCGGATCGACAATATTAAAAACATTTAAACCGTACCGATCCGTGAGAAAGCGCAGTTCCCTAAAAACCCGTTCAGGCGACTTGGACCGGTGCTTAATCCAAAAGTCGTTGATATTGCAAAAGGTGCAGTGCCCCACGCAACCCCGGCTCCACTCGATCATCAAAGCTGGAGATTCATAGGAACTCATGTCGTAATCATCGAAATCGGGAAAAGGCAAGTCATCCAGATTCTCGATGATCTCGCCCGGTTCGAAATTTTCTTCGCCTGACTCCAACTCGTATCGAGCCAGTCCCGGCATGCCGTCAAGCTTTTCCCCGGCCTCCAATCGCCTCAAAAGCTCCTCTGTCGCAATTTCGCCTTCGCCGACGATGAAGCCTTCGACAAATTGCCCGCAAAGTGAGCGAATATGCTTGCGAAGCTCAATGTGCCCCGCGTTGGGTCCGCCGATAAATATCAGCAACTCCGGGTTGAGCCGATGCAATTCTTTTACGAATATCGCCGTCGCAACTTCCTTATGAGAAACGACGTTGACGCCGACGACGCGGGTGCCGCTTTGAATTGTTTCCGCCGCCATTTGCCGGAGAATGTCGCCGAACTCATCTTCGACGCTTTCGTAGGAATCCCAAAACTCGCCCCGTTCCCATTGCCAAAGGTTGCGGCGCGCGGGATCGGTCGCGAGATAAGTCCGTATGTTTCCGTCCAAAACCGTGACCCGCCGACCACGACTACGCAAATACGCTGCGATGGAAGCAAGACCCAGGGGCGGCGCGTTGACCAGCCAGGGCGGAGGATTGAAAAGAAAAATGTCCGGCGTTTCCACATCCTCTTTTTTGCGTGTCAGTTCGCTTCTATCGGTCGCAGGTTTTTTCTGCGCGTCGCCATCCCGCGCTTCCGATTCAGGATGTTCTTCGAAAGTTTCGTCAGGGACATTGGCGGCAATTGTGCCCTCGCTGGCAATGGCGCCCTCGTAAGGAATGGCGTCCTCGCAACTGGCGCACAGAAAACCCGGCGGAAGCTCACGGCCCGAGCCAAGCAGGTCAAGAAATTCCCGTCGCTTTTCCCCCGTCCACACACCGCGCAGACCGCCCTTGTCGCCAACATTGCCGAACACGGCCTTGCGTCGCCAATCCATACAACATGCCACGACATCGCCGTTATAAAGCACGTGCGCCATTTTGTAGGCCCACACAGTCTTGCACCCTTGCGTGCGCCGCACGACGACAGGATCATGTCCGTATACTTCCACGTTTCCCGCCCGCGAAATGTAGCCGTCGTCCAGGTCGATCCGGCGCACTCCCAGCTTCCGCCAATGATCCGCCGCTCTTTCGTATTCCTTTTCGCCGACATGGGGCCGCGCCCGCGTGATGTTCACCTGCACGAAGTCAGCGCCCCGCGCCGCCATGGCGCGATCCACGAAGGCGTCCAACCTTTTGATGATCTCATCAAAATCCTTGCAACCCGTCACCGCGCAATAGGTGTCCGGTTCGATGGCGTGCACAGAAAGTCCGATCCAGGATAACCCTGAATCGATAAGGCGATCTCCCAAATCCTTGTCGAGTAAGGTCCCGTTGGTGACGATATAGATTTCCGCTTCGGGACGCGCGGCACGCATCATGTCGATGCGATCCCCAATTTTCGCATCCATAAGGGGCTCGTTCATGAGGTAGAGCATGATGCGGCTGAGTTTGGGATTGTCGCGCGCCTGCTCGACAACACGCGCATAGATCGCCTCGCTCATTTCGCCCTGCGGCTGCGTGTTCGCCGTGGCGGGCCACGGACATATCACGCACGCTAGGTTGCACCGCGAGGTCGTTTGCACCATGAGATGCTCGGGATCGCAAAGTTTTTTGGCATCCTCAATATTCACGACACGGAATCCTCGTTGCGCAAAATAATGTGCCCCAATGATAAAACCGCCAAACCGGAAGCCTTAAAAGCGCGAACGGCGTCCTCCGGCGTGGCCACGATGGGCTCTTCGTGCATATTGAAACTCGTGTTCAAAAGTGCGGGAAAGCCCGTCAGCTTTTCAAACTCGCTGAGGATATCATAGTAAGTTTCATCGTCGTCGCGGCTGATAATCTGCGGCCTGGCCGTTCCATCAACATGCACGACGCCGGGGCATTTTTCTTTCATCATCGGCGTGCAATCGAAGCAGATGTTCATGAAACGGGCCGTAAACAAAGCCCCGTGAGTATTCTCGAAACACTCTTCGGCCCTCTCCACACGCACTACCGGCGCGAAAGGCATGAACTCCGTGCGCCGCAACTTTTCATTGAGCCAGTCGTTGACATCGGGATCGTCGGGCCGGAAAAGAATCGAGCGATGACCGAGCGCACGCGGACCGTATTCCATGCGACCGTCGAAACGCGCCACCACCACGGAATCCGCAATCAATCGCGCTATGGCCCTGGCCATGTTCGTCGGTCTTGATATTTTCAGCCCCGACTGCTCGGCGGCTTTCTCCAGCCAACTTCGTGAATACTCCATCCCAAGAAAAGGCGTTTCCAGGGCCTCGGGCTTTCGCCGTCCGTACGCCAAAGCCGCTCCCGAGGCGAGACCTCCGTCGGACATATTCGGGAATATGTAAATGTCGCTCACCTCGGGCAGTTCATGGATCCGCTGATTCAGTTTGACGTTCTCGAAAATTCCGCCCGCCAGCGCAATGTCGCAAACGCCCGTTTGCTTCACCCAATAGCGCACAAATTCACACATCTGCTCTTCCAAATTTCTTTGACATCCGGCGGCGATGTCCACCGGGTTGCACCCTTTCAATTCCCGGTAGAATCCGCGCCAGGGCATGCGCGCCTGCCAAAATGAATAGTTGTTGAATCCCGGAGCTTGAAAATGCGCCTGCTGACGAAATTCTTTGATGAGAAGATCCGGGTCTCCGTATCCGGCCAAACCCGTTATTTTTCCCTCATGCCGGTTCGGTGTATACCCTAAGAACTCCGTGATGCGCGTGTAGTAGGGATTGAAAGCGCAGCGACCGTCTTGCTCGAAGACATTGGCGATCCGCCCGTTTTCACCAATGCCGACGCTCACGGAAACGCCGTCGCCCATGGCGTCCGCGGTAATGACCGTCGCCTTATCGAAAGGCGCCGTCAGGTAAGCCGAAAAGGCGTGCGCGCGATGGTGGTCGAGCAAAGAGATGTCGCACAAAAAGCCCCGCTTCTTAAACCATCGTTCATATAACCAGCGCGTGGCCTGAACTTCCATCGAGCGCAGAACACTGACAAATCGAACCAGTATGTGCCAGGTGACGTAGAGGTCGTAGAGAATGCTGAACTGGCTGGTTTTTTTCTTGATCGATTGATGAAAGCCCTTGATGAGACGCAACAGAAAAACGGGCGTGAACTCGCTTCCGACGACAATGAGATCGACATCCTCAGGCTTAACACCACCGATTCCAAGAACTTCATCAATGGCTTGCGCCGGAAAGGCCATCGAATTTTTTTCACGGTCAATACGCTCCTGGTTCACTGCGGCGACAAGCTTCCCGTCGCGCACCAGCGCCGCGCCCGATCCGTGATTATCCGATATGCCAAGGACTATCATCGCTATTTTTCCTACAGCTTGCAGCAGCGACTGCATGCCGGCGTAAGGCCCTCGCGTATGAAGGCTCTAAAGCGTCGGTACTCGCCGCTACTCCAAATTTCGTCGAGAGATTTTTCCTTCACGTTGCCCATCTTCAAATAAAGATACTGACAGGGATACACTTCGCCGTCTGAGTCTATAAAAGCTGAACGCCAGACAAAAACGCATCGTCGTTTGATATCAAAAGAATCGCTGTACCACATCTTCGCCTCTCGGCGCGTCAGGAAGGGTTTGGTGAAAACGTTGGCGTTTTTCCCACGCCCAAGAATATCCATAAGCGCCTCGTCGATTTCTCCTGGCGCATCGCAAACGTAGTGCAGCACCTTTTCCGGCTCCCGGCCAAAGTGCTTTTTCCAGTATCCACCGTTGGCGGCAGCTTCAGCGGGCGTAATAAAGTTCAAATGCGACAACCGGCGCATAACATTTTTCTTATGGCGAATCTCATCGAGAAAGGCGTCGAGGCATGCCACGGATTTTTCGGTCGCGATGTAATTTATCATCGGGCCCGGAGCGGGCCAATGCTTGCGAAACAGATCCAGCGTCGCCATGGTTTTGTCGTAGGCGCCTGGCTTTCCCACCGTCTCGTCATGAACATCGCGGGTCCCGTGAAAGCTGATCACAACAACATCGAGACCGATGCGACGCAGCCGAACAACATCGTCTTCGCAAAGCAAGGTGCCGTTGGTGACGACGCCCACGGGGAGTTTGCGCCGTTTTGCCTCCTCGATGATCTCGTAAATATCCTTGCGTGCGAAGGGTTCGCCTCCTGTCAGGAAAAGACCGACACGATTGCGTGCCAATTGGTCGAGAAGGCTTGTCAGCTCCTGAAGGCTCATCTCATTATTGCGTTTTCCCAGAATGTCATGGTTGAAGCAAAATGGGCAGTTCAGATTGCAGATCGTCGTCACATTCAGGTTGACGATGCTGGGAAGCGCGCGGGACCGACCATCGCCGAAATAATAATCTATCGGGAAAGTGATCGCGTCCCGGATGACTTTCAAGACAGGAAAAAAAGGGCGAAAAACCCAAAGGTTTTCTGCTTGAGACTTTATTTCCGTTAAAAACGACATCGGCTACTTTTCTGCCTCTGCCAGCGCCCATTCGACAGTTCTGGCCAGTCCTTCGGGAAAATCGATTTGGGGGGACCAGTCGAGCCAGCGCCCGGCGGCTGTGATATCCGCCTGCGCGTAGCGCTGATCGCCGGGACGACACGGGCGGCTGATCGTCGGATATTGCTCCGGATCTTTTCCCAGAACTTTGCATGTTTCGACGACAAGTTGTTTCACGGAAATTTGTGCGCCCGACCCCAGGTTGACGGCGCGACCGGCGGCTGCTCCGGGAGCGCATGCCCGCTTCCAGGCTTCAACAACGTCGTCGATATAAACAAAATCCCGGGTTTGCAAACCATCTCCGTCAATGCCGCAGGACTCGCCGCGAATCACGTTGCCGATGAAAATCGCCAAAACGCCCTGGTAGGGATTGTCCAGACTCTGCCCCGGCCCATACACGTTGAACATACGAAACACGGTGGCCTCGAATGGCGCCTTCAGGTCAGGCCGCAGGGCCGTTGCCAGCACGAAACGCTCGGCGGCGGCTTTACTGATTCCGTAATACGAAATGGCATTAAGAGGATACTCTTCAACCACCGGCAGCGTATCCATCATGCCGTAGGCGGTCATGGAGCCGGCGAAAACCAACTTGGGCGTTTGAAACTCCAGGCATTTATTGACGACCTTGACCGCGCCGCCAATATTGACCTCGACATCGTGAACCGGATTGCCGAAGCTGCGGATGTTGCTGGCTTGCGCGGCGAGGTGAAAAACGACGTCCGGCTTTGCTTCAAAGGCCTCGGCCAGTTTCTTTTCGTCGCGAATATCGCCTTTGATGTATGCCGCCTGCGCCGGAACCAATTCGCGCTGGCCCGTCGATTCATTGTCTATGACCGTAACGTCCCATCCGTCGGCCAACATGCCGCGCACAAGATGGTGTCCGATGAATCCTGCACCACCGGTTATCAGTACGCGGCGGCTCATTGCGAGTTCCCTAAAACGACATGCTTCACAAGTTGCTCCTTTTCTTTGTCGGATAGCGACATGACCCGCTCATGCTGCTTTTCATTGTGCATGAGATTATCACAAGTTCGGTAACAACCGAATTTGTTGAAGTACGGATGAGATTTTTTTTCCGTAAGCGCCATGCGCCGAAATGTCTTGTACGCCTCACTGCGCCAAATATCCGAAAACCGCTGATCGTTCAGATTTCCCATTGGCATATCCACTCCGCGACAGCAAGGCGCCACGCCGCCGTCGGGCGTGATCCGGCAAAAGGTCCAGCCGATATAGCACGGGATCGCGTCAACGGCCTTCCTGTCATAATCGCCACGAACCACGCCGACCGAATCCAGGCGGCGCAAAAAGCCGTCAAAGTTGTCGAGAACAAAGGGCCGCTGCGCGCTCACTTCATCCACGCGGGCACGAACTTCCTTGAGATGTTCGCGGAGCACTTTCAGATGCGGCGGCGTCAGCAAAAGCCCGTCCGTCGGCGACGCCACTGAATCCACCACGGCAAAATACACACCATCGGAACCGACGCGTAGCGCGAAATCGAGCATCTCCCGCGTTTCCATGTAGTTCATGGAGAAAATGACGTTGGCGACGTACACTCGCGTGGAAGGCTTCTTCGCGGCGCAAAGTTCCCGCAGCAAAGCCTCAATGTTTTCAAAAGTGGAGGCGCTCTTGGACGGATGACTCCTGGCGTACATATCCGGCGTACCCGCCCAGATGCTGGCTGTCACTTCCTCAACCCCAATTTCCGCAATAGCCGCAACCTTTTTGGAATTGAGGGAGGTCATATTCGTCGTCAGCGCGGTGATCATGCCACGCTCTTTGACGTGCGTGAGAAAATCCAGCATCTGCGGATGCATGAAGGGCTCGCCTCCGCCGGTAAAACGAATACGCTTCGTCCCAAGATCCGCCAGTTCGTCAATGGTCCGGTGCATCACGTCCGGCGCCATTTGCTGCTTGTGCCAATCCTCGGGCGGCGCAAAGCGTCCCAGCAGGGGCGACTTGGTCCAGCAGCCCAGGCAGTTGTTGTCGCAGCGATTCGTCGGGTCGATGGTGACATGCTCCGGGCCAACCCAGGCCTCCTCGCCGTGCAATATTCCCGCCACGTCCCGATGGTCGTAACAAAACATTTCAAAAGGATCGCTCGGTCGATTGGGATCAATGAAATCCGGCTGCGGGAGAGCGACGGCGACCGCAGTTCGCGCAGGCTCGGCGATCTCGGCGAAAGACGAAGGTTGTTGCTGATAGTCCTGAGGATTTTCAGCAAAAACCTCAAATTTGTATTCCACGCCACCCTTTTCGGCTATCGGAAGGCTGGCGATGTGGCGATGCCCGCCCGCCGGTTCCATGCGCATTCGTTGAAAGTCCGCCTCGCCCTTTCCCTTCCACAAAATGTCCACCGCTTCGACGAAGGGCAGCGAATCAAGATATTCCACCGGCAGGCGACCTTCGGAAATCTCCGATAAAAAGTCTTCGCTTTCTTTTTCACGATCAGGACCGAGAAAGGCCGATCCCATCGTAAACGCCGGTTCGTCAGGGAAATTCGCCAGCACGTAATGACCGAAAAGCGCAAAGCCTAAAGCCAGACCGTCATCCGACGCCGCCGGTTGGATGAAAATGTTTTCAAAAGGCGTTTCACGTAAGACGACTCCGTTGGCGACCGAGTTGAGCGCCACGCCCCCGGCCATAACAAGGTTGTCCGACTGCGTGCGCTCGTATAGATCCTTCGCTACGTGGACAAGGGCCTGTTCGAGTCTCTTTTGTGCGGCGTAGGCAAAATCCATCTGCTTCTGAGTGATGTCTTCAAAAAATCTGCGCCCCGGACCAAAGGTTTTCATAAAGTCGGTGGAGAGTCTTTTGATGGCGACCGGATTATTGAGCACGTATTGATCCTGCCAATAATCCATGGCGCATTTGTCTATTCGAATACGCCCTTCAGGCTCCAATAGGATAACTTCCCGCATGGCCTCAACGAGAGCGGTCGGCTTCCCGTAGGCGGCCAAACCCATGAAACTGCCCTCTTCCATATCCAGAAAATGGCTGCACAAAGCGTAGAAATATCCCAAAGACGCGTCGGCGAAGTAGTCTTGTATCTCCACCATCGGTTCGCCGCGAACAGCGTGGCCAACCGTCAGGCTCTCTGCCGGGTAATTGCGCGCCTCTCCTCCCGGCAGCATTTCCAGCAGGTCGCTAAGGCGTGGGTGCGTGTGCGCCGGCAGGTAGCCCTTGAGCATAAAATCCAGTTCCCGCTGCGACGCGCACCAATACTGCTTGCCGTTTTCATCGCCGCACACAGGAGCGATGCCGCCGGAAGCATCGACGGTCAGGAACGCGGCTTCGGCAAATGAACTGGGCAAAAAGGCGCTGCATGCGTGCCCCAGGTGATGCGTCAACTGGTAGATTCGCTTTTTGTTTCGGAAGTCCGGGAAAAGCGGTATCGGTCTTTGTCCCGGCGGAAAGTAGTAATCCGTATCGCAGAAAATTGCGGCGACTTCATTGATCTCAATGTCCGCCTCGCGTAGCACGCACGCCAAGGCGCGGCGTATGGAATTGCGCGGATCCCCTCGCCGCACCCGGCAGAGGCGTTCTTCGTTGATGCACGCAATCACTTGCCCGTCGCGCAATAGGCACACGGAACTGTCGTGATCGCTGACGACGGCGCCGATAACGTAAAGGGCTTTC
>Ga0307990_1003499_pt1 | contig 11970 bp, 12 predicted proteins | sample EllFjometagen129_FD_203168 | JGI IMG/M metagenome (GOLD analysis project Ga0307990, IMG submission 203168) | Marine microbial communities from Ellis Fjord, Antarctic Ocean - #129 | ecosystem: Environmental > Aquatic > Marine > Unclassified | place: Southern Ocean | collected 2014-10-08
CACTCTCGGTACCGAAATTGCAGTGCGGCATGAACAGACCATCCACGTCATGCGCCTTGAAATGTGCAATCGCCGGAGCCGCATCGGCCTGATTACGGATCATCCCATCCTCAATCACGCCATCCAGGTCGACAGTATCGATCCCCCATGTACCAAGTAAGGTCTGTAGTTCACGCTTCCAGCGCATGGCGTCTTCATGACTGAAGACGAACTTTCCGATCGGGCAAAGCCCAAGTTTTGGTTGTGTTTTCATCGTGTATCCTCTTGTGTAAATCGGTTCTGTCAAAAGTTTTTCGCTTTAACGATCTAAACCCTTGTTTGTTTGAGGGTTGCGACCATTTTGCCGTTCTCCCCCATTTTCCTGTCTTTTCGGTCAACGATAACGGCGACGATGCTGGTGGACGATTGAGAGATTCCCAATCGTGATCCGCCATCGTCGCCCATCATCGTTCCCCCGTTTCCCGGTCTTTTCGGTTCACGATAGCGGACGACGATGCTGGTGGACGATTAAAAGATTCCCAATCGTAATCCGCTCTCGTCGCCCATCATCGTCCACCCGTCCACATGAGCGACAACGCTGCATCAACCAGCAACTCGCCGGCGGCGGGAGGGAAGAGGCTCAGGCTGGCCTCGTAGCCTTTTGCGCCCTTCGTGGTGATGTAGCCCTGCAAATCGCCGTTGGTCAATGCCGCCACAAAAATTTTCCCGTCCACCTGTTTTTTGATGTCGAGACTGTACTCGACGAACCACTCGCCGGGAAGCCCGGCAATGCAGAGATCGCCCGCACACAGCACCTGCACCTCGGCTTCGGCATATTGTTTCTTAAATTCTGCGAGCGTTCCGTCCGCCTGTGCCCGCGCCATGGTAACGACCTCTTCGGCGCCGAAGGTGACACACTCGGCAGTACGAACCGGCCCGTGTCCCGCGTTTTCCGCTTTCAGCCGCTCGTATTCGGCGACCGCCTCTTCGAGTTTTTTCTCTGCTTCAGAGAAGCAAGGATAGGCCCGGGCATTTAGAGGCACGCGGACGTGTCGACCCGAAACGCTGATCTCAGAGCTATAGTCGATATCCTGAACCGAACGGATCGCATCAAGCACAAATCCGGCCAGCCGATTACCGAGCCGTTCGGCTTCGGCAAAGGTCTGCGCCTTGACGTGGTAGCGCGGGCTCAGGTTGCCGCAGGGGCCGTTCTGATAGATCACGCGACAGCCGGGCATTTCGCTTTCGATTTGCTGGCGTGTGTAGCCAGGAAAATCGGAAGAGGCAAGCGTGGAGTCCTCGTGCATAACGGTCGGGTGCATGCTGTAAATCATCTGTACCGCCAGCAGACTTTTGTCTGCCGAACGCCGCACGATCAGCAGGCCCGCCTCCGGGTCGCGCGGACCGTCGGGGTCGAGCCGGTTGCAACCCACGCCGTCCACCTGCGCCGAAGCAACCGCCAACTCCGCCGGCTCAACCGCTTCGACCGCTTCGCAGGCGGCATCGGTGATGCCCTGAATCAACTGTTCAACATACTCCGCCTCGGGTTTCGGCACGACGGGGTCGCCGGTCATGGCGAGCACGGTGCAGGTGACCGGGGCGGAGTGCGTGTGCGTGGTGCTGATCATCACATGTGCGCCCGGAACACCAGCGCGCTCTGCAATCCGGCGGCGGCACTCAGCCGTCTGTTGTGCGGTGACGAACAGCACGTCTGCAACGATGGCGATTGTTTTGCAATCGCCATCGTCGAGGCAGAGCGCCGTGACATACAGCGGATCGTTCACCCCTGTAGACATGCGTTCGACATGGGGATAGCCCCACAGAAACATCGATTTGCGCGGAGAAATATCCACCCGCCCAGTTCCAGCCTTTAACATCTTATTGCCTTTCGTTTTTACTACCGCTTGAGCTGCAGATCAAACTCTTCCATGTTTGCTTTCTCTGCCTCGGTATATTTTCTTCCGGTATCAATGGCTTCACCATTTTTCCACTTGCGGTCGCCAACATCTTCGGTTGTTCCCATAACGGTCACGTTGACCTGTCGGCGGCGCGCACGGACGTGATCCCAGTCGATGAAATAGATGTGGGCAAATTCACCGCCGTCGAGCACACCGTCTTTGATAGTCATCGTTTCGCTGCGGCCAAAGAACACGCTGCGTAGATGCCCGTCTGTATTCATGCTTGTATAGTCGCCAGGTTCGTTGACATAGCGGCCGAACTGCGCGTGAATAGGTCCCGGATGGCGGTATTGGTGCTCTTCGGCAAAGTCCGGAACCATTTTACGCATGATGTCCAGAAGATCATGTTGCAGAAATTCAAGGTCGAACGAATCAATATCGTGTGAGGCTTCCTGCACCATGACGCTACACGTGGTGTGATGCGATGCAATGCAGACGGTTCCATTTTTGATCTCTGATGCCTCAACGATTTCGGTGATTTCTTTTGATACATCATGAAACGTCGGGATCCAGCCCTTCGACTGTAACTCTAACTCTTTCTGAAATACTTTGTAATCCATCTTATTTCTCCTTTTATTTTGTAAGCTTTCGCTTTGGTTACCTGTGAGCCTCGTCCCATGCTTTGCGCACGGATGAAATCATTTCTTCAGCCATCGCGGCGGGATCCGCCGCTTTGGCAATACCGCTGGTGCAGCCCGTAGCCTGGGCGCCTTGACGGATGACATCATAAACATCTTTGCCGGTTGAAATACCAGCGGCTTGCAGCACCATGACGTCGGGGTTGATCGCCTGTACGGTGGCTATGGTGTCGCGCACATAATCATCATCACTGGTCTGCCCGGTTCCGATCAGTTCGGTCGGTTCGGCCACGAGCACGGTCGGCCCCATCGCGGCGATAGCCTTGACATCGTCGAGGGAGTCCGCGCAGGCCATGATCGCCAGTCCAACTTCCTTGGCGCGGGCGATCGTGGATTTGAGGAGCTCCCGCGAAATGGGTTTCTCGCAGTGATTGAGCTGCACGCCGACCGCTCCCGCCTCTTTGATCGCTTCCGGCAGCACGGCCCCGGAACCCGCACCGACCTGCAAAGGATCCATGTGTGGCGCGAAGACATTGACACGCTGCGTTGCTTCGGCAATGGGGCGTATGTCGGTATAGCCCACCGTCAGAATGACATCCACATCGTGGCGGATCGCGCTCTCATCGATGGCACGCGCAAGCGCCAGCATGGACTCACCGTAGAGATAGGCCTTGGGACCAAATTCAAAGAACGGTGGTTTAAGTGATAGAGGTCTGTGCATTAGTTACTCCCTTTTTGTTGATTCAGTTCCGCCCCCACCGCGCCTCCTGGGTGGATTACGCCAAACTGTTCTTTCGCATAGCCGGTCTCAGAGATTAATGCCGCCAGGAGCGCATCGAACAGCGCCACCGTAGCAATAAAACTGGAGGTCGCCATGATATTGAGCGGATCGCTCTCTCGATCAATAAAAAGCGGCAGTACGATCTCCGCCGCCCTCGCGAGCGGAGAATCTGTTTTCTCTGTAACCACGATCAGTTTTGCGCCCCGCTGCTTCACAACCGAAGGGATGGGAAGCAGCTCGTGAGTTTTGCCGCCCCGCGAAACCATGACCATGACATCGCCGCTGCGCAGTGTGCCTAACCCCCCATGCACCGCCTCGCAAGGCGGCAGGAACATGGCCCCACGCTCGATACAACAGAGCGAATGGGCAAATTTTCTGGCCGCAATGCCCGAGGTCCCGCTGGCACATGTCGTGATACGCGGACAAGTGGCCAGCATCTCCACCGCCGCAGAGAACTCTGGCGACTCAACGACCGGGGCCATGCGTTCCACCGCAGCAGCCTCGATCCGGATCGACTCCATTGCACTCTCTAATGTTTGATTATTCATGTATCTCCTAACGCGGGCTTTGCCCGCAACCCATCTTGTAGCTTGTAGCCTGTAGCTTGTAGCTTGTAGTTTGCTCTGCTATTTTTTTCTACCAGCTACAGACTACTAGCTACAAGCTCTTGTTGGATTTCTCAATTTCTTGTTTTTTGTAACAGAAGTTGATTTTATAGCAACTAATGTTCGTTTGTCCGTATCGCACCAGCGTTTCGCACAGGTTTCCAGAGTCTCATATAGGCCTGTCGCAACCGCGGAGAACATGGCGGCCCCCTTTGAAGCCGTATCCGCCGGTCGTGCCGGGGTGACTCCGACCCCAGCGGTCTCTTCCACAATCTGCATCCAGGTGTCACTTCTTGCCGCACCGCCGACCGCGATGATGCGGGTTGCCGGGGGGGCATCCCCACACGGTAGTTTCTTCAGCAACATGGCGGTGTTGCGACCTGTCAGTTCCATCACGGCTCTTGCGTAATGGCCGTGGCCATGTATTGAGCGCTTGTCTCTGAATTGGATTGCGCCGTTCTCAATCAGCGCAACCAGACCTTCACAACCCGGCTCGACATTACCGGCCAGACGAATCAGCTCTTCAAAGGGTAGATCCCGGGCGAAGTTGTCACGATACCAGTCCATGGCGGACGCGCCGGGGGCGTTAAAGGCAATCTGGTAGTAATGGCCGGGCTCGGTTGCCGGGCCGATGCATATGTCCTTTGCGGGACGGTAGCTCTCCGTGAATCGGAAGCAGGCGAGTGCTGTTCCAAACGATACGCTGATCGGTGCTACAGAGCCCACTCCTCCGCCAATCGCGGCGGTGTGGTGGTCTAGCGCTCCAATGGTGAAGGGTGTGCCTTCGGGGATACCCAGCCATTCGGCACCGTACGAATCGGTCCCGACCGTAAAGCTCCCCGGGCGATGCAGCTCAGGCAGCTTCTTTGGATCGACATCAAGAAAATCGATAATCTCCTCGTTCCATGCGTTCTGTTGAATATTCCAGAGCCCCGTGAGCGAGGCGGTCCCGGAATCCCCGATGAAACATCCGGTCATCAGCATTGCCAAGTAATCGGAGATGGTGAGAATCTTGGCAGTACGCCGCCACAGATCTGGCTCATGCTGTCGCAGCCAGTCGAGCTTGGCCAACATGCCCTCTGCCACCGTGATGCTCTGGCCGGAGCACTGCAGAAACCGGTCCGTGGCGGTTATTTTGGCGATGGAATCACGCAGCGGTGCCGCTCGCTGATCCGGCCAGACGATGAGAGGGGTCAGCGGATTGTCCCGTTCATCCAGCAGGAGGAACGTGTTGGCCTGAGAGCAGTAGGAGACCCCGGTAATGTCCTGCGGTGTGCGCCCGGCCGCAGTGAGCGCGTCACAAAGCGCCGCGAGCAGCGTTGCCTGGAATCGCTCCACCGGCACCGTGCAACGGCCAACCGGATCCACGTCTTTGGCAAAGGCCCTGCGTCCCAGCCCCAGGCGCTCGCCGCGCTCATTGTAGAGTCCAACCTTTAAGAACGTGGTTCCGAGATCGAACCCGGCAAAAAGAAATTTGCTCATGACTTGCCTTTCTTTTTCGTCTGTTTCAGCCAGAAATGCCCGATTTCTTCAAGTGTCAGCCCTTTGGTTTCTGGAACCACCCGCCATGTAAACAATGCGCACGACAGGCAAATCGCCGCGAAGATCAGGTAGGCACCGCCGGGATGCCCCATGCTGTTATCGAACCCGTTGGTGATCATAGGGAAGAACCTGGCGCAGAGAAAAGAGGACAAATACAGGATACAGCAGACAATCGAGACCGCTTTGCCCCTGATCTGGTTCGGGAAGATCTCCGATACGATGACCCAGCTCAGCGGTGCCAGACTCAATGTAAAGGCGCCCGCTGCCAGGAACATGGCACCGAGATTAAGGAAGGGGGAGCCGTCCATGAAGAAGGTCGCCGACATAGCCAGGTGCCCGATCGCCATAGCGATGACGCCCGTGATCAGGATCTGGCGTCGCCCAAATTTCTTGACCAGCCAGAAAGTGATGATGGTGCTGACCAGGATGACCAAGTTTAGAAAGATGGTGAAGAAAATGGCTTGCGAGGTCGTCCCGATCCCTGCTTCTACAAGGATGGTCGGCCCGTAGATGAGCATCATGTTCACGCCATTGATCTGAGAGAAGATCATAATCACGATGCCGATCAGCAGCGCCAGGCGTATGCCCGGTTGCAGCAGCTCACCGAAGGTGCCGGATTCCTCTTTCAGCTCCTCCCGGATCTCGCCCAGCTCCTTGTTTGCCTGTTTGCTGCCGTTGATGCGGGTCAGTACATCCAGTGCATCGTCATCCCGCTTTTTGGCGGCCAGCCAGCGTGGGCTTTCCGGCACGAAAAAGAGCCCGATCATCAGAAACAGAACAGGCAGCACCTCCGAAGCGAACATCCAGCGCCAGTGTTCTCCAAAAGAGAAGAGGTACGACGCGATGACGGCCAGGTTGATGCCGATGACGATTGCAAGCTGGTTGACAGTGACCAAGCGCCCTCGCATTTCAGCCGGCGCGATCTCGGCGATATACATCGGCGAGGTCGCCGCGGCGAGGCCCACGCCAACACCACCGATCACCCGCCAGAAGATGAACTGTCCGAGGCTCTGGGGCAGTGCCGTTCCTATGGCCGATGTCATAAAGCAGACCGCGGCGATCGCAAGCGTTTTGCGTCGACCGACCGCATCGGCGAGCCAGACCCCTGCAATGGGCCCCATAATGGATCCGAGAATCGCGCTGCTTGTCGCCCAGCCCTCTCCAGCGGCATCCAGTTCGAAATGTGTTTTGAGGAATGGTAGCGCCCCGCTGATGATCGAGAGATCATAACCAAACAGGAACCCGCCAAATGCGGCCACAAGCGAGATTAGGTAAATATAGGTTGTTTTGGTTAAATTCTCGCTCATATCTTAAAACCTTATGCCCGCACTGCCCTTACTGTGTCCTGCTACTTAAACCGACGACAGGACACCACAATTTCATTCCAGCGCCAGTCGCGCTTGACCCATTCCGGGAGTGAAGGCTCAAGCTTTGCGAGTGTTTCCTGATTCTGGTCTTTCGCGAACATCAGCACATCAGTGTCGCGAAGATGCTGTCTATGTGCAATATGATCGCATTCCTCAGAAAATTTGTACATACACATGCCTGCTTTAAACATACGTAATTCTGCTACGACTGATAGGGGCGGTGACTGCGTGATCACCGATGCTTACGTCTGCGCGAAGGAATGATCGAGTGATGGTCACGAACAGGTTGATTCCTGAATGACCGGGGGGATTGGCCAAGAATCTTCTTGAAACGGGCGCTGAAGTGAAACTGGTTGGTGAAGCCTGTTGCGAACGCGATTTCGGTGATGCTATGATCCGTTGAAAGTAGCAGTTCCCGCGCCCGTTCCATCCGATACTGCTCAATGTACGAGGCAGGCGACAGGCCTTCGCGTTCTTTGAAAAGATGCGCAAACCTGGAAACAGACATGCTTGCCTCCCTTGCCAGTGATGTCACGGATATCGGTTGAGCATAGTCCAGATGTATACAAACTATGGCCTTATCAATTCGTTTGTCTCTGTCGGTCTCGGCCTTCCTTTGGATGGAGCGCGAGAGCAACAGCAACGCTTTTTCCAGAGCATTTTCAGCCAGTTCATATGAAGGCAACGGCGTTGCCCACCATTCCGCCATCTCCCTGATGGCCTGCATGATTCCTTTGCTATACGTCAGACTGGAATTGAGCTCGAAAACACCATATCCTTTCTCTTCGGTAATCTCCCGAAGAGAAAGGAGCACGCGCTCTTCCGGTCTGAAAATCGCCCAGATATTCTGGCTTTCACGGAGGGCCTCAAAACGATAGGGTGTTTCGGACGGTACGATGAGAATATGGTTCCTGCGCATCTCCACACTATCACCGCATATCCGCAGCTTCTGTGCACCCTTGATGAACAGACCAACGGACCAGAATTCAAATCCAGGCTTCCTGTCGATGATAGAGCCTGCCCTGTTTGTGCTTATGGCCGATGAAATCAACATGTCAGTACTCTACTTATCATTGCCCACATGGTTATGTCAACCCCCCGTTTTTCACTTGCGCTGTTCGCAACTAAGGGCCCACCCTAAGATAATCAATCTATAAACGATATTTCAATCGAGCGATCCTCGACGATTCTCCTTATTGAGTTCTTGATAATATTATTAGCATTTAGAACGATGATTTTTTGATTTTGCTTTTCGGCCAGCGGCAATATAACTTCATCTCCGAAAGATGAACCCAATGAAACAACATCCGCGAAATCCAGACTAACCGGTTGTGAATATTTATCCATTATTGAGATGGATGTCTTTTTGCCATCTGCTCTATCGGTTAAAGTAGAACCAAACTGGGTCATTTTAACAGTGTTCATAATTCCTCCAAATAGTTAATCAGAATATTGTTCATTTCTCTCTTTGTGACATAATCAAATTCTGCATCAATAAGAACCATGCTATACCTGGTCCCCGTTGCTTTAGTTCCTGCAGTCTTTACATTGATTGAATCAGCTTTATTGCTAAAATCAAAAAAAACGCCCATTCCATTGGACTCCGCACGGACCCATGCACCATTACCTTTAGCGATGGCTAAAAGGTCATTAAGCCCCTTGCCTCTATCGTAAATATCTTCCCATGAAGACACATTAGACTTAAACGCGCTAATGAATGCTTTGAAATCATCTAAGCTTTTATAACGATCATTAGTTTTCAGCGTAAAAGGAATACCAACCCCAATATCACCAATAGTAAGGGTCAAAAATTTCCGTGGTCCAACAAGACTCGAAAGCATAAAGTAACATGGCCCATTTGCATGAGTTGTTGCATTATCAGCCAGCTCTCCCAACATCCACCCCAGCGAAGAACACATATCTTCTGAGTAGCCTTGCACTCTTAAGCTGGCGTATATCCCCTCAAGTATACTTTTCTCTCGCCCTTTGTAACCAATCAGATGCAGTGGTAAAATAATCTCAGGATTGCCCGATGGGACATCTCGTAATATTTCAGCGTTATAATGCAAGTATTCACCATTTACTCTTTTAAGCTCCTGGAAAAAATTGATGCCCTGCAAATAGAAACAGGCAGAACTTTTTTCTGTCAGCAAATACACATGCTTTCTTGCAGAAATTCGGCTTTTTAAGCAACACATCAGACAAATAGAGCCAAATGCATCAATTGAGCGGATCAACCTCAAATCAAACACACCAGGAACAACTTCCAGTTCCTCTACAGCAACATCATTCAGCACAGCAAGGTCTAGTTCAGGCATTACGCCCACCATTGCAAAAGATAATTGCTCGAAAATATCCGTCTTCTTAAAGTACACTTTCCCTTTAAAAGTGATATTCTCAATGCCATACTTTTTTCTATATGAATCGAGAGTTGGCCTGCTTATATTGAGAAGATTGCATACTTCATTAATAGTAAAATATTGATTGTTCATAAAAGCCCTCTACGCCTGAAGGATCCCTGTCTTCATTTCGATCCGCCGACAACAAAACCAATACATATCATGGATCGTCAAACTTTACAAGCCTTTACAATTCGTTTTATTAAATTCTTGTAATATATTGTTATTTAAACACTTACATATAAACTATAGTTATAATAATCCTTTACAATACTTTACAATCCAGCTAATTAAAATCGGATTATGGTTGTTTTATATCACTTATATGACAAAACACCATTGACAAAAATCATAAATATGCTAATTTCATAATATGAAACGACATCTATATAGCTATCTGCTTTCATGGAAAACACGATCTAACCGTAAGCCGTTAATAGTCAGAGGAGCACGGCAGGTAGGCAAAACATACCTTATTCGGGAATTTGGAAAGAATACGTATGATCATTTTATTGAGATAAATTTTGATGAAACTCCGAAAAAAGCGGATATTTTTAATCTCAATGACATAGATCAAATACTGCAATATCTGGCAATGGATAGTGGCGTGACGATTGTTTCAGGTAAGACATTAATTTTTCTGGATGAGATTCAGAGAGTCCCATGGCTTTTTGCTAAACTGCGGTACTTTTACGAGAAAAGACCGGATATCCATATTATTGCTGCTGGGTCATTGTTGGATTTTGTGCTTGCCGAGCATGAGTTTTCGATGCCGGTGGGTCGGGTTGAATATTTATTTATGGGCCCGATGGATTTTACTGAGTTTCTTGAGAGCATTGGCGAACAGGCTGTTAGAGCGTTTATTCAGAGCTGGAGACCTTCAGTTCCAATTCCACTCTCTGTCCATGAAAAACTGGTGGAACTGACAAGGTTATACACCGCTGTGGGTGGCATGCCCGCCGCTGTCTATCAGTACAGCCAGAGCCACACTCTCCAGCAGGTTGAAATGGAGCAATCATCCATTGTCCAGACATGCCGTGATGACTTCTCGAAGTATGGAAAAAAGATTGATGCGGGATTATTGCGGCTTACCTTAGAGAAGATTCCACAATTGATAGGGAATAAGCTTAAGTATGTGGAGATCAGCAGGGATAAGAGAGCCTCTGAGGTTTCGGCATCCATCAAGATGCTGCAAATGGCCCGATTGATATATTGTGTTCATCATAGCGCGGGAAACGCTCCACCTCTTACGGCACAGAAAAAGGAAAAGGACTTCAAACCCCTCTTTCTTGATGTTGGACTGATGATGAATTCCTTGAATATCAATATTACCAGCTTGCTCCAAGAGGGATTGATAACTTCAAACAACGGAGCTGTTGCTGAACAGTTTATCGGTCAACATCTGCTCTACGCCGCACTCCCTTATAAAGAGCCGAATTTATACTATTGGAACAGAGAAAAACGAAATTCAGCGGCTGAAGTTGACTATTTGATTCAAATTAATTCAGCTGTTGTTCCTGTGGAAGTCAAGGCGGGAGTCACAGGGTCTCTTAAATCGCTGCATACATTCGCTCAGGAAAAATCAACGCCACTTGCCTTGCGTTTCAATCTTGCTCCACCCTCCATAAATATGATCAAAGCCCGTACAATGAAGGGCCAGCCAGTGGAGTTCAAACTTCTCTCGCTTCCCATGTACTTTGTGTCGGAAGTGGAACGGCTTTACCGTGAGATTAGTTGAAGGGGTTGAAGTCGTTACCCCTTTACTTTTTGCCATTTTCGCCCAAATCGCAACATCTCTTAGGTTGACGCGTATGCGCTACGCGGGGCCGGAATGATTCATCGAATTTGTTCCCGTACATGGATTTCCACGTTATCGATCAGATCCATCCCGCCCTTACCGAGGACCAACGATAGTTTGTGTATGCCATTGGTTACGTTGAATGCTGGCGAAACCACACGCCCCCACTTACCGTTGACCTGTGGTTTCTTTGTCGTGAATATAAGCTTGTCATCCAGGAAGACATGCATCGGTGCGGCGGTGGGCTCATACCCACACCGTTTCGCAAGATCAAAACTGACGCTATAAGTGCCCGCATCAAAAGTAATCATTTGCGATATGCTATTGCCCTCACCCGCAATAAAACCATTGTGCAACGAGCCGTCCGGCGGTACCCGACCTCGGTACTTAAGGCCGACTTCACCTCTGTTTTCCGCCTTTGAAAAATGCCATGGCCCGCAACTAAGATCGGTCGCAGCTCTGACCCTGACTTCCTGGTGATCATTGAACGCCATCGTCTTTTCAAAACTCGGATCGGAGACGCCGACGACACCCTTGGTCGGAACAGCCCTTACGGTGTACGTCCTTCGGGATCCGTCCGCCGCTTGGACAGTGTACCTCTGTGGCTTGGTAAAATCCGCGACCGTGCCGGAAGCAGGTTGGCCGGTCACCTGTGGCGACCCGGTTCTGTAGATCGGCGCCAGTTTCTTTCGATCCGTTGCCAAAGGAACTTTCACCGTGATCGTGTCGCCGACAATCGATGCGTCAGCCATTCCGGGAAAGATGAAGTCGAGGATGGTTGCCGTTGGCTTTCCCTTGAGTTCGGCAACGATTACCGGTGGCGTGGAGCCATAGGTCTCAGGCAGCAAAGGTCCGACGACAACCACTGACACACCTCGGTCGGATCGTTCTATCTTCATGGGTTGCTTCTTGGGATCGGCCAACAAATAGGCTCGATCAATCACGGTCGTCATATCCGGAATG
>Ga0307990_1003500_pt1 | contig 11969 bp, 16 predicted proteins | sample EllFjometagen129_FD_203168 | JGI IMG/M metagenome (GOLD analysis project Ga0307990, IMG submission 203168) | Marine microbial communities from Ellis Fjord, Antarctic Ocean - #129 | ecosystem: Environmental > Aquatic > Marine > Unclassified | place: Southern Ocean | collected 2014-10-08
AACCACTTCTCACCGCTACCCCAAAACTGTCTAACACCTGGGCCACATCATGAGCATGAACTCCTTTAACATTAAAACTAATCACTCCTCCTTTTTTCTCCACATCCTTACTCCCATAAATCTCTATCATCTCTTCTTTCTCCAATTTCTCCATTGCATAAGCAACCAAATCCTTCTCATGTTTCTCCACCTCATCCATTTCCAACTCTTCTAAATAATCTACTGCCGCTCCCAGTCCCACAATTCCTCCCGCATTTATAGTTCCCGCCTCCATCTTCATCGGCATCTCATTCCATCTTGATTCTCCCCAACCAACCTCACTGATCATCTCTCCTCCAAAAGCAAACGGCTCCGTTTCCTTCCAAACTTCTTCTTTTGCCCACACTACTCCTACTCCCATTGGACCCAACATCTTATGTCCAGAAAACACCAAGAAATCTATTCCCATTTTTTCTACCTCAACTTTCCTTTGTGGTACCAACTGACTTCCATCTACTAAAACTCTCGCCCCACTTCCTTTTACTCTTCTTACTATCTCTCCCAAATCAACCTCTACCCCCAACACATTACTCATCCCCGTCACCGCCACCAACTTAATTTTCTCATCCCACACTTTTTCCCAACTACCAATCTTCACTCCATCCACCATCCTCACTTCTCCACCCCTCCACTTTATCTCTCCATCTTTATCTGTCTCCAAAACCCTTAACTCTGCTCCTGTTTTCTTACACAACTGTTGCCAAGTTACCAAGTTAGCATGATGCTCCATCATACTAATAATCACCGCATCACCTTTCCCTAAATGACCTTCTCCCCACCCTCTCATCACCCCATTTATACCCTCTGTTGCATTGCGTACAAAAACTACCTCTTTACTAGACTTAGCCCCCAAGAATCCAGCTATCTTATCTCGAGCTTTTTCTACCATCTGTGTTGCTTCATCCGCCAAAACATGAATTCCCCTATATGGATTAGCATTATGTTTGCGGTAAAAATCACTTACTGCTTCTATTACTTTTTCTGGTTTTTGTGTCGTGGCCGCATTATCTAAATACACCAATGGATAACCATTAATTTTTCTTTTTAATATTGGAAAATTTTCTCTTATCTTTTTATCAATCATTTTTCTTAAAGTTACCTAATAATTTTACAACTCTTTCCTTATCTTCTCCCCTTTTAATCATCTTCACTACTTTTTCTATCCACCCCTTTAACCATAACTTTTCTGCTTCTTCTCTCTTTAATCCTCGACTCATTAAATAGAACAACTCTTCCTTGTCTATCGTCCCCACCGTTGCCGCATGCGAAGCTTTTACTTCTTCTACCGCAATCTCTAAATCTGGTTCCACCTCTACTCGACTCTTCTTATCCATTAATATTAATCTCATCTCCAACCTCATCTCTGCTCCCTTAACTTTCTTTCCTACTCCTACTAAACCTCTTACTTTTAAGTCCGCCCCATTACTCACTACTCCCACCACCATTACCTTACCTTTCACCTTATCTCTCTTTGCTTTCACCTCCACCTCCACTACATACTCTTTTTCTTCTTCTGCTTTAATCACCACTATCAACTCACCATCATCCACCAAATGTCTCTTTACCTTTTCCTCTCCTGCTTTCTTGATTACTATCACCTCTTGTCTCATTAACCCACACTCCCTTCCATCTCTAAACTAACCAACCTATTCATCTCTGCTGCATACTCTAGAGGAATTTCTTTAATAATCGGTTCTAAAAATCCATTCACCATCATCGCTTCAGCCGCTTCTCTACTCATTCCTCTACTCATTAAATAAAATACTTTTTCTTCACTCAATCGACTCACACTCGCTTCATGCTCCACCCAACTATCTTTTTCTCTCACAATATTCACTGGATATGTATCTGCCCTACTTTTCTCATCCAATATCAAAGCATCGCACTCAATCTTTGCTTTTGCTCCCACCGCTCCCTTAGCTATCTTCACCAGTCCTCGATAGCTCGCCCTTCCCCCATCTCTACTCACCGATTTACTCACAATTAAAGAACTCGTCTCTGGTGCCAAATGAATCATCTTCGCCCCATTATCCTGATGCTGCCCTTTGCCCGCCCAAGCCACCGACAACATCTCTCCTCTAGCCTTTCGGCCCGCTAACACACAAGCAGGATACTTCATCGTTAATCTTGATCCTAGATTGCCATCAATCCATCTCATCTGACCTTCCTCTTCTACATATGCTCTTTTTGTTACCAAATTAAATACATTCTTATACCAATTCTGTACCGTGCTGTACTGCACCTTTGCCCCTTTTTTCACCACAATCTCTACCACCGCTGCATGTAAAGAAGCACTTGAGTAAACCGGAGCTGAACATCCTTCTACATAATGCAACTTACTTCCTTCTTCTGCCACAATTAAAGTTCTTTCAAACTGTCCCGCTTTTTCCTTATTCATCCTAAAATATGCTTGTAAAGGCATCGTTACTTCCACTCCTGCCGGTACATACACAAAACTTCCCCCACTCCACACCGCACTATTCAACGCCGCTATCTTGTTATCATCCACCCCTACTATCGTCCCCATATACTTCTTCACAATCTCTGGATATTTTTTTAACCCCTCATCCATACTGGTAAACACTACTCCCTTTTTTCTCCACTCTTCCTTCAAAGAACCATAAACCACCTCACTATCAAACTGAGTTTCTACTCCCGCCAAAATCTCTCTTTCTGCTTCAGGAATTCCCATTCCATCAAAAACCTTCTTAATCTCTTTTGACACCTCTTTCCAGTCCCTCTCTTTCTTCCCCATTGGTTTTAAGTAGTAAGCAATATCTTCCCACTTCAAATCACTCAAGTCTCCTCCCCACTTAGGTAACTCCAATCGATAAAAAGTCTCTAACCCTTTCAATCTAAATTCCTTCATCCACTCCGGCTCCTTCTTCATCTCTGATATGTCTCTCACCAACTCCTCACTCAATCCCATATCCGCCTCATAAGCATAATCAACCTTACTCTTCTTCCCCCAAGCATATCCATCACCCATTAATCCCTTAGCTCTTGAGTTCTTCATTTCCCCTTCTTCTTACTAACCTTCTCCACCTTCCCGTTTTTAAAATAAATTACTTTACTTGGTTTAAGATACTCTAGTAATTTTTCTCCATGACTAATTACCAGAAAACCACAACCATCTTTCTTCATCTCCTTCACCACCTCACCCACAATCTTTAAAGACTCCTTGTCCAGTCCAGAATCTACTTCATCCAAAATCGCATACTTAGGTGACAGACTTAACATCTGTAACACCTCAATCTTCTTTTTCTCTCCTCCACTAAAACCATCATTCAAACCTCTCTCTAACAAATCTTCCTTTACTCCCAACCTAACCGCACCATCACCCATCTTCTCCACCATCTCTTCCCAAGCATATCTCATCCCCTCATCTTTCTCTCTCCAACTGCTCACCACTACCTCTCCCACTGTTACTCCTTCTACTGCTACTGGTTGCTGAAAAGCCAAAAACAATCCTTCCTTAGCTCTCTCGTTCACTTCCAAACCAATCAAACTCTTCCCATCTAAAGTCATCTCTCCTTTTTCCACCACATACTCTTCTTTTCCCATTAAACTGTAAGCTAAACTACTCTTTCCCGATCCATTCGGTCCCACCAACGCCACAATCTCTCCTTTACCAACCTTCAAATCAACCCCATCCAGTACTAACTTTCCTCCCACTTTCACTCGTAAGTTTTTTACCTCTAAACTCATTTTTTCCTAGATAAATCAGCCAACGTGTATCCTTCCAACACCTTCTCTATCTTCCCATTCAACTCCTCCATCACTCCCTGATGTCCACATCCATCCGCCATTGGACAAACACCCCCTTTAACCACACACCCTACCGGGCCTGTCTCTCCTTCTACCATCTCCAGTACTTCTTTTAAATTAACTTCTTCTGCATCGTAAACCAGTGAATAACCACCATCCCTGCCCTCTTTAGAGCTCAATACACCCTCTTCTACCAACTCCTTGGCTACTTGGGCCATAAACGCTCTAGGCAAGCCCATTTCAGCCATTTCTGACAAATTTAATCTTTCTCCTTTACCTCGATCCACTAGCTCCGCCAGCATCACTAAGGCATACTCTGATTTCTTGGTTAGGCTAAATAATCCCATACTTATAGTATTTTAGTCTAAGTTAACCCCATTTTCAACCTCTCCAACCATAAAAAAAGGGCACCTCTATTTCTTCAGAAGAAGAAAATAAAAGTACCCGCAGGTTTATAGGTCAATCGTTTTTAGAAAAGCTAGTAAAGAATGATAGATGTCTCCACAAAAGTAAAAAAACAGTGGAGACATCCATTTAATTCAATCTATATTACAGTTATTAGGCCTAAGAAAGACCAAACCATCAAGAAAAGTAACAGACTCTGACTCACCATCTTCCCATTCTTTGTTGAAAGAATGCGGGGGATCTGAATATCTCCATTCATTGATCCCTCTAGGACCATCAATCAAGACAAACTTCTGTTCTTGTACCTCAATATAGTCACAATTAGAGTAAGTGACAATCCATCGAGTCTCACCAATCTGTGAAACATAACAATGAGAGGATTCGTTTCTACTAGAAAAGGTAACTGAAAAATCTTCAGGGTCGACACCCAAATCTTTCAGATAAACCACTTCTCCTTTAACATCAACACTCAAATCTTTCAAATAGACCGTTTTTCTCTCAACAATCTCTATTTCATGAGGAAGAACAAATGGAACCTCTTCTTCATAGACCAACAATCCTTTTTCTTCGATAATCTCAGAATAAGGAGTATCTTCAGGCAAAGGCCCGACGAGATAAATTCTGTTAACAATTCCTCCACAAAGATCATCACCGATAGGTTTCTGGTCATCAATGACAAAAATAGTCAGATTCTCATTACCTCCTCTGTTTCCACACGCCGTACCCGCAATCAAAACAATAAAGGCTACAAACAACAATTTTGTAATTCTATTCATTTTCTCCTCCGAGACTAGATTAGAGTTAATAAGTTTTTAAATTAATAGTTAACAATTACAAACATTCTAAATACACACCTTCTCCATAGGCATCCATATTTTTCGCTTTTCTAAAATTTCAAGGTTCTTTTCACAAAAAACATCACACTTTAGATCTTTTTCATGAAAAACTAACAGCAACTAACATTGCTATCAATGTCTTATAATATATCAATATATACCCTAAAAGTCAAGTTTTGAACTCTTAAAACAACCCCATCTGTATTTCATCCTCAGGCTCAGGATACGAAAAATCTACCTCCATCTCTCTCAACTCATTCCACCTATCCTTAAACTTCAACTTTCCCTCTTTTCTCGCATAATCATATACATTTCTCGTTACCACCACATCCATCTCGCAATACTTCTTTAAATTAGCCAAACTCTCCTCATCCCCTGCTTTCCACCACTTTACCGCATCAGTTCCTACTGCAATCTTTGTCTCATCTAGTGTTTCTCTAGCAATCACATTTAGGCTCAATCTATGCCCAAGAGCTTCTTTCACCTTATCCATAATATCAAAATGATTCAACTTTGCCAGATTACCCTCATAATACGGCTGTAATACAGGCACATCAAAACCTATCGAGTTAAAACCAATAATCCTATCTGCCTCCTCAAACCAAGGCCACAACTCCTTTAACTCTTTCTCCCAAAAACTCCTCATCTCTCCCTTTATCTCTCTCCCCTCCTCATCTATCTCTCTCCTGTAAGCAGAAGCCACCGACAACTCTAACTTCCCCGGATCTCTCCCTTCTATCTCCTCAAACAGCTTTTTTGTCTCTACATCAAAGATAACTTCAATCATTGTCGCTCTATTAAAGCACAAATCTACCTTCTTCTCAAAATTTAATCTCTTCCTCAAACCCGGGCATTACTACTTCAACCCCTATTCTCCCTCCTTTTATCTTCCCCGCCAACACCTCTCTAGCCTCATTTTCCCCATGATTCAACACTACTTTATTTACTCCTTTAATTCCCCTCAACCAATCCAGTAACTGCTTCTGATCAGCATGTGCACTCATACTACTTATCTCACTCACACCTGCTCTCACTATTACTTCTTTTCCATCAATTTTCACACTTTTCTCTCCTTCCTGCACCTTTCTCCCCAGGCTATTCTCTGCCTGATACCCCACAAACAATACTATTGTTGAGTTTCTTCCTAAATACTTCTTTGCATGACCCAGTATCCTTCCTCCAGTCATCATTCCACTCCCAGCCACAATCATCTTAGCTCCAGGATCCTTAGCTATTTTTTTACTCTCCCAGCCCTTCTCCGTTATCTTCAGCTCCGGAAAACTAAACGGATCTCTTCCTTTCATCTTTTTCTTCAACTCTCCACTGTATAACTCCGCATTCTTCCTAAACACCCTCGTCGCCCTAATCGCCATCGGACTATCCAAATACACCGTCATTCCTCTAGGTATTCTCCCCTGCCTAGACAAACTCCCCAAACGATACAACACTCTCTGGGTTCTCTGTATCGAAAAAGTCGGCACCAACAAGACCCCTTTCATCTTCATCACCTTTCTCATCTCTCTTTCCAGCGCTTCTTCCTCATTTACCTCTTCATGTAGCCGATTACCATAAGTTGACTCCATTACTACCAAATCCGCTCTTTCTGGTGCCTGAGGATCTCCAATCAAAGGCGACTCTCCTGTTCCCAAATCTCCACTAAACACCACTACTTTTCCTTCTTTCTCATCCTCTACCACCACACTAGCCGCTCCTAAAATATGCCCTGCCGGCACCATTTTTACCTTCATTCCCCCAATTCTCATCTCTTCACCAAACTTCATTATCTTCACTCTTGCCAACACCTGTTCCACATCAGTCCCACTATACAAACCTCCACCCTTACTCTCTGCCACCTTCACCGCATCTAATAACACTACTTCCATTAAACCTCTCGTTGCCTTAGTCATATAAAACATTCCCTTATATCCCAAACTCAAAAGCACAGGTAATCTACCACAGTGATCTAGATGAGCATGTGTCAAAATCATCCCGTCCAATCTCGAACCATCAATCTCTGGCATCACCCAGTTCATTCCCTCCTCTTTTTCTCCACCCTGAAACATCCCCATGTCTATCAACAAACTCCCCCCTGATCCTTGCAACAAACTGCTTGAACCTGTCACTGTCCCTACTGCACCAAAAAACTTTATCTTCATCTACTTTGTTTTACCACAATCAAGATTAAATGTTTTGGAAATTAAGTTTTAGAAATTAAATTTTGGAGCTCTAGGTTTAGCAACATTACACACCATTTCTCTTCCCAACACTTCTTTACCATTAATATCTTCTACTGCTTTGTCTGCTCCTCCTTGCTCTTTCATCGTCACAAAACCAAAACCACGACTTCTTTCCTTATTATCTGGCTCCAACATCACTACTACATCTAAAATTTCACCATAATCGGCAAACATCTTGTATAGTTCTTCATTCCTCACTGAGTAAGGAAGATTGCCTACATATAGTCTTATACCGTCTTTATCTGACATACTCATTAATTATTCACCCCACTTTTCTAATAATTGGAATCAATCACCCAGAATTATATACCACAGGTTAAAATAATACCATGCCCCCTAAAAACAAATCTAAAATCTATCGCTTCTACAAACCTTTTCTCACCTTCACTATCTGCCTTTCCATCCTTTCTTCTTTCGCACTTTCTCGTCCCCAAACCACCACTCAAATCTACCAACAACTCCAAACCAAACTTCAACCCACCCCTACTCCACCACCACCCAACACCAACTACTACGTAGACTCACTTCGTCTGGAAAAAGAACTTCCCTCCCTCATCTCCACCGAATCTCTCAACCAAGCCGCCGAAGTCATTCTCTACGACCTCCTCACCCACCAAAAACTTACCCCCACCATTAAACCAGAAGATGCAGCTACTCTTTATGGTTTTAACTACAAAAACATCACCTCCTTCACTGCCCTTCTTCCTTCAGATCAAGACTTCACCGCTTTCCCTGACCTAAACGAACTAGTCCAAGACACTACCTACACCCACAGCGGCATCGCCCAAAAACAAGACACCATCGACTCCGTCTCCGGCACCGTTTTTGTTCTCATCTTGGCTCAACCTCAGAAAAAAACCACCCCAGTTCAAACCGCCTCCACCCCCTCTTACTACACCGGCGTTGAACTCTGGCAAGAAATTCAAAAATACCGCCTTGAACACGGTGTCCCCCCATTTAGACAAGACAGCACTCTTTGTACCATCGCCTCCATCCGTGTCAATCAACTTCTAGAACTTGGCAAACTCGATGATCACAATGGTTTTAACCCCTTAGTAGAAAAATACCGTGACTCTAATCAACTCACCCACAGCGACGTTGCTGAAAACATTCTCTCTGGCTATCTCACCGCCCCTGAAGCCGTCTCCGGCTGGGACTCATCTCTTGGTCATCGTAAACTCATGCAAGACGGTTCTTACGTCTATGCCTGTGCCGCTGCCAACTACGGTTTTGCTGTCCTAATCGCCGCCTTTTAATTCTTGATATACTTAAAACGATGAACTGTCCAGGCTGTCAACAACCACTTCAAAAACTCACTCTCAAAACCAAAAACGATCAAGAAATATCTGTCCACCAATGTAACTACTGCGGTAGTCACTTTCTTGCCTCTGGTACTGCCAATGATCTCAGTCTTAAACAAATTCGCGAAATTGATTCTCTAGAACACCAACAAAATCCCATCGCCACACCCCACTGCCCTCACTGCAACCTACCCCTCACCCCTACCAATTCCAGTACATCCACCATCTACACCTGTCCAGACAACCACGGACAATTTTTTCCTCCCCAACAACTCCTTCAATTTAAACTAGACTCAATTCAGAAGTCTCCTTCAAAAAAAACCGCCAAAGTTGCTCTCCCCCTCATCGGCCTCATCTTAGCCGTTAGTATCCTTCCCCTTACTTTAAATAAGTTCTCTCTTTCCCAAGACACTCGTATCTCTGCCGATCAAATCCTTACCCAACCCCTCATCACTCCTCTCACCTCTAACCAAGTAGTCATCTCCTTTTCTACCACCAATGACTTCATCACCACTCTTAAACTACAAACCCCCACTCAACTTGAAAATTACCCCCTCTCCACCACTCCCCAAACCAGTCACGTCATTACCTTAAATGAACTCCAGCCCCAAACCCAGTACACCTTCACCATTGAATTCCAAACATCTCCTAATGAAAAACCAAATATTTCTCCCACCTACTCCTTCTCCACTCCTTAAACAGTCTTCGCTACTTTAACTCCCTTATCCGTCACCACATACTCAGCAAAATCTTCTCCTAAAGGATTTTCTTGCACCAACACATCCACTATCTCTAATTTCTCAAAATAATATCTAATCATCTTCATACTATTTCCATGACAGGAAATCGCCACATTTTCTCCACTCTTCCTCATCCTCTTCACCAACTCACCACAAAACTTAAAAACACGCTTCTCAACCATCTTCATACTCTCTCCTCCAGGAGGAGCAAAATCGTAAAACCGTCTATACTTCACCGCTTTAATCGGATCGTCTTCTAAAATCTTCACCTTACTTGTACCACTCAACTTTCCATAATCCCTCTCAGTTATTCTGTCATCCACTTCAAAACTAACCTTTTTACCTTTCAAAGCAATCTTCGCCGTATCTTCACTTCTACTCAAACTAGAAACCACACACACGTCAATCTTTTTACTCTTAAGTTTTTCAGTCAACAAATTGGCTTGCTTCTTACCTCTTTCAGTAATCTTAGAATCTCTTCTTCCACAAAAAATCTTATTCCTATTATCAAACGTCTCCCCATGACGAAACACATAAATCTCCGGATACTTTTTACTCTCAACCTTAGGCAATTTTTTCTTAGTTCCCCCTGGCTTCACTAAAGATTTCAGTGCGGCCACCGTCAACCTTATTACTTCATCTGTGTTCATAATTTTCATTCTACACTAACCTCAACCCCCTCTCCTCTCACCATACCCCACCCTCTCTTTACAAAACTCTTACAATTCTGCTATTCTTAACTTGGTTCCCAGTCTTTATTTATCAAATTTTATATACCAACATGAATGATTATTCTAGTGTTCCTTTTGGCTTGTCTTTTGATGATGCTCTTCTCATTCCAAATCGTTCTCCTATCAAGTCTCGTCAAGATGTAAATCTCTCTTGGCAAATAAAAACTTTCAAATTCTCTCTTCCCATCATCTCTATCAACATGGATGACGTCACCGGCACAAACATGGCCATTAAAATGGCCAAGCTGGGTAGTTTTGGTATTCTTCCTCGTTTTGACAAACCTTCAATCCAGGCTGAAAAAGTCCATCAAATTAAAAAGGCAAATTGTTTTTCTGCTGCTGCCATCGGCATTAAACCAGAAGAATGGGAAAGACTCTCTTTTCTTATTAAAGCAAAAGTGGATCATATTAGTATTGACGTAGCTCATGGACATCTAGAAACAACCATTAATCTTGTCAAAAAAATAAAAAATAAATATCCACACATTAGTCTTTCATCTGGTGTTATTGCTACCTATCAAGGTGCCAAAGATCTTTTTAATGCTGGAGCCGACATCGTTCGTGTTGGTGTAGGTCCAGGCACAATTTGCACCACACGTCTTCAAACCGGTACTGGTGTTCCTCAAATTACTGCCATCATGGAAGCCTCTCGTGCCGCTCGTAAATTTAAAAAACAAATATGGGCTGACGGTGGTACCAAAAATTCAGGTGATATTACCAAATGTCTTGCAGCCGGTGCCAGCGCTGTTATTGTCGGTTCCCAACTTGCAGGCAGTAAGGAAACACCAGGGGAAAAAATAAAAATAAAAAATAAATACTACAAACAATATAATGCCTCTACTAGTTTCACCGCTAAAAACCTACAAATTAAAAAAAATTCTAACGATAAATCAACATCTTATATTCATCATATTGAAGGTATAGAAAGTATTGTTCCTTATCGTGGTCCTGTTAAACACGTCATTAAAAAACTTGAATCAGGTATACGTTCCGGATTTTCTTATTCAGGAGCCAAAAACATACCTCAACTTTGGAAAAAAGCAAACTGGATTCGTGTATCAACTCTTGGTGTCGAGGAAAACAAACCTCACAATGTTATCCCCATAAACACAGATTAAATTTTTATAAAAATTTTCCAAACACCAAAAAACAATCACCTTTTCTCCTTGGTGAAAACCCTTTAACATTTAATAATCTCCATACATCTGATTCATGTCCATGAAATTTACATTTCCTGGCTCCTTAAACTTTGAATCAGTTATTACTGTTGGTACACAGTTATACTCATTTGTCCCATACTGACCAGGGTTATCCCACATCGATCCTTCCATATCTTCTTCATCCCAACATATTTTCACTCCATGATCTTCACCATCATTCCAACTCCACATACAAATATCCTTCATCAACACATGGACTTTTTTACCATTACTCAATCCTTCAGCATAATAATTCTTTCCCTTAAGATAACCGGTCCAACTATTTCCTTGTCCATCATCGTAATCACATCTCATCGACACATTCTTAGCCACCATATCTTTCAAACTACCCTTCCACTCTTCCACAACACCTTTTCCTTCTCCACTCCCATTGCTTCCATCACTAACAGGCCCTTTAGTTAAACTACAACCAGACAAAAAAACAGCCACCAACAAAAACAAAACTCTATAATATTTTTTCATTCTTACTTCACCCCCTTTCTCTTTCTTACTTCTCTTAATTGTTCCACATATTTCTTTAATTTTCTTTCCATCTTTTCTCTTGCTTCAATCACCGCTGTCTCCATCTTTTCTCCACTTCCTTTCGTTTGTATCCCTTTTTTTGGCAAACCCAAAAACAAACTCACCCGATAACCTCTCTTAAATGTTTTTCTTACCACCACTTTTATCTCCCCAACCTTACCCTTAAAACT
>Ga0307990_1003503_pt1 | contig 11959 bp, 8 predicted proteins | sample EllFjometagen129_FD_203168 | JGI IMG/M metagenome (GOLD analysis project Ga0307990, IMG submission 203168) | Marine microbial communities from Ellis Fjord, Antarctic Ocean - #129 | ecosystem: Environmental > Aquatic > Marine > Unclassified | place: Southern Ocean | collected 2014-10-08
ACAAAATTCTCTTACCGTTAATCCTGAGTCCTGTTGCAGTCTTATCAGTTCAAAATACCTGGATTCTTTTTGCATACACTTTTTAGCGCGCAAGATACAGGTACTGATCTGTTACTGCAATATGTAGAAGGCCGAAGGCTTACGTTGTTATACACTTATTTCCCAGGACATAAATTTTGTAAGAAGTAAATAAATATCATCTGAGACTTTAGGTTTTGTATCGTTTGGATTATTCTTCAACATAGTTGTTTTTATGTTATTGAAGTCTGTAAATAATATTGAAGTTTCTTCTTTAATTTTAACGTTATTAATAAGTGGAATGGATGATTTGTCAATTTTTTTAATTACTTCATTAAACTCTTGATCATTTAATAGATCAGGTATTGGAATTTTTCTAATTTTCTTAAATATTTCCCCTCCAAAAAATAACCGTAAATTCTCTTCAATTTCAGCAATATGGTCAATATATTTTACTTTTTCTGTTGGCGGAATAATTAATTCTGAAGTTTCATCCAGAGTGAAAGTTAGTAATGTATCAAAATTTCTTGTTAAATAACTAACAGGCTTATCAGCCAAATGATTTGCACCATGAGGATTATACAGAGTGATCTTATCATTTTCAATACCTTTTACAGTATAAGCATGAAAATTAACAACACTACTATCCTCCGGTGTTTCTTTCGAATAAACAACCATAGGTATATCCTCTTTAAAATTGCTAGATATGATTTCAGTTAATACAGTATCATCCTTAAATTCACTAAAACTTTTGTAATCAATATAGTTTCCGGAGAGTGCCAGACCGAAATCCAATTTCATTTGTTTTATACTAAATTTTTCATTCTTGGTTGATCCAACAATCTCTTTATAACCATTATTTACTTTTGCCCAGGCTTTTTCTAAAATCATAGGCCAAATTTCATAATTATCTTCATCTTGATAACCGAACCTTGCATAAACAGGTTCGAAAGATTCATTATAAAACCAAAATTTATTATCTACTGCAACAAATCTTTCATTTCTTTCCTCATCAAAAAATTTTACTAAAAAGGATTGATCGGTTGATTCTGTTTCTTCTTCAGCAATATCATCAGATAGATCAAAACAAGTAATCATTTTTCTGATATAGGCAGGATTTGAATGCGCAAAAGCTCCAATAGACGCCATAAAATAGCAGTTTCCAACTTCTCCCTGATTTATATCTTCTAAAATAATAGGTTCCGGATTATCATCATTGGACATAAATAAAATTGCTTGTTTATCAAAATCATTTCGATAGCTTGCTTTTGATTTATGATTTTCTAATGGCTCAACTTTATCATAGGCAATTTCATTTTCGTCAAAAAATTTAATGTTTAGTTTATTTGGTGAAAACCCATAATCAATATCAGATTTACTCTTCTCAATATAGAGGTTGAAAAAATTCAATTTATCCTTTGTCCTTTTTTCGAAATAAGATGAAATTGAATCTTCAAAAAAATATTTTTCAAATTGATTTTTATTCAATAAAGAAAAATCGAAAACTGAATTTCCAAAATCAACAGCATTATACTTATTAATAGAATATATATAATGATTAAGCAGATATTTTCGAAAATTAGTTAATTTATATACTTTTAACTTACAGTATTTTTGAATGTCTTTAATAATCTCAAGTGTATATTCAATTTTAACTTGTGAAATATAACTTTTAATAAAGTTGTCATGATTAGAAATCACAGCATTCAACAAGCCAACTTTTTGTGATATTAAAGATTCTATATATTTTTTAAGTTTTTTATATTCTATTACTCTTTTAACAACGGGTATAATACCGACTAGGATTGGAATAAATCCAATTAACAGGGAGAGTTTTAGTGATTTTTCAACTCCAAAGTATTTAAATACATAATAAGCAGAAAAGAACAATAACACACCTGCTACAATTGAAAGAGCCGTTGTAAGTTGCAGAAATGAATAACGGTCTTTTTTTAATATCCCGGCTTCCTTATATATTAAATTAAAGGATAATTGCTTTCGTTGTTCAATTAATTTTCTAAAGCCGGTATTAACGTTATTATTTTCTAATTCATTATCTTCTAACTTAGCGTTTTTTAAATTAGTATCTTCTAATTCATTATCTTCCAACTTAGAGTCTTTTAAATTAGTATCTTCTAACTTAATATCTTCTAATTCATTATCTATAGTTTCTATACTTTTTTTATATTGATTATTGGCATCATGAAATCTTTTGAACAATTTCCTTCTGTTAACTGCTAATTCAGCAGGATTCTCTTTTGTAATCTTTTTAATTCTCTCACTTAAATACTTATCGTGGTCAGACACGTAATTTTCGGAACCTGAGGCAAAATAAGAAAGAGATTTAATAAGTGCTTCAAATGTGGTAGTAGCACCAAATCCATCACTTAAATTTTTATAGTCTGTAGAAATTAAATTGTTGGAATAATTATCAATAGCATTAAAGATAGCCTTCTTTTTATCTTTTTTTTGTTTATTAAGATTTTTTTGAATTGAGATAATTTTATCATTTCTATAGTCTCTAAAAAGATCACTTCCGGCTTCGAAAAATCTGTTAGTTTCTTCTTTCGCATTTGTAGTTCTTTGGATTACATCCAGCATATAATCGTTATGTGTAGCTTCAATTTTTACGGCTGATAAGTTTTCTTCCTTTGAAATAAAATCTGAAAAAGGAAAAGAATCAATATTATCAAAAGTATTAGTAATGTTATCAATATCACAATCATCATATAATTCATTTACAGAAGCTATAACATTCACTTCATCGGGTACTTTTGAATATTCGTGTATTAAAATTTTATCAACTTTAGATTTATCATCTAATAAAGGAATTTTAGCGGAAATATTATAAAACTCATCTTTATCAAATCTCTCATTAAATAAAAGATAATAAAATTGTGAGGCATTAGTTAAATAAAAAATAGATTCTTCGATTTTTTTATTAGGGAATGAAATTTGAGAACTTCCAATCGCATTATATAAAATGTTCTGTTTCGGATTACTTGGTTTTATGTAATCAAGCATTAACCTAAAGTTATTGGAAAGAAGATTAAGGAAGCTTTCTACTTGCAAGAACATATCCTTTTCATCAACTTCTCTATTATTTATGTTTTTACGAGAGAAAATAATATTATATATTCTAGCCTTAAAATCTTTGGGAATCTGAGAATTTGTAATATAAAAACTTTCAGATAATTCTTCCGTTAGACTGTTTAATATATCAACGAAGAAAACGTATTCAACATCTTTTGTGCTTTTAGAATTTTTAATCAGTTTCTTCACGAATTGAGTTGATTTCTCAAAACCATGCAAAACATTCCTGATGCAAACAAATAATATCTCATCATTAACATTGGCATCTCCAGCTATTCCCATTACATCATTTCGAAAAGACATGTATTCTTTTTCAACATCTTCAATTTTTGAATAATTATCTTGATTAAAAATTTTCACATATTTATTGGGCGGAAAATTAATCTCGAGATTTTCAGATAATATTATAAAAACAGGATTCATAATGACTTTATTTAAAATACATCTAAACCTAAGCTTCTAAGCTCCTGCTTATGTTCATATAATTCATCATCTGTTAATCCTTCCTTTATAAAATCATTATCGGGTATGGATAGCTCATATAGACCAATATCAACAAGTGCTTTCTTTTCTTTATGCAGAATTTCTTTCTCTTTATCTGAAGTACTACTATACCTTTTACCTAAATTTCCAGCAGAATCAATTTTATTATGAAAGTAATCTAACAATCTATTTCTAAGTTCTCCTTTGTCTCTGTCAAGCCACATATTAAATTTGCATTCAATATCCTCAACCATATCTGAATTGATAAAGTACTCAAAAGCCAGTTTCCTGTCATTTCTACCCCTAGCATTATTTTCCTCAAAACAAGAAATTTCAGTGCCTTTATCGCTACTGCTTTTTACGTAATATGCTTTCCCTCTATTAAAAATTAGTCCAATCACAAAACCGATGGCCCAAAGATTTAATGTTTTTTCAATATTTTCTTGCGGAAAAATGTCTTCTGCATATTTCTCAAATCTTATATCTGAGAAAAAGTAAGAACTAACAGAATCTTTTCGCTCATTAAATTCTCTTGCATAGTTATCCAGATATTCGATTTTAAATGCAGGAACAGCATTTTCTTGCAGATGTAATGTTATTCTATTTTTTTCATTAGTTGCAACTCTGTTTACTCCATTAGCTTTAATGTTTCTTATTTCCAGATTTTCGATTACATCATTTGTAAAGAATTTTTCTTTACCGTCATAATTTCCTATTACAAAGATTTTTTCAGGAAGTTGTATTCGTTTTTCATCATCTTCAAACTCCATATGTTTATACTTCCACATCATTGATATCTTACTATTTATTGTTATTGACAAAAACTCACCAAAAGTTTTCTTTTCATAGCCAATCTTAACATTTCCAAGCTTAAGTTCATTATCCATATAATCAATGATTAAACTCTCAATACAGTAATTATCATCAGATAATTTATTTAAAATTGTTCCCTCCTTCGAATTACTATTAGTAAGTATATGTTCAAATAATAAATCTTTCAAATTAACAATATTTTGTGTTTCTTTGATAAAATTCCCAACATCTACTCGAATATCTTTTGCAATGTCATCAAATACAATTTTATTATCGATTATTTTTTTCATAAAATAATTCAAGTCAATTTTAATATCGTCAGTTATGTTCGGGCTAGCCTGTCTTAAAGATAACGCTATTTCAGAAATCAATGCTTCTAAATGTTTCTCAAAGAGGGATATCTTTCCTACAGATTCACTTCCTTCTTCATGATAATACTTTTTTACTAATTCTATTAAACTTTTGAATATATCGATGGCATTTCTCTTTCTTTTTCTTTCTAAGAAATGATTTCTAATACTATTTTTTGCATTGGCATCAGACACTACATATGCATAACTTGTAATTAAATCCTTAATAGTCTTCTTTTTCAAAAAGCTTAAAATTCCTTTTTGTTTCTCATTAATTTCGTCAATAATACTTTTTAACTCATTACTTTCAATTTCATTGATTTTTTCGTCATGGTTGTTAATCTCTTTATTTAATTCTTTTACCATGTCATTGATCTGCGTCACAAATATCTGAGAGAAATGCTTTGCTCTGCTTAACCCCCCTTTAATGTAAAGTAAACTATCTAATTTTTCTGTTAGTTTATTCTTAATAATATCTACGTTATAACCTAAAATAATTGTCGAAGCTCGGTTCTCAAGTTCATGTAAAAAAGTTGTTTTACTAGATTCTAGATCAATACTAATACTATCACTTATTGATAGTTCCGGGAAAAACACTCTCAAATCACTATGATCCAGTTTATATAAAGAATCTATCAATTCATTGATCTTTTCAGCTTCACTACCAACTCCTTCATCTAAATGATTATCTTCTATGAATTGATCTACACTTTTTACAAATTCATTTTTTGTAAAATTGTTTATTTGATATTCATTTACAGAATCCAGTATTACCTTATTTAGAATATACTCTTTTAATTTCTTTCTATCCAATACAATTTCACATACACCAAATCCGGAATAACCTCTCCTTTTCTTATTCATCAAATTGCTTTTAAATTGATGATTATTAACTATGGCTGAAGCTATTTTATCACCAATTACCGAAATCATATTTGAAATGGCCGCAGAAGTTGCATCTTCCATTGTTGATGTATCAATTTTATTTCCATTTTCTAATTTATTTTGCATTATATAAATAGAATTGAATCTCTTTTTTGTAATTGATTGTCCATCAAATGTTTCAAAATTACTTGACGATTTCTTTTGCCAAACCATTGGATTTTGAAAATGATCTGTCTCCATAAAAGCTGTGTACGCATTTACTGTGGCATTTTGAGTGTTTCCATAATCCTTATAAAACTCGGGCATTGCAAAAAATCCGATTAAATCTTTTTCTATTAGTTCTTGTGAAGTATGCAATAAATCAGCAACATCTTTAAAAATACCCGAACCTGCCCCTCCTGCCCATGATCCTGCTATAAAGCAAAGGAATGAACGCTTATCGTTCAGTTCATATCCTTTATCTCTTAATTTGTCAGCAACATCATCTTTTATTGCATCACCTATCAAGGAATCGATTTTAGTGCGTAGATTATTGTATTCTGTTGAGATTAGCATTTTTCCAATTATTCTAATTCCTTCAGCACCCTTTCCGCTTGTAGCTTCAGGAGCATAATTTAAAAAATTCTTAGGCGTGAATTTTTTAAAAGACTCTTGATTGTTGACGAAATCTGATAAGTCCTTTTTAGCAAACCAAAATTGTTCACCTGGTTCAATTTCAATTTTTTGCTTGAAGATTTGTCCATTATATTCATAAGTAAAATACTCGTCCTTTGCATCAATGATATCAGCATCAATGCTTAAGAATTTTACTACGCTTGGAATTTCACCAAACCTCTGATACAACCTTTTTTTCAATGCAACAATTACTCTTTGTCCGGTGCCACCTACACCTACTATCAAGCTTTTGGAAATGTCTTTTGCCATGACTTTATAGTTTTAGATAAATGTAAAATTTATTTGATTTTCACCTTTTATTAGTTGTACTTCAAAAGTACTTCGTATTGTCTTGCCTGTTGAAGATATATCTTTATTTATGTATAGAACCGTGTCTTTTGATTTACTAACAATTTTAGGGTTACCGTTCTTCCCCTTTTTAAACACAAAACTAATCCCTGTTTCAATACAACACCCTTCTTTTTTTGAATCAAATTTTGTTAACCCTTTCAATTTGAAATTTTCATTCATAGGTTCACTTATAAAAATAGTACCCTTTGAAAATGTAATTGACCTTTTGTAAAGTAAAAAAAGCATTACTAGAACTAAAAGTCCTATTATTCCATATGTTAAAACAATTACCCATGGAGATTTTGGGAATTTATAAACCATAGGAATAAACTTTGTTCCTCCTTTGTACGTTGGGTCTAATTCATTGGATGTCTCCTTAAGCCCACCGGAGAATGTATAATTACCACTCTTAGCATCTTCCTTTAAGAAGAAATCTATTGAAACAGAAACATCGCTTGCTGTTGCATAAATTTTAAAAGTTTTATCCAATGTTTCTTGCCCATTTATTAATAATGTTAAGTTGTTATAATCAAAATCATCATTGATCTTAAAAACTAAATACTCATTACCTTCGATAGCAGAATTATTAAAACTTAGTTTAATCTCTTTATGAATTGTATCTCCTTTTTGTATTACGATTTCTTCACTACCACATGAATATGTAAATAAAAAAGAGAGTAATAAAATTATACATGAACACTTTCTCATAGTCATAATTTTAATCAATAAATTCAATATCAACTGTGGGTACTTCATTTAGGTTATTAAAGATAACTTTTGTCATATTATTTTTTATAGTTATTGTCAGATTAATACTGTTTCTAGATATAGTTTTCTCGGTTGAATTGTCACTAAATGAGTATGATAATGAACCATAATAAATTACAGGGCTGATATTCTCTATTGCATTGTACGTCTCAATTTTGAATTCCTGAGCTGACTTGATAGCAGAAAAAGTATCTGGAGTGATATATGCACGTTCTTTTATATCGGATTGGCTTTTTAATTCACTAATATTAGTCAAAAGTATTAAATCGGGTGGTAAAAAATCGGTACCGGTACCTGTAATTCTGAACTTCATACTACTTGATTTTTTTGCTCTACTAATTCTTATGATTGTACTTAAAGGTTCAATAACCACATTTTGTTTAATAAAAGGACTATCAATAACCATAACCGTTCCTTCATCTAATCCGGCAGGAAAATCAAATGTCTTTAACTTATAAATATATAAGTATTCATTTTCTTTAGTTGAATTCTCCCATTTAGTTTTTAAATCTTTCATGGTTATATCGCCACAAGCTACATGATTATTAGAATTTCTACCATCAGTGAAAAGATAAATAGTGTTTATTTCTTTATTATCTAATTTTGTAATAATTTCATCTAATGATTTATATATGCAAGTATAACTTTGGAGCAAATTATTAACTTTAATACTATCCACACAGCTGAGAATTTTGGAAGTAAGGTTATTTTCTTCATTTGTCGAATAAATGCCAACTTGTATTAAACTTTCACCAAAAAGATAAAGGCTGATTTTTTCATTTTCTGGAAATGAATTTAATTGTTTCTCTAATAACTCAAGCGATTGGGTCCATATATCTACATTTCCTGAACCAGCAGGTAGCCCAGCCATTGAGCCAGAAATATCAAAGACGATTATATTGTTATGTGTTTCTCCTTGCCCATATGTACATAATGCAAAAAATAGTAACAATGCAAAAAGGAAAGTGCATTTTTTTTTCATATTTCTCTAATTTTATAATCCATTAACATAGTTGCAAACATTCTTAATATAATTGAAATGGCAATGAAAGATGTGCCTATTTTCAATTTCATAACAATAAAATTTGAGTCCAATTTAAAATTTAATAAAAGTAATGCAACAAGAAATACATCTAACATACTCCATTTGTCTAACAAATGTAAAAGGTAATTAATTTTTTTTGAAACATTGAGGATAGTAAAAGTTCTGTTAAGTAATTCAAAGAATTTCATTATTGGTAAAACAATTGTAAATAAGAAAATAATGATTGCCAATAAATAGTCATTGCTTTCATAAAACATTTTAACAGAATCAAATAATCTGAGTTCTTGATGTTTTAGAACAAGACCAAAAACTTGCTTTTTTGTAGCTAAAATAGGATAAATAAGCCCCAACATAAAAGAGGTTATAGAAATTATAAGTATTAATAATATGATGTATTTAATTTTCACAATGAAATTATGTTTTTCACTTGTTTTGTGATCTTCTAATTTCAATAATTAATTCCTTAATTTTTCTATTATTATTGTCACTGAATTTTCAGTTTCATTAGCATCTTCATTAATCACCCGAGTTCGATATATGGAGAAACATGGTTTAGTTACAAAAAAAGAACATTATCATATTAACACAGTAAATGCCATGTATTTAACATAAAATAACAGTCCTTTTAAATTTTAATATAAATGTATTAAAAATTTTCTATTTTGCAATCAAATTTTGTAAGGAATTTGACAAAGGAGACCAGAAAATGACAATGTTAAAGCAAAGGCGGGATACAAAATTGATGTTAGTAATGATAATAATGAATAAATAATCCTGATAAAAAGTATAAATGAAATTATCAGACACCATTTGGAAAATCTAAACTGGAAAAAAACTTTAAAAAAATAAAAAGGACTACCCAAATATGAATCTTGAAAATTGTAAATATTTTCTTATATTATGTTGCTGTCGAAAGAAGAAAAAATATAGGTGTCAATGGTAAAACTAAAATCATCAAGAACAGAAATATTTAGTTTTTTATTAGCTCACGATGAGTTTTTTATCGAGCATATATCCGGATGTTATCCTCTTGATGTTGGATTTATCGAAAAATTCAAACAGTACTGGCGTTGGGACTTTCTGACATGTAATGAAGATCTTCCATGGTCAACAGAGTTGTTTTATCAGTTCGAAGATCACTGGAAATGGGGTGACGCCGATGATAAAGATGGGCCGGATATCCAGGATAATACTTATTTCCCGTGGACTCTTGAAGTAATACGTAAACATGCGGATAAGATGGATTGGGATAAAATATCCCAGGACACCGAACTTTTGTTAAAATATCCGCAGTTGTTTGATGAGTTTAGGGACCATTTGCGTTGGTTTTTTATAAGCGGGGATGAGGAGCTAAAGTGGACGGAGGAATTGATCGAAAAACTTGAAGACATATGGGAATGGGAATATTTGTCAGGTAACAGGGCGATAAACTGGACATCCGAGCTGATCAGGAAGTATCATGATAAGATAGATATTGACCGGGTAATATCCGGGAATGATGAACCGTGGTTAAATATTGTCCGGCCAAAATCTAATAGTTATCCTCCTGTACTTCGAATTCCGGGCAAAGCAAAATATACAAAAGAGGAGCTTGAGTTGGCCCTAAAAGAAAAAGGCTGGTTTTGGATAAGCGGTGATAAAAGAATACCTTGGACAGAAGAATTAATCAGCCAAAACATGCACAATATTGAATGGGATGAATTAAGTAGAAACAGGTCATTGCCATGGACCTTCGAACTGATCGATCATTATAAGGATTATTGGGATTTTTCTGAATTAAGCTCTAATGAAGGATTACCGTGGACTGAAGATTTGATTATTGCTTTTATGGATCGTTGGGAGTGGGGCCGGCTGGTTCCTGATGATACAGAAACAATCATTATCCCCGGTCTTTCAGGGAATATCGGATTGCCCTGGTCATCCTCATTTATAAAAAAATACAAAGATCATTGGAATCGGAATATTCTATCACATAATGAAGGTATTCCATGGTCATTGAAAATAATAAATGAGTTTCATGCTTTTTGGGATTGGAAAGATTTGAGATGGAATAGAAAGCTTTGGGAAACTATCTTTTATCCTCATTTGAATGAAAATGTTATCGATGAATTGATGACCGAGATCATAAACAAAAGATTAATATGACCTTGTATTTTATTATAGGTTATTTGGTGGTTGGTGTGATACTGAATTTTGTGGGTCCGGCAGGGAAAACTGCTAATGAAACGTTTACTTCTACATATTAAATTATTATTTTTCATTAGAATTATCCTTACCGGGCAACCAATCCTGCATAATGATTAGAATATTCTTAACTAGCTCTTTCTTTTTTTCTGTTAGGTCCATGTAAATGGTGTATATTCAATATTATTTTCCCCCATAAATTCTCCAAACTTAGAATACGCCTTAGTTCCTTTAAAACGCTTCTGAATTTCTAACAATAGTGAATATTTATCTGTAACATCAACACCAAATATCTTAAATAGCTTTTCAACCTAACTTTTATGCAATTCCTTCTTGTCTTTTTATCTCGTCTTTAAACAAATCCCACTCAGTATATTTTGCCGGGTTTGCCAAATAAAAGTTTTTGCCCAACATCTTCTTAAGATTCTTACATTCTTCGTCAATAGTATCAAAAGATTCAGGGTTGTAATAGACAGCATAAGATTTCTCCATATTATTGAATAAAAGGTTTGTCTTTACTTGAAACTTTGTACCACAATTTGGACATAGAACAAAATTGATTTCGTCATTGATTATTCTTAATGCAGCATTAACGATAGAAGTATTTATAGAATGAAAAACCTGTTGTTCACTTGGTATTTTGCATTCGGGGCACGGAATGTTGTATAATTGTATTTCACTCATAGGATAATAAGATAAAGTCCAACAAAAAATGATACTGTTGATAATAATAGAACAACAAAGCCTAAAAAACCTTTTCAAGTAGGTGTGATCCAGATATTTTTTAGTCAATCAAGGGTTCAAACAATAACATTCTACTCATTTTATTCATTGCCTTCATGTAAATGAATTGTTTCACAGATAAATGCAGTTTTTATTAGCCCTAACTCCCTGGCGCTGAATCTTGGCGCAGACCAGTCCCAGTCCCCCCTTGTATTAGAACAATAAAAGAAAACGGACGTTTCTGCAACACATCCTTTCTGACCAAATTTTTACAAAATCAGGTATTACGAGATATTGGTAACAATTCATAGTGTGCCGAGAAGCAGTGTTCGGCAATCAAACACACTGTATGCTGTAATTGAGATGGTAGCAACCAGTTGTAAGGTCGATCTACCGCAAGCGTTGTACAGACGGGGCTTGCAAACCACCTAAAGGTGCTGTGGTAAAGAGTCATGGTGCTGAGCGTTTAGGAAACGGTTGTCCATGAGGCAATCAGGTATTAATAAAGGAGATGAACTAACCGTAACCACTGATGAGGTGTCGAGAAGTTGGAACCTTCTGTCAAAAGCTGTAGAGTATGAAATGCAGTGAT
>Ga0307990_1003506_pt1 | contig 11955 bp, 10 predicted proteins | sample EllFjometagen129_FD_203168 | JGI IMG/M metagenome (GOLD analysis project Ga0307990, IMG submission 203168) | Marine microbial communities from Ellis Fjord, Antarctic Ocean - #129 | ecosystem: Environmental > Aquatic > Marine > Unclassified | place: Southern Ocean | collected 2014-10-08
GGTGGTGCAATTCTTGTTTATGCCACAAATCTAATTCTAAAATCAAACACTATTTCCTATAATCGCGGAATCAGTCAGGGAGGTGGACTTATTATTTTGGATACTGATACGACTGTTGAGTTTGATCCAATAGAATTAAATAATATCTATTTGAATTATGCCAGCTCTGGATCAGATATATACATATCATCTAATGATTTTTATGAAGTAGTATTAGATACATTTACTGTAGCCGAATTTGAAAATTTCTTTATTGCTCCGGTTAAATGTGAAGCAAGTTTATCTGCTCAGAATCATGTTATCGAGCAAATTGACCAAGATCTGTACGTAGCTCCGGATGGCAACGATGAGAATAATGGCTTAACTGCAGAAAATCCTTTACAGACAATAGCTTGGGCACAAATGCTAATCAAAAGAAATGATGAAAATCCACATACGGTACATCTGAGCCCAGGAACATATTCACCTTCTTTGAACAACCAGAAATTTCCTATAGGGATAAAGCAAGGTGTAACCTATCTTGGATCAACTCCCGAAAATACTATTTTAGATGGTGAAGACCAATTTACAATATTTGAATACACTTGTGTATTAAATAATCTGCTACCGAAATTAATTGTTAGGAATATGAAATTCATAAATGCTACAGATTACGATGAAAACTATGGAGCTATTTATTGTCTAAAAACGGATATAGAGTTGGAGAATGTAACTATTGAAAACTGTTACGGTGATTTTGCCAGTGCATTACTTTGCCGTGATGGTATATACAATTTTAATAACGTTCAGATTTTGGATAATAATGGTGGTGATGCAGTTTTAATAAGTTGTATTCCTACAACGGAAAATCCAGAACCAATAATGACTGTACATATGGAAAATTCTTTCATTCAAAATAATGATCCTGGTCAAGGACCAACTGCTGGAAATGGTGGCAGTTTAAAAATCAGTGGTCATCTCAATATCCCAGGAGATTATTATACATCATTAATAAATTGTGATATAAGTTCTAACTACAGTAATTTTATTAATGCAGGTGTTGCGGGTACAACTGGTTTATATGCAAGCAATAATATTACTGCGGATATTGTAAACTGCACATTTGGTGATAATACAGTTATCGACACTTCGGGTTGCGTGATCACTGGTAGTACAGCAACAGAAATCAACATATATAACAGTATTATCTATGGTAATGTAGGACATTCCTGCAATTTGTGGTTTGAAACAGAAATAAATGTTTATAATTCATTATTGCAAGGTGGTTCAGACAATGTTGGTTTTTACTATCCTGTAAATGCTTCTTTCAACTGGATGGAGGGAAACTTGGATGAAGACCCACTCTGGACAGGAACAGGAGATTTTCCTTATTATCTACAAACTGGTTCTCCCTGCATTGATACTGGAACATTGGATCTGCCAGCAGGAATTGAATTACCGGAATTTGATCTTGCGGGTAATACAAGAATATATGGTGAAACTATTGATATGGGAGCTTATGAGTTTCAAGGTGATCCACAATCAAATGATGAAAATGAAATAGTAATTCCTGAAATAACACAAATCTCAAATTATCCTAATCCTTTCAATCCTTCTACAACCATTAAACTTGATCTGGCAGAATCTGGTAAAATTGAATTGGCAATTTACAATATAAAAGGACAAAAAGTAAAAACCTTAATTGATGCCTATTCAGCCAAAGGACATTTTGAGATCATCTGGCGAGGAGTGGATGATAACGGAAAGAATGTTAGCAGTGGTCAGTACTTCGTTAAATTGAAACAGAATGGAGAAGAGACAGCGAGAAAAATGTTACTTTTAAAATAGTAAATATAATAAAAAATCTTTCTCAAAATAGGAGCCTTGAGTCACGCCAATTCCAATTTATCCCTTTCCATAATCTCATAAAATTCTGGTGCTTTATCTTTTGAGACATTTCGCAAGGGAACATTAGTGATTTTTATCTTATTAAAATATCCGTAAAGTTCGTATTCAATTATGTCATTTTCAGAGATCATTGAACTTGCTTTAGCAATTTTTCCGTTGATCTTCACCAGGTTTTTATCACAGGCTTTTTTAGCAATACTTCTGGTTTTAACTAAACACAATTTATTCAATAATTTATCAACACGCATAAAATCTCCTTTAAAGGCATTTGTTGTTCTTCCCTCTTTTGTTAAAGTGAGGGGTTGGGGGTGAGTTCCCTATTTTATCTTCAGATCTTTGAAATATTCTGATTCCCTGATTCCTGTGTAACTGAACAGAGCAAAACCATTATATTTTTTCTTTTTAACGAGTTTAATCTTTTCATTGATCTTATAAGCTGGATATTTATAAGCAGTACTCCAGCAGCGCAAACCCACCACAATTTTTTTATCAAGTTCATAGTTGGAAAGAAAGTTCAGATGTTTTTCTATAGTAGATGTTGAAGTGGAATATTCCATTAAGTAAGCTTGATCCAGGTAACCTTCCTGCAGCCATTTGATCCAGTTTTGCGAATATCTTTCTGCTTCATCCAGGTTGGAAATAACTGCTGCCGTAACTTGGGTATCAGGAGAGATTTTTTTTATGCTAGAATAAAGGTCTTTCATGAAATTAGTAACTTGGTCTTCCTTCCATTGCCTCCAGGCATCAGCATCCTGAAATTTTACATCTTTTCTATATGCTTCCATAGCCAGCTTGGCAAATCCGTAGTTGGAATCGGGATAACGGATATAATCAAGGTGAATTCCATCAAGTGGATAGTTTGAGACTAGATCAAGAATAACGTTTCTTGTATATTCTTGAACTTCTGGGATGCCAGGATCAAGATTGGCGCCCATGTAAGTTTCATGATCCATTTTCTCTTGAGAAAAATCGCAGGTTACCCATTCCGGTTTTGTGAAATACACATGCTCTGGATGCAGATTCTCAAGCTTGTGCCCAGTAATTATAAAAGTTGTTACCCAGGCATAGATCTCTAACTTTGAATTCTTATTCTGGGATATTATATAATCTAAGGGATCGAAAAGAGAATCCTTAATTGCGAAATACTTTTTCTCATTATTTATGTAGAAATTTGAAACTTTATTTGGAGTATAAGCTGCATCTCCACGATATCTTACTTGTAGTAGAAGCTGGTTTATATTGTTATTGTTAAGATCTGTAAGGATACTATCAGCTTTACCCTGTGTTGTGATTTCCCAGATAGGTATCCAAACTGCCCGTGTTTTAGCAAGTATTGCCATGTGGATTAATAAGGTTAAAATAATTATTACTTTTTTCATTTAAATTTCTTTTTTAGTAATTGTAATATTTTTTTGCTTTTCAACAATCTCAGCCAAACATTTACCATCAGATAAGATCAATTGCAGTTTATCGGAAAGTTTAATATCTTCAATTGAATTTAAAATCTTTTTTTCTTTTCGAATCAGACTGTAACCACGTTTTAACGCTTCTTGAGGAGAGAGTTCTTTAAGTTCATTAAATAAAATATCCAATTTGTTTCGTTCTTTTGATAATGTATTTTGTGCTGTGAGGTTTAAATTAGTTACCGCTTTATCCAATTTAATTTGGAGTTCTCTGATAATATTCAGTGGATGCTGCCTGATCAGATCATTTTCCAGTTCCTGGATTTCCAGTTTTTTGGAAGTGAAATAGTGTTGAGTTGTATATTTCAGATTATTGAATAAATTACTAATTCTATCAGTAAGCTCTTTTCTGTCCGGCACTGCAAGTTCTGCAGCAGCAGAAGGAGTTGGAGCTCTCAGGTCAGCAACAAAATCAGCTATTGTGAAATCAATTTCATGACCAACTGCAGAGATGACTGGAATTTCCGATGCAAAGATCTTCCTGGCAAGGGCCTCATTATTAAAACAGAAAAGGTCTTCTTGTGAACCACCTCCACGACCAACAATTAGCACATCAACAGGGAATTCAGAATTGAAATATTCAATTCCCTTGATAATTTCTTTTGCAGCGTTTTCTCCCTGCACAGTGGCAGGATAAAGATAGATTTTTGTGGGGAAACGACGTGTGATAACATTGCGGATATCCTCAACAGCAGCTCCGGTTGAAGAAGTGATGATGCCGACAGAATCAGGAAATTCAGGAATTGGTTTTTTGTGAATACTTTTAAATAAGCCTTCTTCGGTTAATTTATTTTTTAGTTCATCAAAAGCAAGTTGTAATTCCCCAATCCCGGATTGAAGCATTCTGTTTACGTTCAATTGGTAATTCCCACCTTTTTCATAAACCGATATTTTTCCTAAGCAGATAACTTTATCACCGGCTTTAGGTTGAAACTTCAGGGAAAGATTTGCAGCTTTGAAGTATACGCATCGCAAAGTACTTTTTTCATCCTTCAAAGAGAAATAGATGTGACCAGAACGATGGTGTGTGTAATTGGCAATTTCACCTTCCACAAACAGGTTTGGAATACTGTCTTCCACAACATTACGGATATGACGATTTACTTCTGATACAGTGAAGACATTATCTTTATCAACTTTCATAGATAGGTATCTTCCTAATATTTTCCAACCGGAGAAAGATATACAGAAAATTCATTTTCTCCATCCACTCCAATGATCTTATCAACTTTTTCCTGATCATAAGCCGCTATGGCACATGTACCAGCTCCAATTCCTTCACAGGCTAAGTAGAGATTTTGACAGACATGACCTGCATCTAACAGCATTGTTTTATGCGAAGCAATATTATATCTCCACTCACCACGATATGCCTGGCAACTCCAAATAAAAATAACTGCTGCATTTCCTGTAAACATTTGTCCCAGAGTTGCTTCAATAATTCTATCTTTTGCATCAATCAATTCTTCTTCAAAAAGTAATTTATGTTCAACAGCAAGATATCGATATAATCCCGGTTTCAATCCAGTTACATTATGCATTAAAAGATATGTTTCAAACGGGTGACGTGCACCAGCAGAAGGAACAGTACGAAACGTTGCATAAGGTTTGTTATCCTTTTCAAAAACGCTTTTAACACCTTGAGTTGCCCAAAGCAGAAATGAAAGTTCTTTAAGTGTTATTGGCTCATCACTATATTTGCGATGACTTTTTCTATTTTCAATGTTTTTAACTAAATTATCATTCCCAATTTGTATATTTTTTATAGAAATTAAATCTATTGTTTTCCTTGTTTCATCAAATGCTTTTTCCAAAGGTGGTTGCGGTAGATCCTTCCTTTGATCTGAAACAATGTTTTTCATTTGTTCGAAATTAGATTTCATAAAATTACGATGATTATCTATTTCATTCATATCTTCTCCTCAATTCACGAATCATAGAAAATTTAGGATAACTTTTTTTGTCAAGACATCACAGAAAAATGTAGCTTGACGATATTCAATTCAATAAAGAGATTACCAAAAACAAATAAGGAGTATCAAATATGAAAAAATTGATAGTGGTTTTAATGTTACTTTTAGCTTACTTTTTACAAGCTCAAATTCCTGAGATTACATTTTGGAGTAATATCAGAAATAGTTCCTATACCCAGGATGATCAAATTCATATACGTTGTGAAACAATAGATCTGCCTGGTTTAGAAACAGAAATGTCTTATTCAACTGCCACAGGTTCGGAAAATATTGAAATGACCAATCTCAGTGGTTTAACCTATGAAGCAGTAATACCGGCATTAACATCAGAAACACAATATTGCAGATTCAAAACAGAAACTGATACTCTGGTTGGAATGATGCCGGCATATCAGCAAAGTGATGTATTTCCATCTGAAAATGAACTTGGTTTTATTGGTGCCGATCCCACTGGAGATAACCTTGATCCTGACTCGCCAAATCTGGATATAACCGGTAATTATTTTGGTTATTCCGACACAAGATTTTACGCCGGATTTACTAATGAAACTGGAGAGTTCCCTTTAGATGTCGGTGGTTTATTCCCCATAACCTATTATTTTTATGTAACTACTATCATCAATCCTGAAACAGTACTTATCGACTCAGCTGTTTTTGCAATGATTTATTGTAATATTCCAGTATTTATGAGTTCGGGTTTATATAAGATAAACGGAACTGAATTTAGTTTAGAAACATTTGATCTCATTGGTGATATTGAAGCAGAAACTGTTGATGGACATCTGCAAATAGCATGTGACATTGAAACTTTAACCAATGATGAGGATTTTGGTGAGTGGCCAAGTATCACAAAATCTCTTGGTGTGGAGATGCTTACGGCAAGTTACACGCTACCCACAGAATTTCTTTTGGCTGATCTAGGGAAGCTTTCACTACAATTTATTGATCAGTACGAGATTGAACCATTTACAAATGTTTTACCTGAGCTTAATGATTTGAATGGAACAAATGCTGGCTTGTTTACCTGTTCTTATTCAGATGAGAATGGACATTTTCCAATTATAGCCGAAGTTGATGTTGACGGAATAGTTTTTCAGCTTAATCCGCTGGGTTTTGATTATTCCGGTGACGTGATCTTTGAATGTGTAACTTCAGCTTCAGGCTGGGATGAAGCAATCTTCCGGTTTAGTGATGATAATATAGAATTTGTAGAAGAAACGATTATCAATAACACAAGCAGCGAAGAACAATTGCCAATTGTGAATTGTAAATTACAAAATTATCCGAATCCTTTCAATCCAACAACAACTATTTCGTTCAGTTTATCATCAGAAAATACTGAGAATGCAAAATTGGAAATCTACAATCTTAAAGGTCAAAAAGTTAAACATTATTTAATATCCAATAATCAATCTTCAATTACCTGGAACGGAGCCGATGAGAATAAGCAAACGGTCAGTTCAGGTTTGTATTTCTATAGAATAACAGTAGACGGAAAAACTGTTGCAAATAAAAAGATGATTCTGTTGAAATAGCAAAAAAACTGGGAGATAATGAAATAGATGTTTATAGATTTTTCACGAATTAAGGTTGAATCAGGTTGTGGTGGAAGTGGATGTGTTAGCTTTCGTAGAGAAAAATTCGTTGCCAAAGGTGGACCGGATGGTGGTGATGGTGGCAAAGGTGGAGATATTATTGCTGTAGGTAATGAAAATTTCAACACACTTATTGCTTATCGGTACAATAAATTATTCAAATCTGAGAGAGGACAGCACGGACAAGGTAGCGATAAAACCGGAGCTTGCGGTGAACATAAATTATTAGATCTGCCATTAGGAACTGAGATATTTGATATTACGGATGGGACACGTGAGAAGATAGGGGAAGTATTGAGTCATGGGCAGCAGATCTTCCTTGCCAAAGGCGGAAATGGTGGCAGAGGGAATGCCAGGTTCAAAAGTGCGACAAACAAAGCTCCCAGGTACGCCAAACCTGGTGGTGACGGTCAGATCCGTGAACTGGAACTTGTTCTTAAATTAATGGCGGATGTTGGTTTAGTTGGTTTTCCAAACGCAGGAAAGTCGACACTATTAAGTAAGGTTTCATCTGCTCATCCCAAAGTTGCAGATTATGAATTTACAACTTTAGCTCCATCTTTAGGTGTCGTTCAAGTTAGTGATTTTGAATCTTTTGTTATGGCTGATATTCCAGGGATCATTGAAGGAGCACATGACGGAAAAGGTTTAGGCGATCAGTTCTTAAAGCATATTCAAAGAACAAAGATCCTGTTATTCCTTATTGATATCGATTCAGCCGATCCATTTAACGATTATCAAGTACTGAAAAAAGAATTGCATCTTTATGATCCGTATTTAGATACAAAACCACACCTTATTGCATTGAGCAAAATGGATACAATTCCTGACGCAGAAAAGGACGACTTCTACAAATTATTAAAAAATGAATTTGAAACTAAGCTACACGAAAACATCATTTCAATTTCTTCAATATCCGGAGAAAACCTACGAAACCTGAAAATACAATTACACCAGATACTGGCAAAATTGGATAAAGAATAATTTAATAAAATGAAAATTCTGATTGTTCCTGATTCGTTTAAGGGCAGTCTATCTTCACGTCAAGTCGCAAATGCAATTGCAGAAGGAATACAAGATCTTGAAGTTGAGATTGAAAAGATTCCAATGGCAGATGGAGGAGAAGGAACTGTTGACTGCCTGATCTCTGCTTATAATGGAAATTTAATGAAAGATTTTGTTACTGATCCTATAGGCAGGAAAATCCAGGTAGAATTTGGCATCTTGAAAGATAACAAAACAGCTATCATTGAAATGGCATCAGCTTCCGGATTATTCCTAATTCCCAAAGGGGAAAGAAATCCACTTTATACAACTACTTATGGAACAGGTAAATTGATCCGAAAAGTAATTGAAAGGGGATTTACAAAGATAATTCTGGGCTTGGGAGGAAGTGCAACAACAGATTGCGGAGCTGGCGCCTTGCAAGCTTTAGGAGTTATACTTTTAGATGAAAAGGGACATAATATTAGATTTGGTGGACTTCATTTGAAAGATGTAGCAAGTATTGATACTTCCACACTGCGTAGACTTGAGAATATTGAAATGACTTTTTTGTACGATGTTTCCAATAAATTACTTGGTTACAATGGAGCTGCCAGAGTTTATAGTCAGCAAAAAGGCGCTTCAGTAGATGAAGCAACAATATTAGAAAATAATTTGGGGCATTTTTCTGAAATTATAAGAAGAGATACGGGAAAAAATATCACAGAATTTGCTGGAAGCGGAGCAGCAGGCGGATTAGCTGCTGGACTCTCTCTCTTATTTAAATCTCATTATATTTCAGGAAGTGAATTTATGATAACTGCCACAAACTTGGAAACGAAAATTCAAAAAGCAGATTTTATTATTACGGGTGAAGGTGAGTTAAATTCCCAAACAAAATTTGGTAAGCTTCCATATAAAATAGCTGAGATCGCAGGAAAATTTAATAAACCGGTTATTGGCTTGTTTGGTAACGTGACTCAAAATGCCAGAGAAGAATACAAACTTAAATTTCATAAAGTATCATCATTGCTCGAACAGGGAATTTCTCAGGAAAAGGCAATGCAAAATGCACATTTCATGTTGGTTGAAAAAGTGAAAGAAGTATTTAAAGAAATTAAATTGAATTAAATATTCGGAGAGAAAATGAAATTAAAAATATTTGTAACCAGAAAGCTACCTGATCTTGTAATGAAAAGATTAAATGATCACTTTATAGTAAATGTAAATCCTGAAGACAGGGCACTTTCCAAAGAAGAAATAATAATGGGAACAGCAGAAAATGATCTACTTCTGTGTTTACTTTCAGATACTATTGATGCTGATGTTATTAATGCTAATCCAAACTTGAAAGGAATTGTAAACTATGCAGTAGGTTTTAATAATATTGATGTGGAATGTGCTACAAAACTGAATATTCCCATAACCAATACACCTGGAGTTCTAACAGAAACAACTGCAGACATGGCTTGGGCACTTATGTTTAGTACGGCTCGTAGAATTGTAGAATCTGATAAGTTTACACGTGCAAACAAATTCAAGGGCTGGGCACCGGAGTTATTTTTAGGCGTGGATATTTATGGAAAAACTCTTGGCATAATTGGTGCCGGAAGAATTGGAATTGCAACTGCTAAGCGTGCCTTGGGATTCAATATGAAGATTCTTTATTCAGACAATAATTCATCAATCGAGAAAACTATCAAGGCAGAGAAAGTTGGTCTTGAAAAGCTGCTCAGAGAATCTGATTTTATCTCACTGCATGTTCCTTTGCGACCAGAAACGAAACACTTGATCGGTGAGAAAGAGTTGAAGATGATGAAAAAGACTGCCGTTCTCATCAATACTTCTAGAGGTGCAGTGGTTGACGAAAAGATATTACTAAAAGCTCTGCAGGAAAAATGGATTGCAGGTGCAGGCTTGGATGTATATGAAAATGAACCAGAGTTGGAAGAAGGTCTGGCAGATTGTGATAATGCTGTTTTAGCTTCGCATATAGCCAGTGCATCAATAGAAACCAGAACTAATATGGGCTTGATTGCAGTAGAAAATGCTATAGCAATCCAGCAGGGCAAAGTACCACCTCAGATCGTGAATAGAAAAATTTATGAATAATGATCTGGAAAGAATAAAAGCTTGGCTTACTCTTCTCTCTGCTCCTGAGATTGGACATGCAACTGCTATAAGACTTGTTAAAGTTGTTGGAGAACCAATTGATTTCATCAATGAGCCATTAGAACTAACAGAAATCGATTTTATTTCTGAATTGGCAAAAGAACATCTAACGAATAATCTTGAACCGGAAAATTGGCAAAATGTTTGTGATCTAATTGAACAATATAGTATCAAATTTGTTTCTATTCTAGATGATAACTATCCCGAACCACTAAAGAATATCTTTGATCCACCTCCTTTTCTATTTTATCGAGGTGAGATTAAAAAAGATGATTTCCGCCGTGCGCTGGCCGTGGTAGGTACCAGAAAAGCAAGTAATTACGGCAAATTAATGACGAAAAAGATAGTACAGGAACTTGCCAGATCTGGTTTTACAATCGTGAGTGGATTAGCTTACGGAATAGATACAATCTCACATTTGGCAGCTCTTGATAGTGGATCCAGAACCTATGCTGTAATGGGGACGGGAGTTGATCAAATCTATCCTTCCCGGAATAGAGAATTAGCTGAGCGAATCCTGGGAAATGGTATTCTTATTTCCGAATTTATTCCTGGCAGTAAAGCTGAAAAATGGAATTTTCCTACCAGGAACAGAATAATCAGCGGTCTTGCATTGGGCAGTTTGATAATTGAGGGAAATAAGAAAAGCGGTGCATTACTCACTGCAAAATTTGCTATGGATCAAAACAGAGATGTGTTTGCTTTACCTGGAGATATTAACAGATCACAAGCTGAGGGTCCTAATTACTTAATTAAATTGGGTGCAAAAATAGTAACGAATGCATCTGACATTCTGGAAGAATATGAATTAGTAATGGATTCACAAAATAAACCGTTTCCAAAATTGAATGAGAAAGAAGAGATAGTATATCAAATTTTATTAAACAATAAACCTGAAATCCATTTTGATAAGTTGATAGTTTTAACAGGATTCACAGTTGGAGAAATTTCTACAATTTTACTTTCACTTGAATTAAGGAATGTGGTGAAAAAGGTACCTGGAAATAAGATAGTTCCGTTGTATTAAAAAATCAGTGTACACCTGCAGTATACACTGATTTGCATGATATCATACTCAATTAATTCCTAATCTTCTTATTTGTCTTTTCATTATGTTTATTAATGTGGATATATCGATGATTAATTGATTCAGCAAATTTATAGATAACATGTTTTAAATCAGAATTTTTCCAGGTTTCATTAAAAGCAGTATTTCTAATTAGTCTTTTACTAAGTGTAAATAAGTCTTCATTCTCAGAATCAAACTTTATGTCGTCAGCATCTAAATCAACTTGCTTCTCTTTGTAAACTTCATTTAGAAAATTTATGACCGTAAAGGCAAAGTGGTGTTTAAGGTCAGCAATATTTTCGGCATTATTAATTTTGTCTCTAACCTTACGAGCATATTCGTTTCCCAACGTACTAAATGAAATTTGATTTTCCATAACTACTCCTTGATTTTTTATTGTATTGTGTGTAAATTGTAATTTTTATTCTCATTAAACTCATGAGATATTTTTTAGTATTTGCTGATTTTATGTCAACAAATGATTTGGATTTTAAGGGCATAATTATTTCAATATTTATGCATGTTGAGTATTGAACATACTCTACTTGACATGATAGCATGAAAATTGTTTTTTTCTTAAGTAAGAGGTAAATATGAAAAAAAGAAAAACTAAAATAATAAGAAATTATTTAATGCATCCTGCTGGATCTGTACTCATTGAAACGGGTAATACGAAAGTAATTTGTACCGCAACTGTGGAAAAAGGAATTCCTTCCTTTCTTAGAGATGCAGAACCGCCGCAAGGATGGCTAACAGCAGAGTACAGCATGCTGCCAGGTGCTCCAAATTCCCGATTTAGAAGAGAAAATAAA